>Ga0153997_1000122_pt1 | contig 22207 bp, 21 predicted proteins | sample TSNC081MetaG_FD_104750 | JGI IMG/M metagenome (GOLD analysis project Ga0153997, IMG submission 104750) | Attine ant fungus gardens microbial communities from North Carolina, USA - TSNC081 MetaG | ecosystem: Host-associated > Fungi > Mycelium > Unclassified | place: USA: North Carolina, Lumber...
GTTAAAATCTCCGATCACAGAGACCGCCTCCGCATGCGGTGCCCAGACAGAAAAATATACGCCCGTCACCCCGTTAATCGAGGTTAGGTGGGCGCCTAACTTTTCATATATCTGATAATGTGTTCCTTGTCCAAAAAGATAACGATCCACGTCGGAAATCTGGTTTAATGCAGCCATACTTCACTCCCCTTTCAGTATCCGCAGTTTTAACCTGCTTATTTCTATCATAACAAAGAAGAAGAAGGGGGTCAAGACCATTACATACGCGAAATGTACGCGGACGGTTATGGCGCTGTGTCCGAGGGAAGCAGGCCGGGGTGTGTCTCCATGGAACGAACTCGTTTTAGGAGAAAACGGTAGCGCAGCTGTGCGGCTTCTATTTCATGGATTGTACAGTCAATCAACATTGGATCGACGACCTGATTCAAATGATTAAATGCGTTTTCCAGCTCTTCCTGCGTCTGGCGGAGTTCCGATAAAAGCTGTCTTCGCTCGCATTGATTTTCAACCATAGCTTGGCTCCTTTTCTCTGAATTTATTTAAGTATAAGCCATATTCAGGAGAAATATTCCAAAAGCACTTGACATTTTCCAGGCTTTACGGCATAATGGGGAACACATCCAAATTCAGGCATCGTTCGATGCCGGATGGAGATCTTTGATCCTTGTAATCTGATTTTTAAAAGAATCCAAACATGTATAATTGAATGAAGCGAGGTGGAGTCCTGTGGATGCAGGAGGGTTTCTTTTGCTTACGGTTTTGAGCCTGGCAGCGGTCTGTGATTGTCACTCACGGCGTGTTCCGAACCGGCTTTTGCTGATCGGCTGGATGGCAGGGCTGCTGTTCTATCCCGAACCGGGTTATGTGTATCGGTGGCTTTTGCCGGTATTGTTATTGTTCCCCCTATTCTGCTGCCGTATGATGGGGGCGGGGGATCTGAAGCTGTATGGCCTTGTCTGCAGTGTATGTGGCGTGGCGGGCTGGTTTCGGTGTTTTACCTATTCGATCTTTCTGGGAGCGCTCCTGGCGCTTATCAAAATGGCGTATTACCGGAATTTCCGGGAACGTTTTTCTTATTTTTGGTTCTATATTCTGGAGACATTCCACACAAAGGCCATAAGGCCCTATTGTCAGGAAGGCCGTGACCGGACGGCATCGATTCCTCTTTCGGTACCGATTCTGCTGGCATGGCTGCTGATGCTCCTACAGAACGCTCTGTAAGCCTAAAGGGAGGAAGCGTATTTATGAGAAAAAAGCGATTAGCCGTCTGCGATACAGACCGGGACTATGTGGAGCGGTTTACCCGATATGCGGCGAAGCGGGAGGGAAATCCCTTTGAAATCCAGGCATTTACCGATGTCCCAAGGCTGGCGGAGTTCATAAGGGGCGCGGGAGCGGAGCTTTTCCTGGTGGGACAGGTGCTGCTGACGGAGGAGGTGCGGCAGGCGGTCCAGGCGGGAGAAGGAATTCTGCTGGTGCTGGCGGATTCTCCGGAGCTGGTGCCGGAGGGCTGTCAGGCTGTGTACAAGTACCAGTCTTCGGAACGGATACTTCGAACCGCAGCCGGTTGTATGGAAGAGAGAGGGGCGGTGGCCGGCAGGTGTACCGGTTATCGAACCAGGATCTACGGGGTGTTTTCTCCGGTAAAGCGCTGCTATAAGACGACCTTTTCGCTGATTTTGGGACAGGTGCTGGCGGAGAGGGGAGCAGCCTTGTACCTTAATCTGGAGGATGTGGCGGGGTTTGCGGAGCTGCTTGCACGGGAGTTCCAGGAAGATTTGTCCGATATCCTGTATTATCACAGGGTGGGAGAAGCCGGCAGGTTGAAGCTCTATAGTGTGGTGGAGAGTCTGGGAAAGCTCTGCATGGTGCCGCCGGTGTCTTGCCCGGAGGATATCCGGGGAACGCCTCCCGAGGAATTCCGGCAGCTGATTAGCGCGGTGGCAGCGACGGACAGCTATGAATTTATGGTGGTGGATATGGGGGACGGACTGTTGGATCCTGTGCCGCTGTTAAGGCTTTGCAACCGGATTTATATGCCGGTCCGGGAGGACAGAGCTTCGCGGGCCAAGGCGTCTGCTTATACAGAATATTTAAAGAGCATTGGTGAGGGAGAGCTTCTGAAGCGAACCAGTAAGTTCGTGATTCCGGTCTATGGCACACTGGCAGAGGGCTGGGAAGATCCCTGGAGTCTGCGGCGAGGAGCCTTTGGAAAATATGTGGAACAAATGTTACAGGAGGAAGAAGGATGGAGTTAGAACAGGAACTGCAGCAGGAGGTATTGTCCTGCCTGGATTTATCCGAGGAGCTTAGTGACCGGGAGTTGTTGGAGCGGATTGATACGATTCTCATCCGGGAGGGTAAGCGCCGGGGAATTTCTCTGCGTGAGCGGACCGGATACCGTAAGAAGCTGTTTGATTCCTTCCGGCGTCTGGATGTACTGCAGGAGCTGGTGGAGGACGATAGCATTACGGAGATTATGGTGAATGGAATGGAAGCGGTATTTCTGGAGAGAGGCGGCATGGTTCACCAATGGAACCGGCATTTCTCCAGCAGAGAGAAACTGGAGGATGTGATCCAGCAGATGGTGGCCCGGGTAAATCGGATCGTCAATACCTCCTCTCCCATTGTGGATGCCAGGCTGGAGGACGGCTCCCGCGTCAACGTGGTGCTTCCTCCGGTGGCACCCGATGGCCCGATTCTGACGATCCGGAAGTTCTTCAGGGAGGCGATTACCATGGAGATGTTAATCGAGTGGGGAAGCATTACAGACGAGGCGGCGGGTTTTCTGGAAGCATTGGTGAAGGCGGGGTATAACCTGTTTATCAGCGGCGGAACCGGCTCTGGGAAGACTACCTTTTTGAACGCGCTTTCCCGTGCCATTCCCAGCCAGGAAAGGGTGATTACCATTGAAGATTCGCTGGAACTTCAGCTGGCAATTCCAAATCTAGTACGGCTGGAGGCACGGAATGCAAACATAGAGGGCGAGCGGGAGGTAACGATCCGGGATCTGATTCGTACGGCCCTTAGAATGCGGCCGGACAGAATTCTCATCGGGGAAGTCCGTGGGAGGGAGGCACTGGACCTCCTCCAGGCGATGAATACCGGCCATGACGGATCGCTGTCTACTGGTCACGGCAATAGTCCGGCGGACATGCTGTCCCGGCTGGAAACTATGGTATTGATGGGCGGAGAGCTGCCGCTGGCAGCGGTACGCAGTCAGATTGCCTCAGCATTGGATATTCTGGTGCATCTGGGGAGAATGCGGGATGGAAGACGGAGAGTACTGTCCATCGTGGAGGTGTTAGGTTATGAAGAAGAGCAGATTCGCTGTCAGCCCCTTTATGAATACAATCCTGCAGAAGAAAGAGGTCTGGAAGCGGTGGGGATTCTCCGGAACCGGCAGAAGTGGGAGATTGCGGGATTACCGCCGCTATGAGATGGGCCCTGGTGAGGTTCTGGCGGCGTTTGCACAGGGAATTTTGCTGTCGATGTTGCTGGGCTGGTTGTTTTACCGGAGTATTCTGGGGATGATTCTGCTGCTGCCGCTTAGCCTTTTAGTACTGGGACGGATGGGGCGGAAGAAAAAAGAAGAGAGAATGGCACTGCTGGAGCGGCAGTTTAGGGATGGACTGCAGGCTTTGTCTACCGCTCTTTGTGCCGGGTACTCTGTTGAAAATGCCTTTTATGAGGCAGGCCGGGAGCTGGCACAGATCTATGGAAAGGATGCGATTCTGGTCATAGAATTTGCCATGGTCAGCCGCCAGATTCAGATAAACCGCCCAGTCGAAGCCGCCCTGGCCGACCTGGCTGAGAGAAGCGGTCTCGAGGACATTCGCCAGTTGGCGGAGGTGTTCGCTATTGTTAAGCGGAATGGGGGGCCGCTGGTGCAGATCTTAAAGTCTACGGCCCAGGCAATGGAAGAGAAGTGGAGAACGCGGGAGGAAATCCATACGATTATGGCATCCCGCCGTCTGGAGCAGAGAATTATGTCCGTTATGCCGATCGCTATTATAGGATATGTCAATCTGGGAAACGCAGAGTTTACAGCAGTACTGTATGAAGGCCTGCGTGGCCGGATTATTATGACGGCAGCTCTGGGTATTTATGGTCTGGCACTCTGGCTGGGAGAGCGCATTATGGATGTGCAGGTGTGAGGAGGTATTCGTAAGTATGAAGCGCAAAATAAGGAAAAAGAATCCTTTGCCGGGGAAGCTTGCCGAGTGTTACTACTGGCTTCGTAAGAGAAGGGGGAGGCCGCCGGTTTCTCTGAAGCGCAGGGAGCTGCTGCAAAGGGTCTATCCGGACCGGAATCCAGAGGATACCGCCAGAGAGCAGGATGAAAAACGGCTGCTGCAGATCCTTCTCTGCTTGAGCGGATCTTTGGTGGTGGTGCTGTTGATTCTCCTCGCACCCTCCGGAGAACTGGTGGGGGGCCGGTATCTGGCACGTCCTTCTTATGGAGAAGGGGAACGTCAGTTAGACCTTCAGTTAGAGATGGGAGATGAGACCTTCCCGGTTCAGGTGGAGATTAGTTCCAGAAAGAGAACCGCGGGGCAGCGGCAGCTTCTGTTGAAAGAAGCGGAGGATGATATGAAGAAGCAGGTGCTGGGGCTAAATCCGTCGCTGGAGGAGGTCTCTGAGAAGCTGGACTTCCAAGCGGAATGCCGGATCGCCGGAGTGACGGCTTTCTGGCGCGCGGAGGATCCGTCTTTCATTGGGCCGGATGGAAGCTTGGAGGCAAAAGCAGGCCCTGGGGAGAGTCTTGATACGGCTTTGTTCCTGACACTGACCTGTGATGGGGAGAAGAAGGAAGTGAAGATTCCGATCACGTTGGTGGAAGCGGTTCTGCCGGAAATAGATGGCGTCTGGAAACGATTGGAAGCCGCTCTTGCAGAGGCCAATCAAACCGGCGAGGAAGAGCCCTGGATCGAATTGCCGGAGGAAATTGACAGTCAGAAGGTGCGCTACTCTCTTGTGGAAGATTCCGGCAGGCTGTTTGGCATTGCTGCGGCGGGGGTTATTTTGGCAATTGTTCTTTTTTATCGGGCAGATCAGAGACTGAAGGAAGCAGCGGGTAAGAGAGACCGGGAGCTGGAGTTGGATTATTCGGAGCTGGTGACAAAGCTTACGGTGCTGGTCGGGGCCGGTCTGACCGTAAGGGGAGCCTGGGAGAAAATAGCCCTCGATTATCAGGAGACGCGAAAGCGGGGAAGGCCCAGAAGGGAGGCCTATGAAGAGCTTTGCCGGGTCATAAGGGCGCTTGGGCAGGGCCGGGCGGAGGGGGAGGCCTATGGGGAATTTGGAAGGCGCTGCGGTCTGCGGCCTTATCTGCGCCTGGCGGGACTATTGGAGACCAATGGTAAGACCGGCACGAAGGGGCTGACAGTTCTGCTGCAGGCAGAGGTGACGGAATCCTTCCAGAATCGTCTGCAGCTGGCAAAGCGGCAGGGGGAGGAGATTTCTTCTAAGCTTTTGCTGCCGATGCTGATGCTGTTTGGACTGGTGTTGGCACTGCTGATCCTACCAGCCTTTCTGGCTTTTTAGTAAAGCGTGTTAACCATAGATTTTATGAAAGGAGGTGATGGAATGCTTACGATTCTAAGGGAATTTTGGCAGGAGGAATCCGGGGTCGCAGTAGTGGAAGTGATACTGATACTCGTGGTCTTATTGGCACTGGTGTTTATTTTTAAGAACCAGCTTATGCAGCTTGTCAACAGTATCTTTGGTAGTATCACCAGTAAATCCAGTTCGATCTATTCCGATTAACGGGATAAGCCGCAGGAAATGTGCGGCGCTAAGAAGGGGGAAGACGTATGCAATGCAGAGGACAAATCACCGTATTTTTCAGCCTGATCCTGCTGTTAATTTTATCACTTGCCGGTACCTGCCTGGAATCTGCCAGAGCGGCCGGACTGCGTTACAGGATACGGCTGGCGGCGGACTCCGCCCTCCAGTCAGTCTTTGCAGAGTATGACTCTTCCCTCTTTCAGTCGTATGGGCTGCTGTTCTATGCCTCTGCGGATCGTTCCGGTTCGGATCTTCCGGACAAAATCATGGAGTATGCAGGCTTTGCCGGAGAAGTGGGCAAAGGAAGGATCGGAACAGGAACCGACTGGTTTGCGTTTGCTCCCCGTGCGGCATCTGTATCGGAGCTGGTGCTGGCTACCGATCAGAATGGAACTGTTTTTCGGCAGGCAGTCCTGGACCAAATGAAAATAGAAGGAATCTCCATTGTGCTGAGTGAGCTGACGGATCATTTGGGGATTACGGATTCCCAGGGAGATCTTACAGAGACCGGACGTAAGCTGCGGGAAGAGGACACGGAAGAGGACTTGACCGTCGGCAAGATCTTAAGTGGTTATGAAGATCTGGAGGAGCAGTTGAACGAATTGACAGAAGCAATCAATGAGGAGGAGCTTCCGCAAGAGACGCCATTACAGGAAGAGAGTGGAGGTTTTTCCCTGCAGGAGATGATTCAGAAGGTAAAGGCGCTATTCCAATATGGACTTTTGGCAGTGCTGGTGGACAATCCGGAGGAATTATCGAAGGGAATCATCTCAGGCGAGGGACTTCCTTCTCAGCTTTCCTCGGAAGAGAAGGCGAGAAGTTCGCCGCTTAACACCGAGGCTTCGGAGCACTCGGACATGACAGGCCGGCTTTTATTTCAGGAATACCTGCTGCGGCATTTTGACTGCTATACATCCGGCAAGGATGGCGGACGGTATGAACTGGAGTATATCCTTGTGGGAAAATCTACGGATGAGAAGAACCTGAGATCGGTAGTTAACCGTCTCTTATGGATGCGGATGGGCATGAATCTGGCTTATCTGATAACAGATTCCGCGAAACGGTCGGAGGCGCAGGAACTGGCAGTCCGCCTGACAGGCTGGACAGGAGTTGCACCGTTGATCTCCGCTGCTTTTAGCTTGATCCTGACCGTATGGTCTCTGGGAGAGTCGTTAGCCGATGTCCGGACGCTGCTGGATGGGGGCCGGATACCTCTTCGAAAGGATCAGGACAGCTGGACTCTGAGCCTCCATAACTTGCTTAGTTTCTCTACCGCTTTTACTTCTTCCGCTAAGGAAGAGGAAAAGGGTCTGTCCTATGAGGATTACTTGAGAATTCTACTTACGTTCAGCGATCTGAAAGACATAAGTTACCGGGCGATGGATTGGATTCAGATCCATCTTCAGGAGAAAAACCCGGCATTTCAGATGTCTGCCTGTATTTATAGCGCAGAAATTCTATTGGAAGCAGAGGCAGAAGAACTGTTTCTGCCGGCATTTCCGATGACACCTCGAAACGGAGGTTATCAATATCAGCAAAAAACACGGTATCAGTACTAGTAATCTGATCCCGGAAAGGAGGTAGATGCAGATGTCCCTTCCCTTTACCAATAAAAAAATAATAAAGGAAAACCGATCTCTCCAAATCCAACCCAATTTTACCCCATATACAGGGGAAGGGACTTCTGGATCTACCTGCTCCGGGAGCATAACGGTGGAAGCCGCTTTTGTACTGGTATTGTTTCTGTTCTTTTACAGTGCCGTTTTGACGCTGTTCCCTGCCATGCAGATCGCTCTGGAGATTCAGGCTGCCATGGAGGGGGCAGCCGAAGAAATATCGATTATGATCTATGGTCTGGACCAGTTAGAAGAAGGTGGGCAGGAATCCCAGGATGGAGATTGGCAGGAATCTCTGCGGGCGCTTGCAGGCAGGGGGATTACGGAGCTTTATATCCGAGGAAAGATTGTAAAATCAGTAGGAGAAGAGCGCTTGAACAAGTCCTGTATCCGTGGCGGAAGCAGCGGAATTTCCCTTGCGGGCAGTGCACTGCCTAACGACCAGCAGGTCATAGATCTTTGCATCTCTTACCGAATCAGCTTTCCTCTTTTTTCGGAGGGAGTGCTGGAGATTCCCATACGGCAGAGAGTTTATCGAAGGGCCTGGCTTGGAACCGGACAGACAGCTTCTGCAGAGGGCCCGGAGTCAGAGGCGGGTATTGTATATGTGACAGAAAATGGTACCGTGTATCACGTCAGTGAAGCCTGTACACATCTGCGGCTCTCGACCCGCATGGTCTCCCGGGCGGAGGTCTCCTCTTACAGGAGCAATGACGGAAGCAAATATTATCCGTGTGAGCGGTGTGCCAAATATGCAGGGGAGACAGCCGCCGTCTATATTACCGAAGAAGGGAACCGGTACCATACCGACCTCTCCTGCGGAGGACTCAAGAGGACGGTAACGGCGGTTTCTAAGGAAAATACGAGCCTGCCGGCCTGCAGTCGATGTGGAGGAGGATAAGGTGAGACAGATTGTGGTTTGGATAGTTCTGTTCGTGTTTGGAATAGAAGACTGGAAAAAGAAGCGAATTTCTCTGCCGGGGCTGACACTCTTTCTGGCCGGAGGAGTTCTTAGCCGGATATGGGAGGAGCAGAATGATTGTGGAAGCCTGCTGCTCTCTCTTATCCCAGGCGGGGTGCTGCTATTGCTGGCATTTGCGGCACCGGAAGGGCTGGGCACCGGCGACGGACTGGTTTTACTTGGAATCGGCCTGTTTCTGCCATGGCAGCAGACGCTGGCATTATTAGCGGGCGCTTTGGCGCTGTCTTCTGCCTGGGGTATTCTTCTAATGCTCCGCCATCGGGGAGGGCGTAAGACAACCTTGCCATTCGTACCGTTTCTGTGGCTGGCATTTTCGATAGGAGGTATCGTTTTTCTAATTGCTGCCTGAAGCAATGCAGGCAGGAGGAGGATATATGGGCAAAAGCATACGGGCCAGCGTTACGGTGGAGGCGACGTTGGTCAGCATCACAATACTTATGGTGATTTTCTTATCCGTTACCTTTACCTTGTGGCTGCGGGACCGGACCTATGCGACGGCTCTGCTGGCAGAGGCAGTGGAAGTGACCAGGAATCAATTGGCGGAGGAAGCAGCAGGCTGGCTTTCCCAGGAAATAGGTGTCTTATTCTTTACAAGGGGGCAGGCAGTAGGCCCGGTGCAGGAGGGCAGCTGGGTAGTGGCCAGCTTTACAGGTGATTCCTCTCAGCTGTGGATCGATATTTCCGTTCGGTTTGAGGAAGAGATCCGGCGCAGGATTTGGGAGCCTGGAAGGCTCCTTCGTCTGTGGGAACTGGTGAAGTAAAGGAAATTGGTCAAAAAAGGATAATAAAACACAAAGGGCATATGTGGAAGCTACCTGTAAATTATTTTGCGAGAGAAGTCTCAAGTACCTTGACAACGGAATAGAGAAACGGTTAGAAAACAATAACAAATTATTAGCGTAGTGTACCGCTGCAATTAGCAAAGCCACACTACACGAGAAGTAATTGGCAAAAAACAGAAGGTATAGTATACTTAATGAAACTGCACTCCAGGTTTTGCTAAAAGTGAAATGGACAGCACATGGGAAGGTCAAATAGGAAGTGAGAGGAGAGGGGTATGAAAAAGAAATTTATGCCGTCTGGTCTGGCCATACTAATGATAATTGGAAGCCTTTATGCTAGCCTATGCGTTACAACGGGCAAAAGAGTTGCAAATCTCTTATTCCCATAATCACCCGGATGGTACATTGACAGCTCAAAATGGTACACAGTCAATTATAAAGTTTGGAATAGCATCCATGTTTTCTGACCGACACGAATTATGTGTCGGTTTTTTGCTGCCTAAAAACAATGGGTGACCTACCGCCCATAAACGGGGGAAAAGAACAGGAGGAATGATATGAAACAAAGAAAAAGCATTAAATTTTTAGCACTGCTGCTTTCTGCCTTTATGATTTTTGGGTGTATCCATACCGCTTATGCGGTACCGATTGAAATAGCAGCCGAAGAATCGACAGCCGAACAAGAACTTATACCGGCGCAAGAACCGCTGAATATTCCGGAAGCTACGGAAACGGAAGTGTCTACGGAAGACGAATCCGCAATTGAAACAACTGCAGTTGAAATAACTGCGGTGGAAGAGAGTACGGCTCCGATGGAAGAGGTGACGGAAACGGAACCGTATAGCTCCACCTGGTTTGCAAATGGCCAGGCAAGAGGGCTGTACTGGTATGCTCCCATATCCGCTACCTGGGGATACCTGTATCAGAATGAAACGGTGAGCGACATTCTGAATATGAGTGAGGATCCGGCTCTGGAAGGATGGTCCTTTTCCGGCTTCTTTAAAGGAACGATCTGGGCAAATCTAACCCAGGAAAACCTCCTTTGGCTGCAGCAGCAGGGCATTGAGGACTTAAATGATGCCATCCAGCTGCAGAAAAGAAATCAGATCGGACGTATCGGAGAAGCGCTATCGAGTCAGAACCTTTCGCTTTTCTCTCTGGGAGACTACAGCACAACTCTTTCCTTGTCCGGATCGGACGTGGTTTACGAGTTTCCCGTAGAGGGATTGGGGGACCACGGTCGGCTTTGGCTTTTAAAGCTGGACGGCTCCTATGTGTTCTGTGGTGAATATGGTAAGCATTCGCCTTCCGGTGCCACTTATAAGATGACCACTGCTACGGCCGTTGGTGTTGTCAATGAAGCTCAAATCCACAGCCTGAAGCTGATCGGCGGTTATCAGATTCATTGGCTGGAACAATACAATATGGGGAACATTTCCTATCAGGAATTCCAGGTTAAATATCTGGTGATCCAGATGTGGACCTGGTACTGCCTGAATGGCGGCTGGAGTGTCAGCGAAATGCCGGAGCTGATCAGCCGGAACATCCCGAATTATAGCCAGGCACAGAAAGACGCCTTGAAGGCTGAGCTGGAGCAGCATATCGCTGTCGGTCAGGGCGCAAAAGAGGTTTACTTTTACAAAAACAGCAACTCGGCGAATCAGGCGATGGTGGGATTTTCAACGGATGTTTTACCTTTAACGCCAGAAAGTCTCGATGTCTATGTATGTCTGAACAAGCAGGCCAGCTATACCGGGGAGAAAATTGCCGGGGCTTACTACGGTGTCTATGCAGAGCAAGAGTGTTATACCCAGGTAGGATCTATTACCACCGGCACGGATGGCTATGGTGTGAGTGGTGCCATTCCCGTTGAAGATGATACGACACTTTTTGTCGCGGAGATTTTGGCGCCAACGGGTACCACGTTAAATACTACGGTATATCCAGTAGAAGTTAAATCATACGCACATGATGCACCTGAACGTGCCGCCAAAGTCGGTGATAACGGCATTGTCTACAACATGCCCTGGAGTTATCAATTGACCGTTACCAAAACTGATGATTCCGGCAATAAATTGACAGGAATCACATTTGGGATTTATGAATGGAACGGCAGCAGTTATAGTCGCATCCGAAGCATGACCGATAATGGAAATGGGTTCTATAGCACCGGGAAATTGTACTATACCAAAACCAACCAAGGCAAATTACGGTTTGCGGAGGAGGCAAGTAAAACCGGATATGTAAATAATGGGTGGAGTAAGGAGATTACAATTGCTCCGGATTACACAGCCTTTTTAACACAGGTATATCAAGGACTTCTGGGACGTAATCCGGATTCGGCCGGAACGGCCACCTATCTGCCGCTGCTCCAGTCCGGCACAATCCGCTTAGACGAGCTGGTACTGGAAATCACCTATTCAGACGAGTACCAGAACAAGAATTATTCAGACGAAGAATTTATCATTGCGTTGTTTAGAGCCATGATGGGCCGGGAGCCGGATGCGGAGGGATTGAATCACTTTAAAAACGCTTTAAGTACCGGTGCGATTACACGGGAGGGCATGATTTCCGGATTTTCCTCTTCCGCCGAATATTCGGAAAAGGCAGGTTTATGGATCGAGCAGCAGACGGTCATCAACACCTCCTGGCAGGGGAGTGTGGAGCTGACGAAAACAGACTCCTTGACGCAAAACCTTCTTTCCGGTGCAGTATTTATGTTGCAGGAATGGGATGGCAGTAATTACACAGACAAGGTTACTTTAACAGACAATGGAGATGGCACTTATGCAGCCAGTACGCTAAAGTACAGCGAAAAGAATCAGGGAAAATTTAAATTAGTGGAAATTTCCGCTCCCTTAAACTATTTGAATGAGGGATGGAGTCAGGAATTCACACTTACACAGCCAACGCAGACCTTTACTTATACAGTGGAAAATACTCCCTTTACCGCACTTGTAAAAATTGTGAAAATGGATGCACTTACTGGTCTGGCGGTTCCGATCGCCGGTGCTGAATTTAAGATTAAGGATGCCGATGGCGAATTTGTAACCCAAATGGTAAACGGAAAACTAACAGACACTTTCGTTACGGACAAGTATGGAATTGCCTGGATCTCAGAATCGCTTGTATTCGGAGAGTATACCCTATGCGAAGTAAAGGCTCCGGCCGGTTTTGTACTTAGCACAAAAGAGCTGGAAATTTTGCTTTACCCGGAGACCTGTACCGAAGAAACCGAAGAGGGCGTTCCGGTTTATGCTGTGAAATTTGAAAACCAGCCCATTCAGGTAGATATTACGAAGTCGGATATTACAACAGGTGAGCCGGTATTAGGAGCTGAGATGAAGTTGAAAGACTCGGCCGGTAATATAATCGACCGCTGGACCACGACGGAAACACCTCACCGTATTTATGCGTTACCAGCGGGAGAATACATCCTTTCGGAAACATTAGCACCAGCTCAGGATGGTTACGTAACCGCGCAGGATATTACTTTCACCGTTTTGGAAACGGGTAAAATTCAGAAAGTGGACATGAAGGATGACTTTACCAAAGTGAAAATTTCAAAAAAGGATATCACGAACGATAAGGAGCTGCCAGGTGCGGAACTGATCATTCAGGATCCGGAGGGCAATGAAATGGATCATTGGATCAGTACGGAGGAGCCTCATTATATTGAGCGGCTTCCGCAGGGAGAATACGTCCTTATCGAAATTGCAGCACCGAATGGATACGAAATTGCAGCAAATGTCACCTTTACCGTAGAAGATACAGGTGAGATCCAACAGGTTGTAATGAAAGACGAGCCTCGGATCACAACAGTGACGGGTGATATACCAAACGGAAAAACAAACACCACAGTTAAAACCGGAGATTTTTCTAACGGGGCTGAGTTTATCAAAGTGGCGGTTGCTGCCGTGTTCATTGGCCTTATTGTTCGGATGCTTCGCCGGCGCAAGGTGAAAATGATCAACAAAAAAGAGACGTTTAGATAAATGTAAAAACAGAGAATTGAAGAAAGGGAGGAAATGTGAATAAACACAGGAGAAAAGCAATTCTTACAATCTGCATGCTTCTTTGCCTGACCTGGCCGTCGGGGCCGGTACAGGCTGCTGAACCCGAAACCAGGCAGGAAGTAAAAACATACGAGGTTCAGGATCCGGATGGTGTTACAGACTTACAGGCTGATTTACCATCCAGTATTAAGGCGGATGGTAAAACATGGAATTTAGTGGATTGTCAATATGAAACCTTAAAGAAAAAAGCCGTAACGGAAGATCGGATTCTGGCTACAGAAGTTATTTCTGATTGGATCCTGGAAGACTACATACCGCCGGAAACAATTGAAAAGGATGGAAAGGTTTATACTTTGGCCGGTATCACGGAAACCGTACAGCCAAAGGAGCGAACCATCCAGGCAACCGCTGAAACGGTGTATCCGGACGTGATTTCAAAGCCAGATATTCCGCTCTCGTGTGACACAACCATCTATGACGAATTATTACAAGCGGACGTGTCCGTCACACTACCCTTATCCAGTGTAACAAATAGCGATTACCAATGGGTAAATGATTTTACCTTCACGCTTACCGTACAGGATGTGTCCGCACTCTATTACGAGCTGGGCGGAGACTGGATTGCCTCAGACCAAGTGCCGGATTTAGGCTATGCTCCGGAAATATTGACTTTTCTTGATTTGAGTACCGAGGTCTACCGTATTTCCTCTATGTGCTGGGACGGGGCTGCGTATCAAACGGCGGACGGACGGTACGAGCGTACGATTACCGGGAGCGGCAGCCGCTATGTAACCACTTATACAGCCACTTATGCAAATACCGTATCACGATCTGCTGCGCAGGGTAAGGTTTATACCGTCACCTACAATCTTACCGAACCGATACCTACAGGGGAAACCGTTTACACGATACAGGCTACGGGCATTTACCGGCTGCTTCAACCTGAAGAAGCTGAGTTACCTACGGCACTGGCGGCTGGTACCGGAGGTGCTTTCCTGATCGGGTTGACAGGCTTCGTATATCGGGCAAAAAAGGCCAGAGTATATGCCCTGGGAAAGAATGGAGAATATGAATACTTAGGTAAGGTGCGGATCCGATTCCAGAGGAGTACAGGCGAATACAAGGTAGATTTGCCGGCAAAATTTCGCCGGCGTACAGAAACAAAAAGCTTCCGGTTGGAACTGCCGCGTTCTATTCTCCGGACAGGATTCGGGAAAAATATCATAATAGCCAATAAGGCTCATCTGGAACACTGTAGCGTGGCGGCAGAAATTACGGTATTAAATCTATAAAGAAAGGAAAAGTATGATAGTTATTTCTGTATATATCATGCAAGTAAAATATGGAGGTTCGTTATCGGAGAGAATTGAATGAAAATTTCTTGATTCTGGAGGAAGAAGAGCAGGGAGACTCCTATGCGATCCGGATCTTGACAGAGAATAAGATTCCAGGGTTGCTGGAGCTGAGGGTTCATCCCATTAATCAAAAAAGAGAATATTTCTATGAGATTTCCGGTAAACTCTCCCTGCAAAAATATTTGGAGAAGAGGCAGATTACCTGTACGGAGATGCGGAGGCTGCTGTTTGGAATCGGACAGTCCCTGGAGTCGGCAGAGGAGTATTTGCTGCGGGAGGAAGGAATTCTTCTGGAACCGGAATTTCTATACACCGATGTGGCTTTTTCTAAGGTCTGGTTATGTTATTATCCGTCAGGAGGCCAGGATTTCTATGGGCAGGTCCGGGGGCTTACCCAGTACTTCTTAAATAAGATTGACCATATGGAAGAAAACAGCGTGGAAATTGCCTATGAGTTGTTCCATATCAGCAGTCAGGATTTCTTTCGCTTCGAAGATTTATTAAAGGCACTGGAAGAAGAGGAAGAGCCGGAGTCCCCCCCGAAGGACAGCCGGGAGGAGACTTATCAGACCGAAATGGAATGGAAGGCGGAGGAAGGACTGCCGAAGGAGTTGTTTGAGACAAAGAGATCCTTCTCCAGTTTCCTGTTACCGGTTCTAGGGGCTGCAGCTGTGGGAGCAGCCTGGGGTCTTGGATTTCTGGATGCATTTTCCCTGGAGGAAAATGCGGGCTTCCTGCTGTTAGCAGCTGCGGGAGGAATCTTATTATCTCTTTTACGTTCTCCCCAGAAGGCAGATAAGCAAATAAGTGAGCCGGAACAGGATGCGTGTCAGGAGATGCCCCCTGCAAAACCAGGGGAAACCAGGCCCTTAGAAGGACATTTCAAAAAAATGCCTCATGCCAAGCTGTTGATCAGCCAGAATTCCCTCCGCCATGCATCCATTACCCTTACTAAGATGCCCTATGTCATTGGGAAGATGGAGGATGCCTGCGATTATGTGTTAGACAGTCCGGTGATCAGCCGCATGCACGCACGGGTTGACCAGCGGGAGGATGGTTTTTACCTGACAGATTTGCGTTCCACGAACGGCACCTTTTTAAATGGCAGCCGCCTTGCGGCAAACCGGCCTTATCTCTTAAAGGAAGGAGACGAGGTAATATTGGCAGATTTAAAATTTCTTTTCCAATAATTTCTAAAAATGCTCACTCCCTTCAGGGGAGATGCATATGTTTAGGATAAAGGAGATGAATCAGATGTACTGTAGAAACAAATCATCATACAGGATCCGACAGGGGGATAACCTGTACAGAATCGCAAGGAATTTCAACACGACCGTAGAGGAGATATTAGCGGAAAATCCTCATATTAATCCGTATAATCTACAAATCGGAGAAAAAATTATGATTTGCCCCGGCACAAGCCGAAAGGCACAGCCCTCTATGAACCGTAATGAGAGAAACCGGTCCACACGCTCCGAGAGAAACCAGTCGGCAGGTACCGGAAGAAATCAACCCGGTTTAGAAGAGATAGGTCAGCCTTCCGGGTTCCGCCCCTCTAACTCTGGCGGACAGGAAAATAATACGATGCAGGAGCCCTCTTTCCAGTCACAGCCGTCCTTCCAGTCACAGCCGTCCTTCCAGTCACAGCCGTCCTTCCAGTCACAGCCGTCCTTCCAGGAACGGCCGTTCTTCCAGGAACAGCCGTTCTTCCAGGAACAGCCGTTCTTCCAGGCAGAGCCGTTCTTCCAGGCAGAGCCGTCTTTCCAGGCAGAGCCGTTTTTCCAGGCGGCGCCCTCCTTTCAGGCAGCGCCTATGCGTGAAGGTGAGATGCCGATGTACGGGGCAGAAGGAATCAGTGCGGCACAAATTCTGCTTACCAGTGTTATGCGCAGGGCCTGGCTGGAGCATGTCTTCTGGACCCGTCTGTTAATCATCAGCATTATCGACGGCCTCGGAGATACAGATGCCACAGCGAATCGTCTGATGGAGAATCCCCGGCATATGGCGAACATTTTCCGTCGTTTCTATGGAGATGAGGCAGCTGCGCAGATTGAAGAACTATTTCGTGAGCATCTGACGATTGCGGCAGATCTGGTTCGTGCACTCAAACAAAATGATCAGGCACTGGTGGAAGAAAAGAGCCAGCAATGGTACCAGAATGCTGATAGGCTGGCCGAAAGCCTGGCAGCCTTGAATCCGAATTACAATCAGGAAGAGCTTCAGAGTATGCTGTACCGTCATTTAGATATGACGAAACAGGAAGCAGTCAATCGGATGAGCCAGAATTATCCGGCAGATGTAGCATTGTTTGACGAGATTGAGCAGCAGGCATATGACATCGCAGATGCCCTGACCAATGGTATTGTAGAGGAATTTCAGGACTATTTCCGCACTTAAAAGCGGATGAAGCCTAATGTTTACGCGTAATAACAATAGCCGCTGAAGGCAGTTTGCTTTTAATCCCGGAAGACAGACTGCCACAGTGGTTTTTTTGTCCATAACCCTTCCTTGACATCCAGGCTTGATGAAACACTCAAAGTGCATTATAACGTTCCTAAAGATTTATGGCGTTAACTCATAAAGACTTGGAGCGTAAAATAAATTAAAATAGAATCATATATTTATAATAAAGAATTAAAAAAAGTATTGAAAAAAAACTAACAAGGCAATATAATAACTATAGGAATAAGAAGAAGCTCCTCCTATTACCCTAGCCCTATCCACTAACCCTACCACAATAGAAAGGAGTTGTATCACATGAAAAAGAGCCTAGTACTAATTTTAGCCCTTGCAAATTAACAGAGTATTTATTGAATTCAGAGGAAGGCACAGTATTGCTCAAGTATGGCATTGCAATGACCAATTTTTAATTATAGTATGGGACGAATCTAGATTACAAATGCAATATTTTGTAGATTTTGAAGAACTAGAGCAGCTAGAAATTTATTGATACATAGTTTGTGAACGTTGTTGCCTTAGAATCATCTTAATTTGCTTGGGATGATAGAATGGAGATCATTCATGAAAGGAAAGAAGAGGTTGTTTTCTGCTATTATCGTTCTGTTTATTATTATCGGCTTTGTTTGGTGGTATTCTCCTGTTTCTTTAATGACGAATGTGAATTCAGAAGATGTATCTTGCATAGAGGGTACTGGCGGAAATTCTGGTGGAGTTTTCTTGACGCATATTAAACCGCTGAAGGCAGTCTGCTTTTAATTCCGGAAGACAGACTGCCCCAGTGGTTTTTTTGTCCCAAATCCTTCCCCCGACATCTGAGCTTGATGAAACACTCAAAGTGTATTATAATTAGGAAACATGAGTAAGTTGCCCGAAAAGGGTGGATTTCGAATGTTTTTCGGATTGCGGGAGCACAAAGTGTGCAAAATCCGTAGATATCAGGGGTTAAAAGGTATTTTGGCTTTGAGAGGAAGAATCGAATTATGGAATATACACTGAAACGTATCTGGAGAAATTATCCGGTTATAACCATTCTGCTTATTGCAGTGAATGTAATCTTATTTCTTTGGATGGATTTTAGCAGTAACCCGAATGCGGCCGATGAATTGTATATGTGGGGAGGCAGTTACTGGCCAGGCATTGTGGAAGATGGAGAATACTACCGGCTTCTTACATCCATATTTCTGCATTCCGGTATTTCTCATCTTATGTCCAATATGCTTGTGCTTGGAGTGTTAGGGAGTCCGACCGAGAAATACCTGGGACATATCAAATATCTGGCCGTTTATCTGGGGGCCGGAATTGGTGCAAATGTGATTTCTAAAGTTGTCTGGCATATGTTGGGACAGGATCACATCAGCGTGGGTGCATCTGGTGCGATATTTGGTATCTTTGGAGTTCTCCTGGCCATTGTGATAAAATACAGAGGCACTGTCCGGAGGGTAGGGCTGCCGCAAATGCTGTTTGCTCTGGTATGGCTTATATATGGAGGTTACAGCAGCGAAAGGACGGATCAGCTTGCCCATTTGGGAGGACTTTTAATTGGAATGATTTTAGGTTGGATTTTCTATCGTATTCCCCTTGCCAAAGAGGGGGAACGGGGTTATGATAGGGACGGATATTGGTAAAAAGGTTTGGAAGATACAGGAGGAGAAGGATGAAATTATTTATTGATACCGCAAATATCGAGGAGATCCGTAAGGCAAACGACATGGGAGTTATTTGCGGGGTTACGACGAACCCGTCACTGATTGCTAAGGAAGGCCGGGACGTAAAAGAGGTGGTGGAAGAGATTGCTTCAATCGTAGACGGACCGATCAGCGGAGAGGTAAAGGCAACCATCGTGGATGCGGAGGGAATGATTACAGAGGGAATTGAGATTGCGGCGATTCACCCCAATATGGTTGTGAAGATTCCAATGACTGCGGAAGGCCTGAAGGCCTGTAAGGTATTGACCGCCAAAGGAATCCGGACAAATATGACGCTGGTCTTTACGGCTGCCCAGGCATTGCTGGCCGCCAGGGCGGGAGCGGCCTATGTATCGCCCTTCCTGGGACGGCTGGACGATATTTCCGTACCGGGAATCGATCTGATTGAAAACATTGCCGATATCTTCTGCCGCCATGAGATTAAGACGGAGATTATTGCCGCCAGCATCCGGAATCCGATCCATGTGACGGACAGTGCGTTGGCTGGTGCAGACATTGCGACCGTGCCCTATAAGGTCATTGAGCAGATGACGAAGCACCCGCTGACCGACCAGGGAATTGCGAAATTCCAGGAGGATTATAAGGCGGCATTTGGAGAATAGGAAAACTGGAATTCTATAAGCGCTATAAAGGAGATGCATTTCACACGCATCTCCTTTTTTAGAATCCTACTGTGTATTCAGCCAGTTCTGCAGCTGTCCTCGCAGAACCGTGAAGGGCGCTGGGCCGGTCTCGATAATCAAGCGGTGAAATTCAGTGGCCTGGAATTGGTCGCCCAGCGCCTTTTCCGCAGTTGACCGCAGTTCTTTCATTTCCAGATATCCAATAGTATAGCTCAGATAATTTCCCGGATTTCCGATCAGGTGATGGTAAAGAGCTTCCACATTACCCAGATCTCCGCCATATACCTTGGAGAGTGCCGTGGTCATTTCTTCTTGATTATAACCAAGGTAATTTACGTACAGATCCATCAGTGCGGAAATCTCCAGATTAATATCGGAGAATAGCTGCATGAGGCGGCAGGTGGATGCATCGGCGCCTTCACAATAGTTATAGGCCAGGTTTTCCACATAGGTGGCCCACCCCTCGGAATAGCCTTTGAAGCTTAACAAATAGCGGAGGTGGTTGGCGTGCTGGTTAGCAAAGGATACATTCTGGTACAGGTGTCCGGGGTATCCTTCGTGGGCCAGGGTCGTATACAAAGAGGAGGGGTTAGCGCTCCGGTTAATATAAATGGCCTGGTCAGTTGTCCGGTCAATGGGAGGTGCCAGGTAAAAAGCAGGGCTGCTGCTGGCTTCCAGCGACTCATCGATATACTTGACCGAGTAGGTAACCTCCGGTAATTCCGGAAAATCCGCCTTCATTTTACTCTTCAGATCTTCCAGGATTGCTTCCGGATCTGTCAGGGAGAAGGAAAATCGCTCATATTTTTCTAAAAGATCGGGGTTTCCCTGTACCAGCTCCTTCAACTCATTAATATCCAGGATAATCCAGGCCTCCAGCCAGGTGATTATTTCCTCCACGGACCGGTCTGATCCGGTGGAAGCGCGGACGCGATATTCATAATACTCCTTACCCTTCGGAAGGTGAGCCAGGCCCTCAGAATTCTGTCCGGTGCCCTTCAGGGCAGTCAGGCCATCCATCAGGGTCTGATAGGCCGGGATCACATATTCGTGTACGGCGGAAGCATTCTGCTCCTTGTAAGAGTTCTTCATCTCATCCGAAAGACCGGGGAAAGCGTCGATGCGGCTGTTAAATGCCCGGATCAGATAATTTTCCTCTTCTCTGGAAATAAAATCCTGGCAGGCGGTAATGACTTCGTCGGCAATCGGATCCGACATAAACAGACCGGCAGAGGATTTTTCCTGTTCAAAGGTAATCAGATCACCATAATAGCGGGGCAGATCCGATAAAAGCTTCAGGTAATTCTCCACATCCTGCAGGCGGTAGAACTGGTATTCCGCCAACAGCACCGGAAGCTGCACGTGAATACCGGTGGTCGGGGTCAGTGCTTCCGCATAAAGGTAATAATCTTCCCCCATCCATTGCGTGTCTATGTATTCTGCCAAAATGTCATAGGTCAGCTTCTGACTATCACTCAGCGTCTCATAGGAAAATTCCGCGAGACGTGTCTGCATATCCGCAAGCTCTGTAAGGGATTTTTTATGGAGCGCTTCACCCACCAGGCCGAAGGTCGCAGATGCATCGCTGATGCCAAAGTCCTCAGGGCGGGTCAGCGTATAGTGCAGGGTAATGGCATCACTGACCACCTGGCTCCGGAAAAGATCCTCTGTCCATTGGTCGAATTCTGCCTGGCGCTTTAGCGTCTGATCGTCTAACTGCTCATAGGAAACCGGAGAAACCGAGACTTCTTCTATGCCACAGCCGGATATCAGCAGTATTCCGGCCAGCAGGATTGGCAGAATCCACCATTTCGCGCCTTTTTTCATGTATTACCTCCATAGATTCAAGATGAAAAAACAGGTTTGAGGAGTGAGAGGCATATAAATGCGGACCTGTTTTACTATCATCTTATACAGGAGGATCCGTTTTTAGTCATGAAATTGCGAAGCTCTGCCAGAGCGCGGAACCATTCCGCGCCAATTCTGCGGCAAACGTTAAGGGAAGAAGAATTTCCTGTTAACTCCAGAAATAATTTGTATAGGGGGCTGGAAAAGCAAAACAGGAAATGTTATACTGCACCTATATGCGTCTGATGAAAAGAAAGGAATTCAGTAAAGTATGAAAAAACATGTGAGAAGCTGGATTATATTATTGCTGGTACTAGCACTGGCTCTGGGCGGCTGCAGCGGCGAAAAGGCTGCAGAAATCAACGGGTCCCCTGAGACTACGGTCACGGAAGAGGCGAAAGGGGAGACTACAAAGGCTCCGGACACAGTAGCAGATGTCCCGGCAATTTCAGAGGGCCGGGTCGGAACCATATATGATGAGCAGGTAACTTATACGGCGGAGCAGTTAAAGGTACAGGAGGATTTTGATACATTCCTGGAAGAGATCTTTAAGGAAGAGGTTACCGCAGATTCCTTCTCCCTGCATTTCCTGTTAGAAAATCCGGACGATTTTGGTATTGAAGCAGGGGCCCCCACCTGGGGTGATTTCAGTTATGAGGATATGCAGGAAAATAAGGAGGAACTGAAGCAGACCTGGAAGCAGCTGGCCTCCTACGATTATTCCGCTCTGAATTATGAGCAAAAGCTGATCTACGATATTCTGAAGCGTCTGATGGAAAATGAACTTATGGATATCGAGATGTTGTTTTACGAACCATTTTCACCTTTGCATGGATTACATACTTTGATTCCCTTATACTTTTCCGAGTATGATCTGCAGGATAAGGCAGATATTGAAAACTGCCTGGCATTACTGGAGCAGACCCAGGCCTATGTGGAAGATTGCCTGGAATACGAGCGGTACAGAGCAGGGGAAGGATATTTCCTGAGTATGAATGGTGTGGAAGAGGTAGTAGAGCAGTGTGAGGA
>Ga0153997_1000123_pt1 | contig 21903 bp, 31 predicted proteins | sample TSNC081MetaG_FD_104750 | JGI IMG/M metagenome (GOLD analysis project Ga0153997, IMG submission 104750) | Attine ant fungus gardens microbial communities from North Carolina, USA - TSNC081 MetaG | ecosystem: Host-associated > Fungi > Mycelium > Unclassified | place: USA: North Carolina, Lumber...
CCATATAATGGTTGGATTAAAGAACAGGAAAATCCTTCACATTATTATAATATGTTACTACGAAGCAATGAGTTTGGTTATTTGTGTAAGGAACAATGTGAGCAACTTGTATTTTTAATGAATCATAAATTGCTGGATAACTCTAATTGGATTATTGTGGTACATGATGAGAGTGATGAAGAAATGAAGTCGATCGTGCATATTGCAAGGGAAATTGGGGCGATCGTCCATGAAGTGAAAATATAATTTAATAAGAAAAAAACGTCAATTTTCACGCACATGCCCAACGGCCTAAAAATCAGCGATTTTTTGCAGATTAGCGGAAATAAATTCCGCTAATCTGATTTGTCTGCGATATAACTAGTGTATTGACTAGCTTTATTACTATTTGAATACAGCCTATTTTTCTTTGCCTTGAAGCTGGAGAAAATATTCTGCATTCAAATAGCAATAGAAACGAGTCACTACATTAGCTTTTGGCCACAATTGATACGAGCCTATATCTACTTTTGTTTTCTTGAAACATTATAAATAGGCAATCCATAAAATAAGGCTGCCGCAGCAGTCAATATCAGAATGCTCTCATTAGCTGTAAGAACATGGCTTCCAAATTTAAAGGTAACGCCCATATATTCCGAGAATCCATCTGCGATCTCTGTTGGAATATCCTTCAATAAATCAGTTACCATAACTTGGCGGATAAGTGCGGCAGCGTGAGAGACTGGAAAAAGTTTTATGATCCATTGTACTGCATCCGGCAACATACCAATAGGCAGGTAGATCCCGGTAAGAAATCCAATCAGAGTACCCACAACAGTACTTGCTGTCGAAAATGCGTTTATACTTTTAAAGAAAGATGCAATAAATAATACAATGGCAGTATTTAGAAAAACCGCAAGTAGAATGAGTCCTAATACCTTTAGCATTAAAACCCAGCTCAAAATAGAACCGCCATTTGCAACTATGTATATTTGTGCAATTAGCAATGCAATGAGACTCATGAGAGTGCCAACCAGAAATGCGCTTAATATATAACCACCGGCAATTTTTTGCTTCTTAATCGGCGAAGAATAAAAATCCTTTGTCACCTTCTGAATTTTATCTGAAATCATGATACCAAATACACCCATAGTAGTGCTAACGGAAGTCACCCCAACTAACCCTGCCATCGTAACGCAATCCATAAGCTGCCTTGCAGATGAAATATAATCAAAGGCTTGAGTGTAAACATCTCCTAAAAAAATACATGAAGACCCATGATGATAAAAACGGTCAAAAGTGACATCATTACAGAAGTTCTATCCCTTAAAAACATCTTTATATTTCTTCTCATAAATCCAATCATTCTCGTATCTCCTTCCCGGTTATAGCAATAAATGCATCGTCCATTGTTCCACTGATAACCTCAAACCCACTTAAGTGGTCCTTACATTTTTCGAGAATAGGCATTGCTTCTATTGTTTTTTCTATATTCAGATGTATCTGATCCTCGTACTCCGTAAAAACCAATTTCATCTCATCTAAAATCTGTTTTACCTTAGTCATGCTGTCATCTTTATCAGAAAAAACCAGTTTTACAATATCCTTCGCATATATATATCCTTTAACTGCGCCGGTGTACCTTTTGCCGAGATAGTTCCGTTATCTATGACAACTACATAGTCGGCCTCTGCGGCTTCCTCCATATAGTGAGTAGTAAGAAAAATAGTCATATTCGTTTCTGTCTGCAAATTCAATATGGTATCCCACAAATTTTTCCTTGTCTGCGGATCAAGCCCTGTTGTGGGTTCATCCAGAAATAAAATTTTTGGAGTATGAATCAGTGCTCTGGCAATATCGCATCTCCTGCGCTGCCCACCGGATAATTTTCCATAAGAACGCTTTAATAAACCTTCCACACCTGTTGCCTTGGCGGCCTGCCAAACAGCTGTATCCAATTTCTTTCCCTTAAGCCCATAGAATCCGCCTCGAATTTTTAAATTTTCTTCGATCGTAAGAAGAGAGTCGAGTAATCCATCCTGAAAAACGGCACCTATCTTTGAACGAATTGCATCATCATCTTTTCCTAACAGATGCCCGTCCACATTTACAGTACCGCTGTCCTGTTTTAAAAATGTACAAATTATATCAATGGTCGTTGATTTTCCGGCTCCATTGGTCCAAGAAATGCAAACAGCTTTCCTCCCACTTTTTGTTCGTGTCATCAGTATACGAAATTGTAACCAGAATGTAAATAGAGTAAACAGTAAGTGGGAGAAAAGCATAAGTAAGTTGTCAAAAAGGAGGGGTACATTGCAACATAGGCGGAAATCTATGTTGCAACATATTCCACACCGCGCTCTTCTAATACGGTAAGGGAAGTTAATTGTAACCGTAAATATGGTCTCCCGTTTTCTTCATAAGTTTCTAACACACCAATAGCCTCGACCCATTCATCTTGCTCGGGGTATTCACCATTCCAAATCACTTCAAAACCGGCTGTACTATCATATCCGCAACAGCCGGGGCCATAACGAATCACATAATAATAGGTGTTCACTTCATCTTCTGAAGGAAAATACTTAAAAAGACCCTCGTATTTTATCGTTTTACCCAGATAATCTTCAGTATTGAGGTAGATGTCATTTGTTTGAGCGATAAATAGATTTTCCTTTATTTCAATGACATCACCAGCTATTTCACCAGCTTTTGTATTGTCAGCGGACGTATCGCTTGTATCAGGCATGTTTTTGATGGTCTCATCTGTATCCATTAAACTCTCAGTCGCTACATTGCTGTCAGTAGACGTGACGGTTTCCGAATTGTTTTCTGCCTGACTGCATCCGGTAAATAGCAGAGTGAAGGTCAAAGCCAGGTAAAATAGTTTTTTCATGTTTTTTGTACTCCTTTCAAAAATCCAATGGCGCTAAATATTAGGAATATAATAATATTTACTGCCACTATGCTTGCCCCGGTAGGCGTAGCATACAGATAGGAAATTACTATGCCGATAAAAAAGCAAATCACTGAGATAAGGGCGGAACAAATGATAACAGATTTGAACCTTTTGCAAACCCGCATGGAAGTGAGCGCCGGAAAAATAATCAGGCTGGATATGAGCAGTGCCCCCATCATCCTCATTCCCAATACAATCGTAATGGCCGTCAGAATAGCAATCAGCATATTATAAATTCCTGTTTTCGTCCCTGTAGCCTGCGCAAAGGTTTCATCAAAAGTTACGGCAAAGATTTTATTATAAAACAGAATAAACAAAATCAAAACAATGATGGACAGCGCAATGCTCAAATACACATCATTTTTACTCATGGCAAGAATGCTGCCGAACATGTAATTACATACATCTGTATTCATTCCTGTGGTCATTGATATGACGATTACACCAATAGCAAGGGAACTTGTGGAAATCAAGGCAATTGCAGCATCGCCTTTAATTTTGCTGTTTTCGCTAATACGTAAAAGGAAAAATGCGGCCAGCACTACAATGGGTATCGATATGGTAAGCGGTGCGAATCCAAAAGCTGTCGCAATAGCCAGAGTACCAAATCCGACATGAGATAAGCCATCCCCGATCATGGAATACCGTTTCAATACAAGGCTCACACCTAAAAGTGCGGCACAAAGAGAAACAATAAGTCCAACGATTACAGCCCGCACAAGAAAGGTGTAGGAAAACATCTGTGATAATGTGCTAATCAAGCTCCCTCACCTCCTAAAAATCCTCTTCCGATATCCGAACTTTTATACTCTGCAGTGAGTCCAAAAAATACTTGCTTTTTTTTTAAGTGTAGGATATTACTTGCGTATTTCATTGCGCTGCGGATATCATGAGAAATCATAATGATGGTAATCCCGGTTTCGAAATTTATTTTTTTGATTAGGCGGTACAATTCCTCAGTCACCACAGGGTCAAGTCCGGTAACCGGTTCATCAAGCAACAGAACCTTTTTTGTGGCGCAAAGCGCCCGGCAGAGCAGCACCCGTTGCTGTTGACCACCGGATAGTTCTCTGTAGCATCTGTTTTTTAAGTCAGTGATACCCAGTTTTTCCAGGTTCTCATCAACCATTCGCTTATCTGATTTGGTATAAAACGGTTTGATACTGCGACTGGAAAGCCGCCCGGACAGCACTACCTCATAAACACTGGCAGGAAAATCTTTTTGTGAGGCGGTCTGCTGAGGTAAATAACCGATTTCATTTTCTTTAAGTCCATCATTTAGGAAAATACTTCCTTCTTTCGGCTGTTTCAGTCTAAGGAGTCCTTTCATGAGTGTGCTTTTTCCGGAACCGTTTTCTCCGATGATGCATAAATAGTCGCCGCTGTTTACTTCAAAATTAAGCCCGCTTATAACCACATTGCCCTCATAGGCAAAAGCGACATCTTTGCAGGTAATCATAGCCATCACTGTAACGCCTCCTTTAAGTTCTTTGCATTCTGTGTCATTAAATCCAGATAGCTAACACCACTTTCAAATTCATCTTTACTGATATTGTGACAAGAGTGCAGCAATCGTTTTTCGGCAGTTGAACTTTCGCAGATGGTGTCTGCCATTTTTTCGTTGGATAACTCAAGGTAAAATACAACAGGAATGTTTTCTTCATTTACCTTGTCAATCAGGAAAGCAATTGTAGCAGCACTGGCTTTTGTTTCAGAGGAACAGCCCGGGAATGCTGCATAATAATCCAATCCGTATGCATCAGCAAAATATCGGAAAGGGAATCTGTCGGCAAAAACAAGTGTGTGTGTTTCGGCATTATCGACAATCGTCTGGAATGACGCATCCAGTTCATTCAATTTTTTCAGATAAGACGTCGTATTTGAGGTATATAAAGAAGCATTGTCGCTGTCCAGTTCGCAGAGGGCTTCAGATATATACTGTACAATAGTTATGGCATTTTTGGGTGAGGTCCAAACGTGTTCGTCGTACTCGATTTCTTCTTCTGTTCCTTCGTCAGTCCCTTCTTCCTCCGCTTCCATTCCTTCTATGACTTCTTCTTCCACCGTCTCAACTAAATGCATAAGGGAAATGATTTTCATGTTGCCGGTATCCATAGAATCTAAAATTTGATTAACCCATTCGTCCGATTCACCGCCTACGTATATAAAAACATCACAGTTCTGTATTGTGATAATATCCTGTGGTGTTGGATCGAAGGAGTGGCTTTCAGAGCCGGGGGGCAGGAGCATGATAAGTTCTACGCTGTCCCCGGCAATTTCCCGAACAAAATCATATTGTGGGAATATAGTAGCTACCACACTCAATTTATCATCTGAACTATTATCTGTAATATCACTTGTGGTTGCGGCATCAGAATTATTGTCACGTTGTTGGCATCCGGCTAAAACTGATAAAATTATAATTACCAAAAGAACCAATGCTATTTTATTTTTCATAAAAAACCTCCGTATTTTTCTATTTTAGAGCATAAAAAGATAAGGGTACACCATTTTTGTTCTTTAAGAGAACATAGCATCTCCTTACGGAAGGTTTACTTCAATGATCCATTCGAATTTTTAGAGTTACCAAAGATACGGCTTCCTTATTAGAAAAACAGTTGATAATGCACAAGAATAGGGTAGTAAAAATAAGCAGAGGGATACTATAGTTCATACCGCCTGTGCTTAATTGTTTCAGCGTGTTTTTTGCATGTTCCAATTGGGAGCAAACAACGCAATCTTTCCCTACACAATCGTGATGTTCATGGGTAGCTATAAAAAATAAAGGGAGAAAAGATGCCGTAACAAAGCAAATGCATAAAATTGTAGCTAATATCTTTTTCAATTTGAATGCTTTCATAATAATCTTTTACTCCTTTTAAAAATATTTATCCTATGCGGTGAATTATACCATATCGGAGAAAGAATCACCAGCATAAATGTTCTTGATTTTCTGGGATTTTCAAACACGCTCTAGGAGTGAATTATTTGAAATTATCATCTTTTTACGTTTTCAGGCGTTCATTTATTTCAGAAGTTGTCATAGTGTCCATTTTCCAGTTTATAAATATTACTACCAAATAGACTACGGCAATCAACATGCACATTAGAACCCCATGTGGATAAATGTTTGAGATCTATTTTTCATTTATTTTTGCACTTGAAAAGTTGTTTTCTAGAAGTATTCTCCAGTATTCACGTAACGCAGACTACAATTCAACTAAAAGTGTGTTGTTTCATTCAGCTTCATTTGCTATAATACTGATAGAGGCAGACGGAGGAAGTATTACAATCTGTCAAGTTAAACTAGGTAAAACGGCGCCTGTAGTATTCGTTTCTACAAAATATTAGGAGGTACTCATAGATGGGTATTAAGAAAATCGCAGTTTTCATATTGATTTGTTCTTTATGTTTGCTTGCGGGTTGTGAGCATAAAGAAAATGGGACTATTAATGAAGATGGGACTATTAATTATAAATTGGAAAACTATAACATTGAGGAGTAGGGATTATGTGAATTAGTTGAAATCCTACGAGATTATGTGGAGATACCCCAGATGCTGACAGTGGAATATCTCAGTGCAAATTTAAGTAAAAAAGGCATGTTAGAGGATTCCACACTCACATTGGGTGCCTATAATGATTCAAACGAATATCTTGGGAAATATGCTTTTGCCTATCAACATGATACAAATATAATTAATCCTACCACTCCTTCCGATAATGCGACTTCCCAACCGATGCTCTCCGATAATGCGAATAACGAGTTGGAGTTTCTGGATGGTCAGATAAAAAGATTGCCTCTCGTTTCGCAGATGGCATTGCTGGATTTTCCACAGTATGTACTTTTGTATAATGGAACCACCCAGTTGTCTTCAGAGAATGCAATAATTGATGGTAGTGACGGACGTAAATTTCCGATACTTACCTTTAACGAATACCAGAATGGCGACATTAGTAAACAGCTTATTTATTATCGCTGCGATTCTGCTGATACTACGACTTTATATGGCAACAGGGACTTTGTGATGGAATATGACTATTATATCAATAATAACCAAATATTCTTTACAAGAGACTATGGGGAATTTCCCATTTTACGCATATCATATGACAATGGGATTAATTGGGCAGACATCTCCTTTGATAAAGAATTGTTTTCGAAGCTTTCCGTAACAAAGCGTATCATACATTTCTTTAATGAAACTGATGGGTATGTCGGGCTTGGTACCGATTGGTCGATGGGAGCCGGTGAGACAAAATACTGCTTGTTTACGAATGATGGTGGAATTACCTGGCTGGAAAGACGTTTGCCTATGGCAGGGAGTAGTAGTACCCTGACCGGACTATGTTTTTCCGATTCAAAAATGGTAGATGGAGTTGTGTCCTTGAAATCAAGCTTTGATGATTTCGGGTATCCCACTCTTTTCTTTACCAATGACAATGGGGAAAACTGGACTGATATTTCATTTCCCTGGGAGCAATTACCAGGGGATGTTTCATACTTGGCTAAAGTGGATTCCTTATCCTTTGAGGAAGGAGTGTATACACTTGTTCTTGAAGAGGAGGAGCAAAAAGTAAGTTCTAAAAGTGAATCACTTGCCGGTGAATGGAGTTTTGTGTCCAGTTGGCAAGCCGTTACCCATACGGTTGGATAGTATCCTATAATGCAAGCATGAAATGCATGACCTTTTGACTCTGGTATCACATTATAGTAATATCGTGAATTATACTATTAACTTAGCTTATTTAAGTTTCCAGAATAAGAGACTATAAGGTGGCAGACTACATCCGTCTTTCAACCGAATTTCCGTATCGGTCATTAAATCAACAGCATTTTCTCCGTTAGAATTTATATGTGGAGTATAAGGAACGCTATCAATGTTTAATGCAACCCATATTCGCTCATCTTCAAAACATCTTTCAAATATAAGCTGGCGGTTCGTTATCATAATATTCTTATAATCACCATAACACAATGCTTTGCTATGTTTTCGGATAGAGATAAGTTTCATAACAAACGCTGAGAGTTCGTTCTTCACCGGCGCATCAAGGCAAGGTCGAAGAGCATCGTCTCCATTTTGCTTACTTCCCTCAGTTCCCCATTCGCTGCCATAATAAATACAAGGAATCCCCGGCATACCCAGCAGCAGACCGTAGGAGAGAGGAAGGTGATTTTTATCCTTTAATATGCTGGCAATCCGTGACACATCATGATTATCCACAAAGCTCAATAATTGTAATCCTTCATATAGTCCACTCCCGCCACCGAATTGTCGGTTCAAAGAATATGATATTTCAAACATATTCATATCATTAAGACTTGAGTGTATACCCTTATAACATTCATAATTCGTGCAGCTGTGCATCATCGTGTCGTTGGCAATCTGTCTGTAGTCGCCAAAAAGAGTTTCTCCTACGATAAAAAAATCTTGTTTTAGTCCATCACAGAAACTTCTCAATTCTCTTAAAAAATCATGCTCCAAGCAATAAGCGACATCCAATCGCAGTCCGTCGATGTCAAATTCTTCTACCCATTTACCAATAGAGTGAAACAAATAGTCTATGACTTCCCGATTCTTAAGATTCAGCTTTACCAATTCATAATGGCCTTCCCATCCTTCGTAGGAAAGTCCATCATGATATCCGTTATCCTGCTGAAACTGAATATGAAACCAATCCTTATATGCTGAATGCTCACGGTTGTTGAGTACATCCTGAAATGCCCAGAATCCACGCCCTACATGGTTAAAAACGCCATCTAATATAATCCGTATTTCATGCTTATGTAAAACCCTGCATACATTAGCAAAATCTTCATTCGTACCAAGTCTGCAATCTACTCTGGTATAATCACGCATATCATATCCATGCCTGTCAGATTCAAAAATGGGATTAAAGAGTATGGCATCAATACCCAGTTTGGATAAATAATCTGTCCAGTCAACTATTTTTCTAATTCTATTTACTGTCACACCATCATTATCTTTTGGAGCACCACAGAATCCCAAAGGATAAATTTGATAAAAAATACTACTATTTGTCCACATATTTTTCCTTTCCTTTTACCAGTTTTTCTATATACTATCTCAATTTTTTGTTTCTTTATCATATACCGATTGGTATATAAAAGCAAGTGCTAATGAATCAGTTTCCGCCCAATATATTAGCACTTGAAAAGATTTACCATGCTATCTCCTTAAAAGTGCGATTACAATAATTTGTGTCGAAAAGAGGAGTTCCGGAGAGGCAAACACAATACCCAGGTAGCTCAATTTGCATAAACTGCAGCACGAAATGCAATTTATTTCACCCTATATTGTGGTACAATTATATAAATTCAACGGTTATATTTCGTAGTTATTCGGTAAATATTTTTTATTCTTGTGAAGTTTATTGCTTTTTTTTCACTGAATAGTGCTGTAAGCGTATGGGGGAGTCATCTCTTAGATACGGATGTTAGTTTGGGATCGTCCTTTTTTGGGGAGTGACCAAAATACTTAACATACGATTTGTAAAAATTGGAGTAATCCCTAAATTCGCTGTCATAACAAGCAGCGGTAACAGGAGCCCCTTTGCGGATTAATTGGTGTGCGCTTAACAGCCGTTGTTTTATGATATATTTTAGTATGCTATGACCAGTAGCCTTGGTAAAAACCCTGTTCAGGTAATATTTACTAAAGAAGAATTTGTCAGCTAAAAGATCAAGGTTTATAGGGTTGGTAATGTTCAGATTTATATAATCAATTATGTCACATACGATAGAGGGATATTCATTGTTTTTAAAACTTTTGTTTTTTATGGAAGGATTAATGAAGTGTCCCATTTCCAGTAAAAAAGAGACTAAATAGGCAGTGAACGCCGTTTATTTTAAAGAGTCGTTTAGATTTTCCGAACGTTCTATGGCTTTGCAATAGGTCATAATATTACTGCTAAGTACAAGAGAGGGGGCAATTATATTTTTCGTTTCATTAAGCTTGCTGCAAAAAGGGGCAAGTTACTGTTTTTGAGGATCAAAAGCTTGAAGTGTGCTTTCATCAAATTCAATAACAATACGTTCGTATACGCAGGGATCGCACAGGAAGAGCTCGTGATACACGCCGGGACGCATAATTAGCATGGAATTCATATCCAAATCGAAGGAGAACCATACATCCTGGCTGATATTATTTGATAAATGCATATACTGGATTCCTTTGGGCTGGAATTTGCTTATATTAGAGTTCATATTACCCATCCTTGTTTGCGCTTCCTAGATTAAATTTTTCATAAGTATATTATATACTTTGTTTTATGTTAAGTGATGAAACCTTATAACAAGCCATCCATGGCATTTGATCATGAAGATGACTTTTTTGCTCAGGGAAAATTGAATCAGGTTGATGCGGTAATCATTTGTGCGATGGATTGCGACCATCATCGCCAGGCGCTCCAAGCATGAACCAGACAATAACCCCGAAGGGCACGGCGGAGGAGATTCTTTAACATCCCTTGAGCAATCCGTTGAAAGTCATCTTATGGCATTTGCCGCAGAAAAACCCCGACTGGAGAAGCGGACTGTGCATTTGAAGGACAGAAAGGACAACAATGGATTTGATGATTAACAGAAGTACAAACGTTACGACAGACCTTGTCTCGGAACCGGTAAAGAGAGCTATGGAAAGTCTTTTGAGAGATATCCGAAAAGTATTTTTACCTACGGATGAAAAGGGCTGTGACATATATTTGCGAAGAGAAAATCAAGAAAGGGAATGCTTTGTTTTAAAGACGACAGACAGAGGTTTGACAATAGGAGCAGCTGATGATTTAGGATTTATTTATGGGATTTTCGAAGTGAGCCGTTCTCTTCTCGGAATATCTGACTTTTGGTTTTGGAATGATCAGAGGATCCACTCAAGGAAGGAAATCTGCTTGTCGGAGGAGTTTTCATATCAATCGCAGCCTTTTTGTGTAAAGCTGCGTGGTTGGTTTATTAATGATGAAGTGTTGCTGCATGCATGGAGTGTGGAACGCAATAAGGATAAACCATGGGAAATGGTGTTTGAGGCATTGCTGCGTTTGGGAGGAAATATAGTAATACCGGGGACGGATAAGAATGCATCTTACTATAGAAAGCTGGCAGCGGACATGGGACTAATGATAACCCATCATCATGCAGAGCCACTGGGTGCGGAGATGTTTTCAAGAAAATACCCCAGACTAAACCCTTTTTTTGATGAGCATAATGAAAAATTTATAAACCTATGGAAGGAAGGCATACAAAATCAAAAGGAATTAAATGTAGTTTGGAATCTAGGGTTTCGGGGACAGGGAGATTGTCCTTTTTGGAATAATGATCCCAGATACAGGACAAGTGCATCGCGGGGAAAATTGATGAGTCAGTTGATTCGCAATCAATATGATATGGTTAAAGAAGAAGAGCCCAATGCAGTTTGTTGTACCTATTTATATGGAGAAACAATGGAGCTTTATCGGGATGGCTTTCTGAAAATACCAGAGGATGTTAATAAAATCCGGACTGATAATGGATATGGAAAGATGGTTACCAGACGTCAGGGCAACCATAATCCCCGTATCAGGGCATTGCCGGATGGAAAGGACAAGGGGAAGCATGGAATCTATTATCATGTATCTTTCTATGATCTGCAGGCGTCGAATCACATTACTATGCTGCCTCATTCGCCGGAATTTGTTCAAAAGGAATTAGGAGAAGTTTTGGATTTAGAAATGAATGATTACTGGATTGTCAATGTTTCAAATACAAAGCCTCACGTGTATTTTCTGGATCTGATTGCGGATATATGGCGAAATGGAAAGATAAATTGGAAGAAACATCAGAAGACTTATATAGCCAGGTATTATGGTGGGGAGAATGTGCACAAAGTTTCGAGATGTTATGATGGATATTTTAAAAATGTACTGGCCTATGGTAAAAATGAGGATGAACATGCAGGAGGGCAGTTTGCGAATCATACTACCCGCATACTGATCTCTCAGTTTATGAAAGAGAAGAAAGAGTGTGCAAAACAGTTGCTGTGGGCCACAGACGGAGATAATTTGAAAAAACAAATTTTGTGGTACAGGCAGTTGTGTACCCAAGCCCCAAATAACTATAAAGAATATCTGGAAGGATGTGAAAGAGTGGCTTTATTCATGAAACATGAGAAGAAAAGACTATTTGAAGACTCGTTACTTTTACAGGCAAAGATTTATTGTCATTGTTTTGAAGGTGCATTTTTTATTTGTGAAGCATTATTATATGGTTATGAAAAGAACTATCAGAAAGCATTTTACTATGCAGGTCGAGGTAAGTGCGGATATAAATATGCAAATAGAGCAATGAGGGAGTGTGAGCATGGAAAATGGCAGCGAGAGTTTTTGTATTCCGAAGAGGACCGGAAAGTAATGCTGATTCTGAATATGGAGAATCATTTAAACGATGCAAAATTATTCAAATTCATGAAAGCGAAATGGGGGGATTAGCAGGAAAGAGGTATGGATAGGACATGATTGCAGGATAAATTTATATAGTTACAAAAAAATTAGTAATTGTAAAATGAAGCATTTTATCAAAAAGTGCTTCATTTTGTTTTTTTCCTATATGAATTAGAATGGGTATAACAATAACTTTGAACTGTTACGAAAGAACCGGTTGCTTTCTCAGGATATATTGACACTTGAAATGAATTGCTTTACAATAACGTAAATCATTATAAATATAATTTTAGATTGGAGAACGACGATGTTTGAAAATGATTATTTAGTAAGAATGATTACAGACATAGTAAGAGCTATTTTAAGACTTGTGTTGAGAAAGGATATTGAGAAGGAGGAATTATTAAATGAGGCGGAAAGTCCGGTAACCTATCAGCTGAATCAGGAACTTATTGATATGGCAGATAACGGTGATATTACAGATGCCGAAGACAGGCTTTATGATCTGTTAAATGAAGGGGATATGTCCACATTTGAATTGGCTATGTCTTTCTATTTGCATATAAATCAATATGAGGAAAACTTTTTAGATGAGAATGATTTTAGCAGAGAGGAAATAAAGGAAGGAATTTTTAATATATTAACAAAGTTTGATATTCGTTTTGATGAAAACATTTTATTTTAATAAGAATTTATTTTTTTCAAGGAATGTGTGTATTAGATTAGGCATATAATGAAATGATTAACTATAAGAAGTACGCTTTGCGGACTTCTTAGACTAGATATCAACGAGGAAGTACACTAGTAGCAATAACAACTAGACCGTACACTAGCTCCCACCAGCCTCGTTGTTTCTGCGTAAATTAAAATAATCATGGATTATTATAATTGCAAGTATTGCAATGAAAGAAAGAGGAATGTGCTATGAAAATATTTGACAGATTTAGATCTAAGAAGGCGCAGGTTGAAAAAATGGAAGAAGCCGTACAACGAGAGATGGAACACATAGAAAAACACGTAAGTAACTCTGAAGCCGCAGTGGAACAAAAGATGAAACAAATAGAAAAGCAAGTTGAGCAAGAATTAACGCAGATGAATGAATTGGTGAAGGGGAAACAGGCGAAAGAAGAAATAAGGCAGGAAGAAAAGCGAACAGAGGAGGAAATTGAGCAAGAGGAGAAACCGGCAGAGGAAGAAATAGAACAAGAAGAGAAGAAGGTCAGGGCAGAAATAGAGCAAGTAGTAGAACTGGTACGAGAAGGAATTGAGAAAATAGAAAAATGGGCAGGGGAAGAGAAACAGACAGAAGCAGAAATAGAACAAGAAGTACAGGAAGAGAATAGTCTAAGAGAACAAGCGAGCAATGAAAAGCAAAAAAAGTCAGATGCAATGGAAAACCAGGCTACGAAAAAATGAAACAAATGGAAGAGTAGAAATGAAAGAAAAGAAAAAGTACTAAGGAGATTTTAATGAAGACATTAAAAGAGCAGAGAATACTAAGGTTGGAAGAGCTTGCAATAAATGCATTTCCGGCAATATTAGCAGAACTTTATGATGGGTGGATACTACGATTTTCCAATGGATATACCAATAGAGGAAATTGTGTGAATCCACTCTATTTGGCGTCTATAGACTTGCCAGAAAAAATTGCGTTTTGCGAAGAAAAGTATTTTAAAAGAAATTTACCATGTGTCTTTAAAATAACAGAAAAGACTGGGGGCAGACTGGATCATTTGTTAGAGGAAAGAAATTACAGAATTGAAACCCCATCCTATATAATGGAGTTATCCTGTGATAAGATAGAGCTAAATAGAAAAACGGATATCCAGATAGATATTCAGTATACGATAGACGAAAAATGGCTGGAAGGCATGTTTGCACTTACGAATAAATGTGATGATGCAACCAGACTGATAGCCAGAACTATGCTAATGAATATTGAAAATCAAGTCATTTGTGCAAGCATCTATGCGGAAGAAAAAATGATAGCATGTGGGCTTGGCGTACTAGAAGCAGGAGAAGTCGGATTGTATAGTATTGCTGTATTAGAAGAGCACCGAAAAAATGGATTTGGGGCTTTCATATGTGAAAAGATTATCGGCGAAGGTAAGAAATCGGGTGCTTCTAATGCTTATCTGCAAGTAGCGGAAGGGAATAATACGGCTCTTAGACTGTATGAAAAGTTGGGTTTTCAGAGAAGTTATACATATTGGTATAGAGTGAAAAATAATCCCTGACCTAAAATAATTGGAATTATTAAGACATAGACATTTTCAAACATTTAGGTTAGAATGGAGAAAATGAGATTCTAGATAGGGTGGCGGACATAGATACATATCAGGTATTAACATTACTATTTGTAGTCTGAGGTACTAACTATATAGATATGCGAAAATAAATAACGCCTATCCCTCGTGAGACAGGATAGGCGTGTCTAATGAGCATATAACTGTTAATCCGGGAGCACCCAATTGTGGGCGGTGTTCCTTTTTGTATCTTCATTTTAGCACGTTTTTTTATGTACATAATACTGGGAATGGATTTTGAATTTAAAAAGAGGAACTTAAATACGTTAATTACGATTTGTACCTGAGTAAATCGAAAGGAATGTAATATGAAAAAGAGATGGAATTTAAGAAACCAGCTATTAATATATATATCCAGTCTAATTATAATAATTAGTGTACTAATTGCAAGCGTTAGTTTTAAGATGTGTAATGAAATTATAGTAGATCAAATCGGACAGAGCCGGGTTGACGTATTAAAACAAATAGGAGAAAGAACAAGTAATGTAAAGGAATCAATGATATATATTTCTAATACACTTTTTTTTAATTCAAGATTGAAACATCTGATGATGGAAGAAGATAGTAATAGCAAGCAAAGTTTTAAAGAAACTTTTGACGGATTGATCGAAAATATAAATAGTGCCTTTCAAAGTACAAATTTTCTATTTGAGGTAGAATGTATATGTGAAAGTGGATTATATTATAATACGGATCATTATATGAATGATTTTTCGGAAATTAAAAATGAATTATGGTATAAAGAATTATTAAAAAACCCGAATGAAGTGTTATGGATAAGCAGTACCATAGGTCAGGTTATAAATTACGACAGTACCGTATCAGCAGTGAGTGCAGTTACAAATGCAGCTGAAAAAATAGTTGCTGTTATTATTGTTTCTGTAAACGAAACACAGTTCAGCGATAAATATGAAAATATTATATATAAAGATAATGAAATATTTATAGTAGATGGAAACGGAAAAATTGTAAGTAGTAATAATAAAATATGATAGGATTAAAGTACTTTAATTTACAAAAACTATCGAGTATAGTAGGGGGACAAGCATATAAATTAGTTACGAATCAAAACGGAGAAAAAGAAAATGAAAGACTTGTATCCACTGTATTTGATAAAACGTCAATGTGGACAATTATAGAATTCGTCAATACAGAACATATTTTTTCGAAAATTGATAATCTAATCATAAGCATAGGTTACTTTTTAGTTGTAATTGTAGTACTTGCCGTTCTTGTTACTTGTTTTTTTCCGGTAGAACCGGAAAACCATTAAAACAGTTTCAACAGGATTTGTTAAAAGTTAAAAATGGAGACATATATGTTAATAGTGAGATAGAAGGTTGGAAAGAGATATATGAGATTAAAGATGTATTTAATGATATAATGGTGAAAATTCAAGAACTGTTGAATAATATTCGAGTGAAAGAAAAGGAAAAGCATGAAATAGAATTAGATTTTTTGCAGGCACAAATTAATCCCCATTTCTTGTATAATACATTGTTTTCAATAAAATGTATGGTGGAAATGAAAGAAAATAAACAAGCATCCCTTATGTTGGCAGATTTTATAGAATTGCTCCGAATGACATTGAAAAAAGAAGGGAAATTTATTCAATTATCAAGAGAAATGGAATGTATTAAAAAGTACGTGTCAATTCAGAAATACAGATATGAGAATAAATTTGAGCTTTATTATGAAACACCACAGGAATGTTCTGATATTTTGGTACCGAAGCTAATCTTACAGCCTATTGTGGAAAATGCTATCTTTCACGGAATAGAACCTAAGGAAACAAAAGGTATGATTGTGATAAGTACAAGGAAAATAGGTAATAATATTGAAATATCTGTAAGTGACGATGGAGTTGGAATGAACAAGGAGCAGAAAGAAAAATACAGATCTATCAGTTTTCAAAAAGAATTTATTATTGAAGCGGAAAATTACGATGAAATGAAACGGTATATCATGAATGTTTTGGAACATTGGGGATCATATGATAATTTAACAGTTTCTAGTTATATAATTCAGGCTTTGGATTATGTAGAAAAGAATTATTTTACCAATTGCAGCTTGGAAAAGGTTGCCCTTTATGTGGGATTAAATCAGGAGTATTTTTCCAGACTATTTAAAAAAAACATGAAACAAACTTTTTCAGCATTTTTAACAGGGTATAGAATAGAGATAGCGAAAAAGCTTTTATATAGAAACAACTATAGTATTAGTGATATTGCAGAAAAAGTAGGTTATCAGAACCTGGCATATTTTTCAACGGTATTTAAAAAAGCAACGGGGCAAACACCTTTTGATTATCGAAAATAATCAAAAAATTTATAGAAAAGTCAATTTTATGTGATTGGCTTTTATTTTATTGAAAAAGATAATCAAAAAAAATGAAAAATTATCACAATTTATGAAAAAACAAAGAACCTATAATCTGATTTTATTATATTATCAAAAAACAAGGAGATAAAGGTTGGAAGAAAAAAATAGAAAGGCTGCTCAAATTGTTGATTCTTCCAGCCATACTTATTTGAGCAGTATCGTATGTGGGTATACGATATGCATGGGTACAAAAATGAAAAGAGTAATCGTATTATTATTAACTATGGTACTATCTGTTGGAGTATTAGCAGGATGTGGGGGAAAAAGTGATACTGGTAATGCAGGTGATTCAGCTTCTAAAACAACACAAGGGGAAAGTGAGGAGTCAGAGGTACTCGAGGTGCTCAGAGTAGCTGTCATACCTGTAATATCAAGTTTACCAATCCAATACATTGTGGATCAGGGCTGGGATGTTGAAAACGGTTTTAAAATTGAAAAAGTTGTATTTTCTTCAGGTGCACCAATGGGAGAAGCATTAGTATCGGATCTTTGGGATATTGGAATTATGAGTGCTGCCGGAGTCTTTACTACCGCCAATTATAATGGAATATGCGCAGGCATATCAGGCATTTCTAGCAGGGCAGGGTGATTTGGCAGCACTTAATTCGCCATTCTGCTTTAACATCCTGGAGGAAGGCATGATTGATGTAGCTCCTGCAGAAGAATTAGATGTAAAATTAAATGATATGGTTTTTGCGAATAAGAAAACTTTTGATAAAAAATATGATGCTATCCGTAAATGTATTGAATTAATCTTCCAGGCAGGAGAAGAATTGGAAGCGAACCCGCAATCCAAGCTGGATGCTTTGAAGCAATGGTATACTGTGAATGGATCTGAAGTAGAAGAGGCAACTTTGAATTGGAAGCTAAGAAAAAATTATTTTCAATTGAAGATATAGAGAACATGGAGATCAAAGTGGGTGAAACATTAATAACAACAGCAGAATTTTTTGCGGAAATAGGTAAGATAGAAAATGATAAATTACCGGTTATTGAAGAAAATATTAACAAAGAAATAATTACTGATATATTAAGTACAAATAATTAGTCGTTACTGTCCCGTCTTATGCATGGCAGGGATAATCCTCGCTGTGCAATTGACGGGATTCATCAATATAAGGGGGAAAAATGAAAAATAACAATAAGAAATATATCATTTTATCTGTTTGTTCTATTTGCATATTTGTATTACTTTGGTTTTTGATTACAGACGTATTTGCTTTGGTTTCTCAAATTATGCTGCCAGGACCCATAGAGGTTGTAAAATCATTTATGGATAAAATTGTAAACGTAAATCCGGATGGGGCAACTCTATTTCAGCATATTTTAGCCAGTCTTAAAGTTGCGCTTATGGGCTTTTTTTTGGGGATAATTATAGGTATCCCATTGGGCATTGCAATGGGTTGGTTTGAAAACCTTGATAAATTTTTAAAACCGATATTTGATTTGATACGCCCAATCCCGCCTGTTGCATGGATTCCGCTCATGATTATGTGGTTAGGTATTGGAATAATGTCAAAAGCAGTTATAATTTTCTTCTCTGCGTTTATTCCATGTGTTATTAATGCTTATGCTGGAATTAAACAAACACGGTCAGTACATATTTGGGTGGCACAAACATTTGGGGCATCACGAATGACAATATTATGGAAGGTGGCAATTCCTACTGCTTTTCCATACATTTTTACCGGAATTTGCTTGTCTCTGGGACTTGCATGGACATCTCTTGTTGCAGCCGAAATGCTGGCATCTACGAAAGGGCTCGGATTTATGATACAAATGGGTCGAATGTTAGCCAGACCAGATATAATTTTAGTTGGTATGATAACAATTGGTGGCTTAGGTGCTTTGCTGGCAGGAATACTCTTATTACTTGAAAGAAAATTCGTGAAAGGATGGCCATGACATGAAAAACAAAATTCATATAAAAAGTATTATATTAGGTATGGCCGGAATTGCAACTCTGTTGATAATCTGGCAGGTAGTTTCAATAATTATTGTAAATAAAAACGCATTACCGGCTCCGTCCCTGGTAATAAATGCTTTTTTTAAATCTTTTGGAAAACCGATTGGAACTATGACAATTATGGGTCATGTCTGGATGAGTCTTCAAAGGGTTATAATCGGCTATGGAGTGGCGACAGCCATCGGGATATTCTTGGGGCTTTTAATGGCATGGTCAAAAAAGGTCAAGGCAGTTATTAAGCCGCTTTTTGAATTGATTCGTCCAATCCCGCCATTAGCATGGATTCCAATGGCAATAATCTGGTTTGGAATTGGGGATATGAGGGTGCAAAAAGTGTGGATCCTATTTTAATTGGTGCCGGACAAATGTTAGGAGCAAATCAGAATCAGATTTTCTTTACCAGAATTTTGAGAGGAGCAGTTCCACAGATATTTGCTGGCTTACAAGTAGCTTTATCCAGTGGATGGATGGCTGTACTGGCAGCAGAGATGGTTCGTTCTATGGATGGAGTTGGCTGAATCATTATTCGTGGTATGGAAGTTGGTGATACAGTTCAAATACTTGTCGCTATGGTCGCAATTGCTATTGTAGGATTTTTTCTGGCTCAGCTAATGAGGGAAGTGGAAAGGATTTGGCAATCGGAAAAAAGAACTGTAGTATTTGTTACCAATAATATTGAAGAGGCATCGTATTTAGCTGATAGAATAATCTTGTTGACAAATTGCCCTACCCTGATTGAGAAAGAATATATAGTAGATATGCCAAGACCGAGAAGCTATGTGAATGAAAGCTTCTTGAAACTGAGGAAACAGATTACGGATGATATGGAAAAATCTTTTTAGGAGGATATATGAATGAGAATATAGTTGAGGTTAGGAACCTTACAAAGTGCTTTGGAGATTTAAAGGTATTGGACGATATCTCTTTTAGTGTAAAAAAAGGAGATTTCCTCTGTATTGTAGGTCCTACTGGTTGTGGAAAAACAACGTTTTTATATAGTTTAACTAAATTATACAACCTAACCAAGGGAGAAATTTTGATTCATGGTGAGGAAGTAGACTTAAAAAAACATAATATTGCGTACATATTGCAGGAGTATTCGGCCATGCCATGGTTAAAAGTGAAGGAAAACATTCAATTTTGATTTAGAAATCAAGGGGTTTCCAAGGGAAGAAATGGAAAGACTTACAGAGGATGTAATGAAAGTGGTCGGATTAGAAAAATATGGTGATTATTATCCGAAACAACTGTCTGCAAGTATGTTACAGAGAGTGGTTATCGCAAGAGCCTTCGCAGTACAGCCAGATTTACTTTTAATGGATGAACCATATGGTCAGTTGGATATTGAATTAAGATTTCGGCTGGAAGATGAATTGATTAAACTATGGAAAATGATGGGACCACAGTTATTTTTATTACGCACAACATTGAAGAAGCTGTATATCTTGGAGAAAAAATCATGGTTTTGACCAATAAGCCGACAACTATAAAAACCTTGCTGGATAATAATTTAGCCAGGCCAAGAGACATAACCAGTCCTGATTTTGTGAAACTTAGAAACAAAGTAACAGATTTGATTAAATGGTGGTAAGGATGATGAAAGTAAATAAACCAAATGTAATACTAATATTATTAGATGATATGGGACAAAGAGATTTATCTTGTTATGGAAGCACTTTTTATGAAACTCCCAATATTGATGCACTAGCGGAAGAAGGAATGCAATTTACGAATGCATATGCAGCGTGTCCGGTTTGTTCTCCATCAAGAGCAAGCATCATGAGTGGAAAATATCCTGTATGCGTGCGTTGGCGTTACAGATTTTTTAATATCAAATGCAAGAGGAATGCTCATTGATGCACCTTACACACATCAGCTTCCTTTAAGTGAAATAAGTCTGGCAAGTATACTAAGAGAACAGGGATATTCCACATGGCATCTTGGAACAGAACCATATTATCCGGATAAACATGGATTTGAGGTGAATATTGGCGAATGCGAATATGGACTACCCAAGAACGGATATAAGAGTCCTTACAATATTCCAACAATGAAAAATGGAGAGACTGGTGAGTATCTGACAGATAGAATTACGGAGGAAGCGTTGCGATTGATAAGAGAAAGAAATACTAAGAAGCCTTTTTATATGAATTTATGGCACTACGCAGTGCACGTTCCGATTCAGGCTCCTGATGAGAAAATGATTGAAAAGTATCGGGATAAAGCTGCCGAGTTGGGACTGGACAGAGTGAAGACGTTTGAAGAAGGTGATTTTTTCCTTGCGAACATAAAAAAGATAAGAAAATCGTAAGAAGGTTGGTACAATCAGATCCGCAATATGCTGCCATGATAGAAAATTTAGATTCCAACATTGGCAGGCTTATTCAGGAGTTAATTGAGTTGGAGATTTTAGATAACACAGTCCTTATAGTAACATCCGATAATGGGGGGGGTGTCTACTGCGGAAGGTTCACCAACATGTAATCCTCCATTAATTGAAGGGAAAGGCTGGATGTACGATGGGGGTGTACGTGTGCCGCTGATTATTAAAGCCCCCCAAATTAGCGCAAAAGGAATAAAAAGTGAAGCTTGTGTCACATCACCAGATTTATATCCGACCATATTAGAATTGGCTGATATTCCTCTGATTCCAAAGCAGCATGTAGATGGGAAAAGCTTTTTACCAGAATTAAAACAAGAAAAATTTGAACGGGGGCCGATTTTCTGGCACTATCCACACTACGGCAACCAAGGAGGGTAGTGGTAGAATATAAATAGTACAAGTTAAAAGTGGAAAATTCCAAAATAAAAGTTATAATTAAATTAAAGAAGATGGAGGAATGGAACATGAGTAAACAGTATGATAAAAAGTTTAAAGAG
>Ga0153997_1000125_pt1 | contig 21741 bp, 19 predicted proteins | sample TSNC081MetaG_FD_104750 | JGI IMG/M metagenome (GOLD analysis project Ga0153997, IMG submission 104750) | Attine ant fungus gardens microbial communities from North Carolina, USA - TSNC081 MetaG | ecosystem: Host-associated > Fungi > Mycelium > Unclassified | place: USA: North Carolina, Lumber...
TTCTGAAGTAAGTTTGGAAAATTTCACTCCTTATATTTTATAACATTTTACGTGTGGATTGGCAAGTAGGTGTTGTGAATCCGAGATGGTAATTTTTATGGTGGGGGTATTGATTGCAAAAATGAAAAAATTATGATAGAATAAACTCCGTCGGGAGGTGTTCTATGAGACCGGAACAAAAGGGGCATAGAATTCAGGCGATTTTGCCGGACAGTATTGCCGAAGAGCTTGCGCTGCAGCCGGGAGACCTGGTTCTGGCAGTTAACGATCAGATCATTGAAGACGTTTTTGATTATGAATATCTTTGCCAGGATGAATACCTTGAGCTTCTTGTCCACAGGGTGGATGAAGAGGCCATTTTGTTTGAAATTGAGAAGGAATATAAGGAAGACTTGGGAATTGTTTTTGAAAACGGGCTTATGGATGAATACCGGTCCTGCCGGAACAAATGCGTGTTTTGCTTTGTGGATCAGATGCCGGAGGGTATGCGTGAGACCCTTTACTTTAAAGACGACGACTCCAGGCTTTCTTTTTTACAGGGGAATTATATTACGCTGACGAATATGTCGGACCAGGATATAGAGCGGATTATCCGGTATCATCTGGAGCCCGTTAACATATCCATTCATACGATGAATCCGGAACTGCGCTGTCAGATGCTGCAAAACCGGTTTGCCGGTGAGGCACTGCAGAAGCTTAAGCGGCTGTATGAGGCAGGGATTGAAATGAACGGGCAGATCGTGCAGTGCCAAGGGATCAATGACGGTGCGGAACTGGCGGACAGTATTCAAAAGCTGACGGAATATCTGCCCTATTTGAAAAGTGTTTCCGTAGTACCGGTAGGACTTACAAAATACCGGAATAGGCTGGTGCCGCTGGAGCCGGTGACGAAGGAGACCGCCAGCCAGACGATTGAGATTGTAGAGGCCTGGCAGCAACGCCTGTATCCGGAGCATGGGCTGCATTTCATTCATGCCAGTGATGAATTCTACATTATGACCGGACGTCCGATTCCGGAGGCGGAACAGTATGATGACTTTCCCCAGTTGGATAACGGTGTGGGAGCCGTACGCCTGCTGTTGGACGAGTTTGCGGAGGCATTGGATGCAGTGGAGGGCGATGGACGGGAGGCGGAAATTTCTCTCGCCACAGGTGTTCTGATTGCACCCAATATTCAGGATCTGGTAAAGGATTTCCAGAAGAAATTCCCTGGTATGCGGATCCATGTTTACGTGATTCGGAATCATTTCTTTGGGGAATCCATTACGGTGGCCGGCTTGATTACCGGTCAGGATTTAAAAGAGCAGCTGCATCATAGGCCGCTGGGACAGCGTTTGCTGTTATCTGTGAATATGCTGCGCAGCGGAGAACGGATTTTCCTGGATGATGTTACCGTAGAGCAGCTGGAGCGGGCTTTACAAGTGGATGTGAATATTGTAAAATCAAGCGGAGCCGATTTGCTGCACGCCCTTATGGGAGCGACAGATATGGATACCGGTTACAGAGGATATGAATTAAAGGAGCACCCTTCGGGTATAACCGATGGCCATTTGGCCAATCACAAGGAGCACCCTTCGGGTATAACCGATGGCCATTCGGCCAATCACAAGGAGACTTAAATGAGTAAACCAATTGTGGCAATTGTGGGCCGTCCTAATGTAGGAAAATCCACTTTATTTAACGTCCTGGCGGGAGAGCGGATCTCCATTGTACAGGACACGCCGGGAGTGACCAGAGATCGGATTTACGCGGATTGTACCTGGCTGAATATGAACTATACACTGATTGATACCGGCGGTATCGAGCCGGATAGCAAGGATATTATTTTAAGCCAAATGCGGGAGCAGGCAGAAATTGCCATGGAGACTGCCGACGTGATTATTTTTATCACCGATGTACGCCAGGGACTGGTGGACTCCGATTCCAAGGTGGCCGATATGCTGCGCAAATCGGGCAAGCCGGTGGTACTGGTCGTAAATAAGGTGGACAGCTTTGAAAAGTACATGTCGGATGTTTATGAGTTCTATAATCTGGGCATTGGCGAACCGATCCCTGTATCGGCTGCTTCTAAACTGGGGATCGGCGATATGCTGGACGAAGTGACGAAGCATTTTCCGAAGCGGAATACCGATGAAGAAGAGGATGAGCGTCCGCGGATTGCCATCGTAGGAAAGCCCAATGTGGGTAAATCTTCGATTGTGAATAAGCTGCTGGGTGAGAACCGGGTAATTGTTTCGGGTGTGCCAGGCACCACTCGCGATGCAATTGATACGACGGTCCGTTATAACAAAAAGGACTATATTTTTATTGACACCGCCGGCTTACGCCGCAAAAGTAAAATCAAAGAAGAAATTGAACGCTACAGTATTATCCGCGCGGTAACGGCAGTGGAACGGGCTGATGTGGTTCTTCTGGTAATTGATGCATCTGAAGGCGTAACCGAACAGGATGCCAAAATTGCAGGAATTGCCCATGAGCGCGGTAAGGGAATTTTAATCGTGGTCAATAAGTGGGATCTGATTGAAAAGGATGATAAGACTATGAAGCAGCATACGAACCGCATCCGGGAAGTGCTGTCCTTCATGTCCTATGCAGAGATTCTGTTTATTTCTGCCGAGACCGGTCAGCGCATTGGTAAGCTGTACGAGTACATTGATATGATTATGGCGAATCAGACGATGCGGATTGCCACAGGCGTGCTGAATGAAATTATGACCGAGGCCGTTGCCATGCAGCAGCCGCCTTCGGATAAGGGCAGGCGGCTGCGGTTGTATTACATCACGCAGGTATCCGTGAAGCCGCCCACCTTTGTGATTTTTGTAAATGATAAGGAGCTGATGCATTTCTCTTACACAAGATATATTGAGAATCAGATACGGAATGCATTTGGATTCAAGGGAACTTCTCTGAAGTTTATTATACGTGAGAGGAAAGAAAAGTAACATGGTTCGAATTGCATGCTTGTTGATTGGATATGTGTTTGGAATGTTTCAGACAGGCTATCTCTATGGGAAGATGCATGGGATTGATATACGCCTGCATGGCAGTGGGAATCCCGGAATGACCAATGCATTGCGAGTTCTGGGTAAAAAGGCCGGAGCGATCGTGTTTCTGGGAGATGTGCTGAAGGTGGTACTGGCCTGTCTGCTTGTGACTTTTTTATTCAACGAGGGACGCTTCTATGAGGGCGACAGCCTTTTGTGGATGCTGTATGCGGGATTTGGATCGGTGTTAGGACATAATTATCCCTTTTTCCTGCACTTTAAAGGGGGAAAAGGGATTGCCGTTACAGCCGGGATGGTGCTGGTACTGGACTGGCGGCTGACAATTGCCGGTCTGATCGGTTTTGTGATTATCGTAGCCATCACCCGCTATGTTTCGGCGGGATCCTTGGTATTGATCGGCGTGTTTCTGGCAGGCTGGATCGTGTTAGGACAGACGGGCCACCTGAGTTTAACAACGGTGCGTTTACCGGAATCTTATGGGATTGTGTTTTTATGGGCAGCACTTGCGTTCTGGCGCCACCGTTCAAATCTGGTTCGGTTAAAGGACGGAACAGAAAATAAATTAGGATCAAAGAAAAAGGAGTAGCGTATGGCAAATGTGAGCATATTTGGTGCAGGAACTTGGGGACTTGGCATTGCAATCCTGTTACATAACAATGGACATAAGGTAACGGTATGGTGTGCAGTACCGACGGAGATGGAGAGGCTGATAAAGAACCGGGAACACAAAAATTTGCCAGGCGTAAAGCTGCCTGAGGAGATCCGGCTGACCGGCGATGCAAAGGAAGCAGCAGATGCCGATTTAATAGTAATGGCTGTCGCTTCGGTCTATACCAGACAAACCGCCCGTAAAATCAGTCCCCTGGTGAAGCCGGGGCAGGTTATTGTAAATGTGGCCAAGGGAATTGAAGAGAACACCCTGGCATTATTGACCACACAGATTGAAGAAGAGATTCCTCAGGCAGATGTGGCCGTTTTATCCGGTCCCAGCCATGCGGAAGAGGTGGGCCGCGGAATTCCTACCACCTGCGTAGTGGGCGCTAAGACAAAGGCGACCGCAGAACTCATCCAGAATATTTTCATGAGCCCGGTGTTCCGGGTCTACACCAGCCCGGACGTGCTTGGCATTGAGCTAGGAGGCTCTTTGAAGAATGTCATTGCGCTGGCAGCCGGTATTGCCGATGGCTTAGGCTATGGCGATAATACAAAGGCCGCGTTAATCACCCGCGGAATGGCGGAGATTTCCCGTCTGGGAATGGCCATGGGCGCCAGCATCCAGACCTTGTATGGCTTATCCGGAATCGGAGATCTGATTGTGACTTGTGCCAGTATGCACAGCCGGAACCGGAGAGCCGGAATTTTGATTGGAAAGGGGTATACCATGGATGCTGCCATGGAGCAAGTGCAGATGGTAGTGGAAGGTGTATATTCTGCCAGGGCTGCCAGAGCACTGGCAGAAAAATACCAGGTTAGCATGCCGATTGTGGAACAGGTTAATAAAGTATTGTTTGAGAATAAACCGGCGGCAGCAGCTGTGGAAGACCTGATGCTTCGAGACAGAACGATCGAGCATGTGCTGCTTCCCTGGGAGTGATTCGTAGTGTAGTATATACAGGAGGAATTTGAATGAAAATGCAAAAGAAATTGGTCGTATTATTAGTCTTAACCCTTGGATTTTCCACCTTGGCCGCATGCGGTAAAGGGACTATAAAGGAAGCGGCGGCCACAGAGGAAACCACACCGGAGACTTCATCTGAGGCAGCTGCGGCTACTACGTCGGCGGAGACGGTCGATCCGGATTCGTTCGTTGTAGCAACGGGAGAAATTCAGAATGTGTGGAATCCGGCCTTCGCTGTATCGGAAGGGGATCAGGAAGTGGCTTCTCTGGTACATCTTCCCTTGCTTACGATTGACCGCAGCGGGGAAGTGATTTACGAGGCAACGGAAGAAGTCGTCCGTACCTATGAAGGAAAGGAATACCCCTATCTGGGAGTTTCCAGGACTTACATCGCGTATAATGGGGAATCAAATGTTACCACTTATGAAATTCAACTGAAGGAAGGACTTGTATTCAGCGACGGCCGGCCAGTGACAGCCGACGACCTGATTTTTACATACTATGTATTGTGTGATTCTTCCTATGATGGTCCTTCGCCTGTGAAAAACCAGGGAATCCTGGGACTGGAAGCTTACTGGAAGAATAACAGCGCGGCTCCGGGGATCTCTGTAAGTAACGAAGATGTTTCGACAGCGTTAAACTCTCCGACAGAAGATCTGAAGAATGAAATCATCAATCAAGTCACCCGTCCGGTTCTGGAAGGGGAGAAGGAATGGTGTAAGGCCAACTGGGAGAAATATGTAAGCCGCGGCTATGGTAATTCTGCAGAGGAGTTTTTCGTTACCCTGTACACCTCTTCCGTAGACGCAAATTATAGTGCCGAGGGCAAGAGTATGGATGAAATTGTAAACGAAACCATCAATCTGTATGGAATGAATTACACCACGCTTGCCAAGAACTATCAGGGAGATACTGCCTTCTTTAATGAACAGGTCCGTGAGATTGTGAAAGATTACCTCTATCAATCGCGGCTGGCAGCCGCTGGCGGAACAGAAGTTCCAAGCATTCAGGGTATCCGTAAATTAGGAGATTACGCCATTGCAATTGATACCTATGGACTGGATTCCGCTAAGATTTACGATCTTTGCAACATTTATATACTGCCCATGCATTATTATGGGGATAGCAGCCTGTATAATTATGATGCCAGCCAGTTTGGCTTTCCCAGAGGGGATTTGACCACTGTTAAAGCAAAGTCTGCAGAACCGGTAGGCGCAGGCTCTTATCAGTTCGTCAAAACAGAAGGTACGAAAGTTTATCTGGAAGCAAATGATCTTTATTACCAAGGCACTCCCACTCTTGCGGCCCTGCAGCTGCAGCCGATGGAGGAAGCGGCCCGTTTGGCCGGAATTGCAGACGGTACATTAGATCTGGCTGCCATGACTTATAATTTGGAAGTGGAAGGAAAACTGGCAGACGCAAATGCCGCTGCCAGTACTGCGAATACCGCGCCTTACGCCTACTTTGGAATGAATACTTCTCTTATGAAGGTAGGAGAGGATGCAAACTCAGAGCAAAGCGTTAATCTTCGGAAGGCCTTTGGCACATTGCTGGCGGCAAACCGTGAGAGTGTGTGCCGGCAGTATTTTGGAACGTCGGCAAAGGTGATAGAATACCCGTATTCGGCTTCATCCTGGACCGTTCCTATGGTCGGTTCCGAGGGCTACCAGACTGCTTATGGAACAAAGGCGGATGGAACAGCGATTTATACAGATGGAATGAGTGCAGAGGAACGGAATGCGGCGGCTCTTGCCGCGGCAGTAGAGTATCTGCGTCTGACCGGATATGCCTATGATGAGGCTTCCGGAGTCTTTACCGGTCCTCCGGAAGGCGGCAGGATGGAGTTCACGGTTTTGATTCCGCCTTATATGGCAGGGGATTCGGCAGTGACATCGATCCTGAATCAGACCAAAGACACACTGGCTGCGCTGGGGATTACCCTGACGGTTCAGGAGCTGGGTGATTTGGATGAGTTTATCCTGCAGATTTCCGGCCGGTCGGCAGATATGTGGTGTGCGGAGCGGAATACTTCTTATGAGCCGAATTTAAGCACCTACTATTCTACCGGCGGAGAAAATAACTATTATGCCCTGAGCAATGCATTCGTGGATGAAATCGCAGGAAGATCGCATTTGACGGCCGATTATAATGAGCGGAAAGGGATGTACCGTGACAGCTATCATACGATTCTGGGCGCCGGAGCTGAAGTACCCTTCTATCAAAAACAAAGTGCCCTTGTCTATAATACGGAACGGGTGAATCCGGACAGTGTACCGGTCACATCTGAGTACTATGGATGGCAGAAGGGAATTTTCCAATTGGAATTGAATTAAGTATGTCACTCTTTTGCTGTAATATTAATGTACTCTGTTTTATATTTGGAATACACAATTTTCTGGCTGGCATACAGTCCGTGATAGCCGGAAAGTATATAGCTGACGGCAATAACAGGCAGGTAGTATAGCAGGCCTTTACTTCCGAAGAGCTCCACACAGAGTAAAATGGAGGTTACAGGGCAGTTCGTGACGCCGCAGAAGACAGCACCAAAGCCCAGGGCGGCACAGAGCGCAGGAGGAAGCCCCAGAAGTCCTCCCGCAAAGCAGCCAAAGGTGGCGCCGATACAGAATGTTGGGGCGATTTCTCCCCCCTTAAAGCCGGCCCCCAGGGTAACTGCCGTGAGGAGCATTTTAAGCAGAAAATCCCATCCGCCGGCATTACCGCCCAGTGCCTGCAGGGTTAAAAACTCGCTCACTCCATTGTAAGCCTGGGTTCCCAGGATAAGGGTTGCCAATAAGACAAGGATTCCTCCTGCCACAATCCGGATATAGGGATTTGGCAGGAGTTTTTTCATACCCCTTTCAAATTTATGTAACAACAGGCAGAACAGGGTACTGACGAGTGCAAACAGCATCGCCAATAATAGCATCCGAAATACCAGACTGACAGAAAGCTCCGGCAGGAGAGACAAATGTGAATAGGGAGAATCAATTCCCATGGACAGAGAAATCTGATAGGCGATCAAGGCGGAGGTAATACAGGGAATCAGTGCAGAGTAATGCATGATCCCTACGCTGACCACCTCTAATGCGAAAAAAGAACCGGCGGCAGGCGCTTGGCAGATAACCGCGAAAGCGGCACTGACACCACACATAATCAGTATCCGTCTGTCATTGTCATCAAAACGGAGAATTTTACCGAAAGCATTTCCCAGGCTGCCGCCCATCTGCATTCCAGCCCCGGTTCTTCCCGCGGAACCGCCCGCCAGATGTGTGGCGATTGTGGATAGGAAAATCAGTGGAATCATGCGGATAGGAATCTGTTCTTTGGAATGAATCGAAGCCAATACCAGATTGGTGCCATGGGGATGATCTCCCTGCATCCAGTGATAAATCCAGACGATAAAAAGGCCGGTCGTCAGCAGCAGATAAAGAACCCAGCTGTGCTGAATCCGGTAGGAAGCCACCAAGTCGAGAAGCAGTACAAACAAAGAACTGAGCATACCAGTCAGTGCACCCACCACGGCAGAAGCTGACAGCCAGCGAAACAGCAGCAAAAGCGGAAACTCCTGCCGAAAAAAGAAGTGGACTTTCTGAATGAATAACTGCATAGAACCCTCCCTGTCTTATGCAATAATACATGATTAGCGCGTCAAAAGGTGATGCCGCAAAGTGCGTAGCAATCCGCAGGGATCAATTGAATCGGGTACTTAACCCGCAGGTAATTCCGTTTCCTGCAGAAGTGATACCAACCATGGGTCAATCTTCCCGTGATCGGCCATGTCCTGTAGGATTTCAAATGCATCCTCCCTGGAAATAGGGTCCTTATAAGGACGGTCGGCGGCAGTTAGGGCGTCATAAATATCCGCTACTACCAGAATTTTTGCTTCCAGTGACAATTGGTCGCCGGTCAGGTGATCGGGATATCCGCTTCCGTCCAGGAACTCGTGATGGCGGCAGGCAAAGATCGGTACCCGCTCGTAGTCCTTTGTGAAATGTACCTGACGCAGGAGTTTCCTGGTGAGTATGACATGCTCCTGCATAATCTTGCGCTCCTGAAAAGTCAAGGTACCATAAGGAATCATCAGACATTCCGCCTCATGAGGCGTAAGATATGGAAGCGTCTCACCGTTCGGCCGGCAGTATACCTTTCCGGCCAATATCTGTAAAGGAATTATCGAATGTACCTTTAACTGTGTTACAAGGTTCGATTCTATGATCAACTGCCAGGAGGCATCCAGATACCGGATTTCTTTCTCATATTCTTCTTCCGTCTGACGGTGCTCCAGATAATCAATGTATTGATAAGCCCGGATCAATTTGAAGCGGTTCTCAATTTTGGACTGATGAGCACTAAGCCTGGTAGGCTTATTCATAATTTCAAGGGGTGTAATCAGTTTCCCCAGATCGTGCAGGAGGGCTCCCATGCGAAGCTGCTCCCGCCGGTTTTCGTCAAAAAAATCCGTTCCTTCGCCGGTCTCATATTTTTCGTTAATCTTATCGCAGACGGCCAGACAATAGCCGGTTATTTTACGGGAATGGTTCCCATTGTAAGGGGTTCGTTCGTCAATCGCTGTTGTCATGGCATCCACAAAAGAGTTCATCTGAAGCCGGATGTCATGTAAATAATGGATATTCGAAAGCGCGACCGAAGCCAGATCGGCCAGATCGTGGATCTCCTGGCAAATTTCGGCTGAAAAGGGAACCGGCCGGCCTTGGTCATCCAGGGAATTGATCAACAGCAGTGCACCGGCGCGCTCCTGATTCGTCAGGACTAGCGGAAAAAACAAAAGAGAGCGACTCTGGTATTTCTGGTAGCTGTCCAGCTCTTTCAGCAAGGCATATTCCGGTGCGGAAAGATCATATAAGTTATTAGCGGCAATCGGATCGGTACCTTTTTTTAGAAATAAATGAATAGCCGCCTCATAAAGGGCAATTTGGCCGGCATCCGCGTCTTTTTTCCGCAGATCCAGATTCCTGGAGCGGAGAAGCTGCTGAAAGGCAATCAGGCTGCTATTTTCAAATAATAGAAAGACACCAAGGTCGCAGTGGGTAAAATCCATGGAAGCGCGAAGCAGAAGATCTCCCAGCCGGTTCGCGTTCTTCTGCCGGACAAGGGAAATCATCGTATGAATCAACTGAGACATATACAGCCTCCTTTCCTTTACCACTGTATCACATTTTTTTTGAATTTGCACTAGTATAATGAATATTCGTCCAATGAATGCATATATTGTATCAGCATAGCAAGGGGGTATTATTATGGACAAAAGTTCCGAATATAATCTTTACAAGGACATACAGGCGCGCACGGGCGGTGAGATTTACATCGGCGTAGTAGGGCCTGTGCGCACAGGAAAATCTACGCTGATCAAACGCTTCATGGAACTTTTGGTCTTACCGGCCATGGAGGACACACCGGAAAAGGAGCGGACGAGAGACCAGATGCCCCAAAGCGCTTCTGGTAAAACCATTATGACGACAGAGCCAAAATTTATCCCGAAGGAGGGTGCTTCGGTTGTCGTAGGAGAGGATATCCGCGCGAAGATCCGGCTGATTGATTGTGTGGGCTATATGGTGGATGGCGCCGTAGGTCATGAGGAAAACGGAGAAGAGCGCATGGTAAAAACTCCCTGGTTCGACTATGAGGTTCCGTTTACAAAGGCCGCGGAAATTGGAACGAGAAAGGTAATTGCAGAGCATTCTACGATTGGAATGGTTGTTACCACAGATGGCTCCTTCGGAGATCTGCCGCGGAATGCATACATAGGTGCAGAGGAACGCACCATTCAGGAACTAAAGTTATTAGGCAAGCCTTTTATTGTAATTCTAAATTCTGAAAGACCTTATTCGGAAGAGACCATGCAGCTGGCAGATAGTTTATCGGAAAAATATGGTACATCGGTTTTGCCGGTAAGCTGTGAACAGCTTAAGCAGGAAGATATCCTTCGGATACTGGAGTCGGTATTGCTAGAATTCCCGGTAGGAATACTGGCGTTTCATATTCCCAAGTGGATGGAATTGCTGCCGATTTCTCACGCTTTGAAGCAGAAGGTTACCCAGCATTGTCGGAATATTCTGGGACGGGTAGCTTTTATGAAGGACATTGCGGATCTGGATCTTTCAATTGATGATCCGGAGGTCGAAGGAATTGAACGGCGGGATATTTCTCTCGCAGAAGGAAGTGTGAATTTTGAAATAGTGGTGGAAGAAGGCTGCTATTACCGGATGTTAAGTGAGTTTGCCGGGATTCCGATCGGGAATGAGCAGCAGCTGCTTAGGTGCATCCGTGAACTGGCGAGCCAGCGCGAGGAGTTTGACCGGGTTCGGAATGCAATGGAAGAGGTTCGGTACAAGGGGTATGGCATTGTGATTCCGGGACGGAGTGAGATTCAGCTGGAGGAGCCTGAGGTGGTGAAACAGGGAAATAAGTTTGGTGTTCGTATGCGGGCGTCGGCGCCTTCTATTCATATGATTAAGGCGGATATCCGGACGGAGATTGCGCCGCTGGTGGGAAGTGAACAGCAGGCGGAGGATTTGATACAATACATTCGGGATGCAGGGAATCAGAATGAAGAAGGAATTTGGGATACGAATATATTTGGAAAGTCGATTGGGCAGATTGTGAATGATGGGATTCAGACGAAGACTTCCGGGATGAGTGACGATGTGCAGATGAAAATGCAGAATGCGCTGCAGAAGATTATTAATACGAATAGCAATGGAATGATTTGTATCATTTTATGATACCAGGGTCAAAAGGTCATGCGTTTCATGCTTGCATGAAAAAGCATGACTTTGGGACCCGCAAAACATGAGAAAGTAGCCCGCACAGGGCGGATTTCGAATGTTTTAGGATTGCGGGAGCACAAAGTGCGTAGCAATCCGTAGGTATCAGTGGTCAAAATACCTTTTGACCACCACATCATTTTATAGGAAGGGACAACGTGACGGCCATCGGCACAAAGCACCTGAGCGACATGCGGGTGCTTTGTGCCGATGGCCTGTGTGCGGCAAGTCATTTTTCTGTGTCTACCCCTTTACAGTTTGGAAATCTTTGTTATAATCAAGGAAAAGACTGGAAGAGGCGGAATGAGGTATGCAGACGCAAAATGCGACGAAGAAGATGGGACTGGCATTGTTTGGTGTCTTGATTTATGTGTTGGGAGTGAATTTATTTATTGTCCCTCTCGGACTTTATACGGGAGGACTGATGGGGGCCTGTCAATTGCTTCGGACGGTGATGGTTGAGTATTTGCATCTTCCGTTCGAGGGGATTGATTTTGCTGGTGTAATTTATTATGTCATTAATATTCCGATTTTTATTTATGCTTTTCGGGTGATTGGCAAAGAGTTTTTGCTTCGCACATTGATTGCGGCGACGATTATGACGGTTTTGTTTACCCTTATTCCGATTCCGGTGAAGCCGTTGATTAACGAGGATCCTTTGGCGGCTTGTTTGTTTGGGGGATTTTTATCGGGATATGGAAGTGGGCTGGTTTTGCAGATGGGAAGTTCTGCCGGCGGGCTGGACATTATCAGCCTGCTTATTATCCGTAAGAAGAAGGATTTTAGTGTGGGTAAGATTTACCTGGCGGTGAATATTGCGCTTTATGGGGCTTGCCTGGTGTTATTTGATGTGCAGATTGTGTTGTATTCGATTATTGTGGCGATGGCTAGTTCGATAACGATAGATAAGATTCATTACCAGAATATTAATGTAGAAGTGACGGTGATTACAAAGAGCTTTAGCGATGAGATGAAGCAGGAGATTATGTCCCGTCTGGGACGGGGGGTTACGTTGATTCCTGCCGCTGGTGCTTATACAAAGGAGAAAGAGGAGATCATGTATATCCTGGCTTCTAAGTATGAGGTGGGCCAGCTGAAGCATATTATTTACCGGTTTGATCCAAATGCCTTTGTGGTGGTGAATGAAGGGGTGCGGGTTTCTGGGAATTATTTGAAGAAACTGTAGAAGATGCGTTGAATCTCATGGGGGAATATGTTAAAATCTTTCTGAAATCGGAAGGATTTTAACATATTCCCCCATATTACATCCAGAAGGAGAAAATACTATGTCAAATACACCCACACCCCATAACAATGCACAGGAAGGCGCAATAGCAAAGACTGTTTTAATGCCGGGTGATCCGCTGCGGGCGCAATTTATCGCAGAGAATTATCTGGAGAATGTGACCTGCTTTAATCAGGTTCGTAACATGCTGGGATTTACCGGCACCTATCAGGGCAAAGAAATTTCCGTGATGGGCAGTGGTATGGGAATCCCCTCCATCGCGATCTATTCCTATGAACTGTATCACTTTTATGGAGTGGAATCCATTATCCGGGTCGGCTCTGCGGGTGCACTTTCCGATGAAGTGAAGGTGCGGGATATCGTAATCGGACAGGCCGCCTGTACCAATTCAAATTTTGCCAGTCAGTATCAGCTGCCGGGACAATTTGCCCCGATTGCAGACTTTGGCCTGCTGCGTAAGGCTGTTGAAGTGGCAGAAAGTCAGGGCAGCCATGTGGTTGTGGGGAATGTTCTGTCCTCTGACGCCTTTTATTCGGCAGACAAGACCGCCGGCGATGCATGGAAGCGGATGGGCGTAACCTGCATTGAAATGGAAGCCGCCGCCTTGTATATGAATGCTGCTTATGCAGGGAAGAAGGCGCTCTGCATCCTGACCATTTCGGATCATATTTACACCGGCGAGTCCCTCCCGGCACAGGAGCGTCAGACCAGCTTCCGCGAAATGATAGAAATCGCATTGCAGCTGACGTAGGAGAAGGTTATGTATGTAAAGATTTTTACCGACGGTGCCGCCCGGGGGAATCCGGACGGCCCAGGCGGCTATGGTGCAGTGATTCAATATTGGGATACAAAAGGGGCTCTTCATGAAAAGGAACTGTCCGCAGGGTTTGTCAAAACCACGAATAACCGGATGGAGCTGATGGCGGCAATTGTGGCGCTGGAAGCACTGAACCGTCCCTGCCAGGTGGATCTTTATTCGGACTCTGCCTATGTAATTAAGGCATTTAACGAGCACTGGATCGACGGCTGGATCAAGGCCGGCTGGCGTCGGGGCAGAACCAATGAAGTGAAGAATATTGATCTGTGGGAACGGCTGCTGGCGGCGGCAAGGCCTCATCAGATCACCTGGAACTGGGTCAAGGGACATGCTGGCCATCCGGAGAACGAACGCTGTGACAGCCTGGCTACCAGTGCGGCAGATGGCAGTCGGCTGCTGATTGATCCAGGAGTATAGAAGGATCTTCCGGCTTGGAAGAAAGGAAATGCAATGAAAAAGGCAGTGGTTTTTGATTTGGACGGCACGCTGTTGGATACGCTGGGCGATCTGACAGTGGCCGTTAATTACGCTCTGGCGAAGCAAGGCTTTCCGACCTGGGATGACGAGGCAATTCGGGAATTTGTAGGAAATGGCGTCGCCCATTTGATTGATCAGGCGATTCCGGCTACGGCTTCTCCGGTGGAGAAGCAGCAGTGCCTGAAGGCTTTTAAGAAATATTACCGCCAGAACATCCATGGAACGACCTGTCCTTATCCGGGCATAGTGGAATTGCTTGCAGCGCTTAAAGCCGGAGGATTAAAGACTGGTGTGGTTTCCAATAAATACGAAGAAGCGGTCCGGGATTTGTGTGATCTGTTTTTTCCGGACCTAATCGATGCGGCAGCGGGAGACCGTGAGGGCTTTCGGAAGAAGCCGGCGCCGGATAATCTCTACCGGGTGCTGGAGCAGCTGGGGGTAATCCCGGAGGAGGCAGTCTATTTGGGAGACTCCGATGTAGACGTGATCACAGCCCGCAATGCGGGGACCGACTGCATTGCCGTTCTCTGGGGCTTCCGCAGCCGGGTCCACCTGGAGCAGGCCGGGGCGGAGTGTTTGATTGCGCATCCGGCGGAGCTGCTGGGGGTTCTGGCACAGAAAGAATAATAGTTGCGGAAACTCCTCCGCTATGCTAACATAGGTAAGGTGAAACTTAGTTCAGAGGGGGTTTTTGATTCCCGCTGATGGAGAACTTGGAGGAATAATCGTGGAGAAATACGGTGTAAATGAGCTTCGCAAAATGTTTTTGGATTTTTTTGAGAGCAAGGGGCATCTGTGTAAGAACAGTTACTCCCTGGTCCCTCACAATGATAACAGCGTCCTGTTGATTCCTGCCGGAATGGCACCCCTGAAGGCGTATTTTACCGGACAGGAAGTGCCGCCGAATACCCGGATGGCCACCTGCCAGAAATGTATCCGTACCGGAGATATTGAAAATGTGGGTAAGACGGCACGTCATGGAACCTTTTTTGAAATGCTGGGGAACTTTTCCTTCGGTGATTACTTTAAGAAGGAGGCTATTGCCTGGTCCTGGGAATTCCTGACGGAGGTGGTTGGACTGGATCCTGACCGCCTGTATCCTTCTGTCTACGAAGAGGATGATGAGGCATTTGAAATCTGGAACAATCAGCAGGGGATTCCTGCGGAGCGCATTTTCCGTTTTGGCAAAGAGGACAACTTCTGGGAGCATGGCGCCGGCCCCTGCGGTCCCTGCTCGGAGATCTATTATGACCGGGGGGAGAGATACGGCTGCGGCAAGGACGGCTGTACCGTAGGCTGCGATTGTGACCGCTATATGGAAATATGGAATAATGTATTTACCCAGTTTAACAGTGATGGCAAAGGCCGCTACGAAGAACTGGAAAGCAAAAATATTGATACGGGCATGGGCCTGGAACGTCTGGCTGTGGTAGTGCAGGATGTGGATTCCCTCTTTAATGTGGATACGATCCGCGCCCTGCTGGACGAAGTATGCCGGCTGGCCGGTGCGGCGTATAACACCGACCGGGAGAAGGACGTCTCGCTGCGTTTGATCACGGATCATATCCGTTCAGTGACCTTTATGGTATCCGACGGCATTATGCCTTCTAATGAAGGCCGGGGCTACGTACTGCGCCGTTTGCTGCGCCGGGCAGCCCGCCATGGCAGAATGCTGGGAATTGAAGGCAGGTTCCTGGCAGATCTGGGCAAAAAGGTGATTGAGGTTTCCAGCGATGGTTATCCGGAGCTGTCGGAGAAGGCAGCGTTTATCTATAAGGTAATTCATGAAGAAGAAGAGAAATTCAATAAGACGATCGATCAGGGCCTAAGCATTCTGAAGGAGATGGAGGAGTCCATGGTACAGGCCGGTCGGAAAACCTTGTCTGGTGAGGATGCCTTTAAGCTGTATGACACCTATGGTTTTCCGCTGGATCTGACCAGGGAAATTCTGGAGGAGAAGGGTTTTCCTGTAGATGAGGACGGTTTTGCCGCTGCCATGAAGGAACAGCGGGAGAAGGCCAGAAATGCCCGGAAGACCACGAACTATATGGGAGCCGATGTCACGGTATACCAGTCCATTGATCCGGCACTGACCTCCGTGTTTGTAGGTTATGATAAGCTGACCTGTGATTCTGTAATCCAGGTACTGGCTACGGAAGAGGAGATTGTGGATGCACTGACCGACGGACAGGCAGGTACGATTCTTACAGATGAGACTCCTTTTTATGCCGCCGGCGGCGGACAGCATGCGGACTGCGGCCGGATTACGGCGGAGGATGGAAGTGTATTTGAGGTGGAGGATACGATCAAACTTCAGGGTGATAAGATTGGACATGTGGGGAAGGTAATATCCGGAATGTTTAAAAACGGCGACCAGGTGGTACTGGCTGTTGATGCAGGCAAGAGACAGGCTACGGCGAAGAACCATAGTGCAACCCACCTGCTGCAGAAGGCACTGCGGATGGTGTTGGGCAGTCACGTGGAACAGGCTGGTTCCGCAGTGGATGCCGACCGGCTGCGTTTTGACTTCACCCATTTCTCAGCCATGACAGCGGAAGAGCTGAAGCGGGTTGAGGTGATTGTGAACGGAGAGATTCTGGCCGGCCTTCCGGTCGTGACGAAGATTATGGATCTGGAAGAAGCGAAGAAATCGGGAGCCATGGCGCTGTTCGGTGAAAAATACGGAGAAAACGTACGGGTTGTGTCTATGGGAGATTTCTCCACAGAGCTTTGCGGCGGAACCCATGTGACCAATACGGAGCAGGTGGGTTGCTTTAAGATTCTTTCCGAAGCAGGAATCGCTGCCGGTGTACGCCGGATCGAAGCGCTGACTTCCTCCGGATTAATGGCGCATTATGCCGATGTGGAAGCACAGCTGGAGGAAGCCGCCCGGACGGCAAAAGCAGCTCCGGCAGCCCTGCAGAGCCGAATCCGTCAGATGATGGAAGAAATCAAAGCATTGCAGTCAGAGAATGAGAAGCTTAAGAACAAGCTTGCCAAGGATGCGTTGGGCGATGTTATGAGTCAGGTACAGGACATAAAGGGTGTGAAAGTACTGGCGGTACAGGCCGACGGCGTAGATATGAATGAACTGCGTAATTTAGGCGATCAGTTAAAAGAGAAGCTGGGAGAAGGCGTAATCGTGATTGCTTCTGCATTGGGAGATAAGGTAAGCCTGATCGCAATGGCAACGGATGAAGCACAGAAGGCAGGTGCCCACGCCGGCAATCTCATTAAGGCCATCGCCGGTGAAGTAGGCGGAGGCGGCGGAGGCCGGCCGAATATGGCCCAGGCCGGCGGTAAGAATCCCGCCGGAATCGAGGCAGCTTTAGCTAAAGCTGTGGTAGAAATTGCAGTCCAGGTAAAAGCGTAAGATCCTTAAAAGAAAATTTTTCCTGTATTTTACAGTTGGAGTGGTAAAGAAGTCTTGTAAATGGCAAAACATGCTATTTGCAAGACTTTTATTATTTTTGGAATTGATTTAACATTCGCTTTATATTGAGTTACTATGAAACTATAAAAAAAAGATTCAAAAAAGCATCCAAGCAACAAAACGATATGATTTTAATGAAGTTTTTGAGAGGAGGGGATGCCAATTATGTGAAAAAGTGTAAAGAGTATACGATGGTTTATGATATTTTCAGTATGTACTATGACAGGATGTAATAATATGGCTCAACTGAAGAAACCGGATAAAATTCAGATCGTAAGTGGTGAAAATATTACAGAATATTCAAAGGATACGGGCGAGTATGCTTCGATTTTTAAAGTCATAAAAGGGGCATGGGACGAAACTACGGTTCGCATGAATAAACCCACTCGCATACTGCTGCAATATATTAACCCGGATTCAGTTGAAAAAATCACGATAGAAGTCCGCTTCTATTATCAAAGCAGCACTTTGGTTAAACGGGGAGAGTCCAGATTGGCGGTTCAATATTACTCGTTTTTTCCGATGGATGATTTATCTATGGTTGCGTTGACAGAAAAAGGAGACTATGCCAGCAATGCAGTTCTTTATACAATTGAATTTACGGATGAGCAGAAAGAAGAACTTAAAAAGCTATGCTTACCTCCAGGTGAGTAAAACCGCAGTCCGACCGAAGCGGCAGGGGACTTTTGCCAGCTCAATAGTCTAATATCTGGGAACTCTGGTCAGAAAAAGTAAATCTTTCCTACATTTATAAGCGAAAATTCAAGACAACAAAACTATTGCAAAAGTTGACAAAAAAGTAAAATTATGATAATATTATGGTAAATGACATGAAAATGTAAAGAAAGATCATAAAAAAAATTACAGGAGGAGATGTATATGAGGGAGAGGTGATTTGCGTGATAAAGTTTAAGGATGCGCCAGAAAGCCAAACTAAGGATGCCATTGAAAACTTAAATACGGAGGGATATATATGCGAAAAACTAAAACAAAGTTTTTACTAGTACTTATTCTAATTTGTGCCATGGTCAGTTCAAGTGTATATGCAGCAATTACGGTCAGCTACTGGTACTCTAATGTAAATTATGTTTCAAAATGGACTAGCACACCTAAAATTAGTCAGTATAAGTTAAACAATAATGATGGTTTTGCCTTTGATATTGCATTTAGTCATGCAAGAACACAGTGGAGTAATGCTGGGATTTCAACTACTTTGGTTGGTTGGACATCAGGCTGTGCTATTCAGTGCTTTGGCGGTACGCGTGCAGAAATTCGTGCGAGAGGATATAGCATACTAGATTCGCAAGCAGGTGTCACGCTGGGGAGCTCAACCCAGATTAATACATTAAGCTATAATGGTACCACAAAATACTTAAAATCCCAAAACAGTCCTCAAATTGTATGTCTTGTAGATCGTAATGTTACTCAAACTGCATATAAAAATGTGATGACCCATGAAATTGGCCATGCACTAGGATGGGGAGGGCACTCTTCAAACTCATCTGATATTATGTATAGCTCTGAAAACTCGGTTACTTCTCTAACATCTAGGGATAAAAATCATTTGAAGCAAGTATATTAAAGCTTTTTGGTAATATGTCAAGTACTAATTAAAAAAGATTTTCAGGAGAACGCGCAAAAACGGGTAACCTTAATAAACCTACAGACCCTCAAGAACGTAAGTTCGACAAGCGTTATGGATTACCTACTCTTATCCACAGAGTAGAGTTGGCTTTTGTCCAGCAGACCAAAAAGCATACGTATTAATTTACGGGAAGTCAACGCGAGTGCTCGTTTGTGCTGATGTTTTCTCTTCAGCAAATTTCTTGTTATAAAAGGCTGCGTATTCGGGGCAGTGACGAATTACACTTGCAGCTGCCTCAATTATGTAATAACGCAGATAACGGTTGCCAGCTTTGTTCATGGGCGTATCCTCGGCATCAAAATCGCCGGATTGTCTTTCTTTCCAGACAATTCCGCAATATTTGGCAAGGGCATCATTATCCTTGAAACATCGGATGCTGCCGATTTCAGCGAGGATACCGCCGGCATAGACTTTGCCGATTCCGGGAACAGAGGTTAACACCTGCTTTCCACAGGGTTCAGCCCCTGAACGGCTCTGGCAATGGCACCATCAATTGCCTTAAGCTCTTTATCAAAGGCCCTGATGCAGTTGAAAGAGCAGCTGATGGAAGCCGTAAGCGGTTCGTAAAGGCACTTGTCAAGGCGATAAGAATTCCTGGCGGCGACCTGTAATAATTCGGCTGTCTGAGCAGGATCCGCAATGCGCCCACGGCTTTTGGAACTGACGAAAGTGATCAGGTCTTCTACAGAGGTACTGACCAGTTCTTCCGTGGACAGATAGTCGGTGAGGATGGCTTCTGCGGTTGCGCCGTATTTGTTAGAGAAAGGATGCTCCCCCTTGCCTAACAGGGAAAATTCACTGAATTTCAGGAAGATGTTGTTGAGCAGATAGGTTTTTCCCTTGCCATGCACTCTGTAATGTGCAGCCGGTGCCTTGTGAGTCGCTGCAGGGCCAAGGTACTAGGTACTGTGCACCGCGCCAGGGCTGGATCTTAATCCTGCCGACCCTTGCGAAATCAGCAATGACAAAGGAATCAATGCCATCGTTTTTATCAAGGGAATTGAAGGACTCTTTGTACTTGGCAACTTCTTTGGGGTTCAGGCAATATACTTTCGTAGAGAAAGGAGCCAGCTTCTCGCAGGTGGACAGATAATTTGCGATATGTACCCCGTAGAAGCCTGTGGATTCCAGTCCAATGATGACAAACTGGAATTCGTGGTGTGCGTCCAGGACCTCTGCAATCATGCCTTCCATTTGCTCCGCGCTGTACTGGGCATTAGGGATGGAAACCATCTTGATCAGGAATTCCTGATGGAAGTTCAAGGCAAAAATAACGTTTAAGCGTGAACCGATATCGATCCCAACAAAAAGCGTTGACAGGTAATCAATTTTCTTCATGTGTAATCACCACCTACCAAATGGGATGGGGAAATCGAAGCCAAAGCTTATCCCGACACACGACACCGCCGCAACCTCGCGTTATCAGCATTGATCCGGAAGAAATACCCTGCTGGAGGCTAAAACCGGTCATGCAGTTTTTGTGTTAGCGGTCAAGGTGTAGTGCTGGGGCTGCAAGCTTTCATAGCAATAGCAAACGCTTTGCAAGGAGGATATGCAGTGACCTTAGCCAGGACTCCACTGGGAATCATTATAGCATCGGGAGCTTTGTAATAAAAGTAACCAAAAAACTGTATAGGTGTGAAATGGATGAACCAGCACTCTTGAAGGAGAACCCTCTTAGACATTAATAGAATTATCCATACATCTATACCAAAAAAAGAATAAGTCTATAGCCTGTTTTACTTGGCTATAAACTTACTATACGAGGAGGAGGACATATATGAAAAAATTCATTTTTCTTTTTGTTCTAATTTTTATTCTTTTTGCGCAGGGGTGCAGCACCTCAAAGGATCAGACAACAGAAGCTACGGAGACCCAGCCATTAGTGACTGCATCAGCCCACAGTATAGAGATCGACCTGGATGAAATGATTGCACTTTACCCATATATTGTTAAAGCAAGGTTTTTAGACGGTGAAATTCAAGAGTACCAGTTTACGGGCAATTTTTCTGTTTCTGAGGTGGTAAAGGGGAAGGTGTCGGAGTCTACTATTGAAACGCGAGAGCTGATTCTTGGAGGGGGCGAAATAGATAAATTTTATCATTATGTACCTGGACAGGAATATCTCTTATTTATGAGCCGTATACGATCAGTCTATACAGAGAACGACTACTTTATTCCTGATACATTCCTTATTTTAGTTGATAAAGAAGGTGGGGTGAAAGGGGCGGAAGAGAGTGAGTATTTAGAAGAATTAAAAGAATTAGAAGCATCAAAAGCATTAGAAGAGCTAGGATCCTATGATAACTTGTGCGCTCATATACAAGAAGTCCTAAACAAGCTGCCGGCGGAAGAAAACCACACGGAAGAATTCGATGGAAAGGACTATATTCACTCCACGGATATCAAAGAGATATTAGACCGTTCTCCTTATGTGGCAGAAGTTTCAATTGGGGAGTTTTCCTCCAGGGCAGTTGATAGGGACGGCTATTTTTGTAAAGTAATAACTTCATTGAAGGGGGAATTGGAAGGGACGATTGATGTGATTTTCCCTAAGGATGCCGTAAAGTCTGAGGAGCGGTATTTTATTATGCTGGATAAGCCGGATGACGGCTCCGTATTCTACGTACTTTCCTCTAAGGACAGTGTGCATTCAGCGGATTCAGAGGAGGCGGCTATAATAGGAGAATACTTTGCAAATTAAGAAAAAGCAAA
>Ga0153997_1000126_pt1 | contig 21565 bp, 21 predicted proteins | sample TSNC081MetaG_FD_104750 | JGI IMG/M metagenome (GOLD analysis project Ga0153997, IMG submission 104750) | Attine ant fungus gardens microbial communities from North Carolina, USA - TSNC081 MetaG | ecosystem: Host-associated > Fungi > Mycelium > Unclassified | place: USA: North Carolina, Lumber...
ACCTGACTTTTGTATCAGACATTAAAAAATGGTGATATATGGTAAAGCTGTTGCAATGAAAAATACAACAGCTTTTTCATTACTCCTATATTTTTAAATTCATAATAGATTTTAGCTGTGTTTCAGTCAAATAATAGTTGGTTAATGGAAGGTTTAATTTCTTTGTCAGCTCGTCAATAAAGCTAGTCGAAGAGGTGGTATTAATATATTTCGGTTCCCCTTTTGTTACGCGAAAATCTTTGATAAAGTCAAATACTTCATTTGTAGAATACCGGTTTTCTAATACTTTGAACTGAAAAACACGCTCCAAAAGTACCGTCAGGTAGCAGATCAGAAAGTGCCCTTTGATGGTTTCTTCTGTCTGCACGAATACCGGCCTTGCATCCAGGTCGGACTTCATGATCTTGAAGGATTCCTCAATCCGCCAAAGGTTATGGTAAGTGTTGTAGATATCCAGATCGGTCATATCTATTTCTGAAGTAACTAAGAGGTTATACCCGGCAAAGTCTAAATCCTTATCAATGGCGGCTTGGTTAATGGTTACATTCGCCTTTTTTCCTGCCTTATCAGTGAAAGTGACGTATTTACCGGTTTCACCATAGTCGGCTTTTTTGGCCTGCGAGGCCGTTAAGGCTCTTGCCTTTTCAACCATGCGGTTAATTTCATATCTCTTTTTGGCAGCAAGAGTCGGATTAAATGTGAGAACTCTCTTTTCCGTAAGCAGAACCGTTTGCTGCACACCATTATGTTCCACCTGATAAGGAAATTTATCGACGCAGGATTTATATTTATATAGAACCTTGCCATTTTTATCTCTTATCTCATTAAAATCCTGCTCAAGAAGAACCCATGTTTTTTCAACAGCGGGAAGATTCTTAACTGAACGCGAGAATAAATACCCATCGCCGTTCTTCTTCGAAAAGGCAATGTTCTGCGCGCAGTTGAGTCCTTTGTCGGCGACATGAATGGTTTTTCCGGTGACATGATTTTGCATTTTTAAGCGGTCAATAACGTCTCTTAAAACGGGTTTTTCTGATTCATTGCCGGGATACATCTTCATGCCAATGGGGATTTGATTGCTATCCAATAGTAAACCAAGCCCAACAATCGGAGTTTTCTGGTTTTCCTTACTCGGGCCCTTCCTTCTAAAATCATCTTCCCGGTCAATCTCGAAGTAAAAGTTTGTGCAGTCAAAGTAGGTCTTTGAGAAATCTAAACCGAAGACATTGTGTGACTGTACGGTAAATATTTCAACAAATTTCTCATAGTCATTTCCCAGAAAGGATAACCCATTCAAGAGCTGGTCATAGGAATAGCCGACCGCGTCGTAAAGGCCGGGAAGGACCTCATGAAAGGTCTTGCGCTTGCTGCAGGGATGGACGGCTCTGGCGTAAATAAGAGAAGATAACAGTTCATAAAGATCATACTCGAAGTTATTAGTAAGTTTAAAATAGTCGACATATTTTTTAATGTGGAGCTTTTCAAGGATCGCTTTTAATGGAAAATAGCCCAAAGAGAGCAGGGGCGATTGATCGGAAATTTTGCGGACACCGGTCGAAGCCTTCTCCTTGTTTAAGGAATCCACTTCTTTTTGAAAATGGGAAATCGGGTCTTCAATTCCCTTTTCCATCCACGTTTCAATAGAGCCAAGAGATTTGAATGTTTTGTGAGCTGTACCTTTCTTTTGGGGATGGTAAAAACTTTCGCAAATGGATATGTAGGTTCTGCCTTTAAGAGTTGTTTTTTTTAAAAAATACGCCATAAAATCCCTCCGTCGTAACTGTCACCACTATCACCATTAGTATAACATAAAATCAATAAATTTGCAAGTGTTTTAAGCAATAAAAAAAGCCTTATTTCAAGGCATTTGTAGGGCTTTTGATGTGATTATGCTACCAAAGATTTATGGTGCTAACTTCTAAAGACGGGAATGGAACGATGAAAAAAAATAATATAAAGTATACTTTTAAATACTACTTGCTTTTTCCCTTGTTAGGTGGTTGCAAAATGTGTATAATAGGATTATTACAAGTTGTAAAATTAAGAAGATACTTTTTGCGTACTGCATAAGGGATAACGAAAAGGAGCCTTACGAGAGGATAAAAAAGGAGGAAAATGGAGGATGAAAATGTCTCGTGGAGAAGAAAAGGTTATGAAAGTGATTTGGTATTTTGAAGCAAAAGGAGAAGAGCTTGTCAATCTGGCAAAGGTTCTCGAAGAAGTGAATTTGACATGTGAGATACAGTGGAAGAGTCAGACCGCTTCAACATATCTGACGCGTCTTACCCAAAAGGGTTATCTTTGTATGTGGCGCGAGGGAAGAGGCTTTTACTATCGGAGCCTGATTAATCAAAAGGATTATCTTGAAGGTCTTTTTCAAGATCTTTCAAGCTTTTGGTTTAATCGTGATCCGAAGGCTCTCCAAGCAGCCATAAGCGAGTGGATGGATAGCGGCCGCTGATAAGTAAAAAGGAAAATCTAAAGCATATGGCCATGGCCAGGATTCTTTCTGAACTTTAAGTATATCAACTTTAAAGACAGCTGACAGTAGATACATCACACTGTCAGCTATTTTTATACAAGGTCAGTTAAACGGAAATCCTCATTCTTTGGCATGAATGAGGATTTACATTTTTTGATGGTGGCTGAATAGCACTGAGCATGATATAGTAGACCCATGAAAAACGAACGAATCGAGAAAACAAAAAGCTGCCCCGTCTGTGGAAAAGCCGAAGGGCAGATGAAAAATGGACGAAATCGCTCCGGGACGCAGACATATATTTGCAGGTTCTGCAAGAAAGTGTACACGCCGGAGCCAAAAGGCCGCGCCTACAATGTGGAAACCAGGAAGTTGGCGATCAAAATGTACTATTCCGGTGTGAGCGGCAGAGGCGTGGGCAAGGCATTAGGCATGAATAAAGGCAACGTCTATAACTGGATTAAAAAACCCCAATAATTTTGTGAATAACTCATTTTCAGTTTTAGAACTGGACGAGTTGCATTGGTTCATTTACACCAAATTATTGAGTTTGGTGCTTGTACAGCGGAGCCGATGCCTTGCGCGGAGGCTGGAAATGCTGCAGGTGGTGGTTGCTTTTCAAAAGAAGGAGACGAATATTATGGTAAACTCTACAATTAAGCAAAAAATCATAGAAGCTTTTTGCGATTTATTGCAACAGTATTCATTTTCTGCCATTAAAGTTACAGATATTATTTCAAATGCCAGAATAGCGCACATGTCCTTTTATCGCAATTATCAGGATAAATATGATCTGGTTGAGTCACTCTGTTTTGAAGATTTTAATGTATTCGTTAAAATATATGGTAAAAATGCCCTATGGAAAGAAATAGCAATATCGATATTACTTACCATAAAGAATAACCCAGTCTTTTATCGTAAGCTCTGCATGGATGACTCCTCCATGCGGTGCGTAATGACCGCATTGGCGAGAGTATCCCGCGAACATACCGACAATATAGCGGCTAAATGTACATATGCCGTTTGGGAAGCTGTATTGCAAAACTGGGCTCAAAACAATTTCAAAGAATCAATAGATGAGACATATTGGACCTTAGTAACAAACCTTCCTCTTTGTGAGGCGCTGTCCGGTGATGAGCTTGAAAAAGCTGTGGGCCAGTACGAGTGCAAATCATTAAGTAGCTTTAGAGAAAAACAGCTTTAACTATAATATCCGAAGGCTTTCGTTTTTATGTAAAGAAAACCTTCGGTTCATACTATTGAGTCATAATGGCTGTATGCAGGCAGGGAGATTAAAAGATGGAATAGGCACAAAAATGTTATAAAAGTCAGATGCCGTAACATTAAACGGAAAAAGCAGATTTATTATATCTTGAAAGACCGTTTATTTTTAATTATAATAAAAACGCAAAAGAAAAAGTTATTTCTCAGTAACAAGGTTCTTTTATTCTAATTAAATGAAAAATTAAAAAAGTATATTGTACAAATATTCATTTATCTATTATAAAACGTGTCAAAAAACAAATTTATAGAAAATAAGTACCGCTTTGCAGGAAAAATCTTTCGTGTATCCACATATCAAAAATGAGCCAAATAAGTGTAAGACCTTCACGGCTGAGTATAATTCGTGAGGATTAAAAATTGAACCTAATATAACAAGGAAGGAGTAAAGAAAATGAACACAAAGAACAAACCTTATCCAAATCGAGCTCCTAAGAAGTATCCTAACAAGGATCTTCATGGGCGTGTAAGATTCCTGAATTTACAGTACAAGGATTTTAAACGCTATCAGAAGTTTTGGGTTGACCTGTTTGGCTGGGATATGTTTGAGCTTCCCGAAGCGGCAGGAGGACAAAAGCCTGGCAGCAGCGCGCCATCGTTGTTGACTGCTACCGGTCCTAGCTATGAAACATGGGAGGGCGTTGTACCTGGACACATGAACATTATTGCCGGCTATGCAGGCGATGATGCAGAGGAGTTAGAGATCAGCTACACCATGGAAATACACATGGATGAGCCTATTGTAAAGACTGCGGATAGAGTCTTAAAGTACGGCGGCAGCGTTTACGGTGAAATCCCGGAGGATAAAGAAGGCTGGGGCGCAGGCGGACGTTTCGCGGTTAAAGACCCAAATGGCAACATCTGGGGACTGTGGAGATGCCCAAGCTCACGTACATGGGATGAAGCCGAGGCCGGCTGGGATAAAGACTGACAAAAATACAAAAGGAGGAGTGGAGGAAAATGAATACAAAGAATAAATCCTATCCAAATCGAGCTCCTAAGAAGTATCCAAACAAGGATCTTCACGGACGCCCCCGCTTCGGTAATCTGCCCTACAAGGATTTTAAGCGGTTCCAGAAATTCTGGGTTAATCTATTTGGCTGGGATATGTTTGAGCTTCCCGAGGCAGCCGGAGGAAAAAAACCCGGCAGCGATACTCCGGCATTACTGATTGCTACAGGTCCAAGCTATGAGACTTGGGAGGGCGTAGTGCCTGGGCACATGAACATGGGTGGACGTTATGCCGGAGACGGTGCAGAGTTGGGAGATGTCACCTTCATGATGGAGATACACATGGATGAGCCCGTCAAAATGACTGCCGACAAAGTTGTAAAATACGGCGGCAGTGTTGTAGGCGAAGTTCCGGAGGACAAGGAAGGCTGGAGCACCTCACTTTCTATTAGAGATCCAAACGGAAATATCTGGGGCCTGTGGAGATGCCCAAGCTCACGTACATGGGATGAAGCCGAGGCCGGCTGGGATAAAGACTGAACCAAATAAAAAATAAGGAGATAAGAAAATGAAATATATTTATACATGTTTTAAATGTGGATTTCCTTTTGCGCTTGAAGAGGCCGACTGTCCGGAAAACTGCCCATCCTGCAGCGCATCAAAGGATCAGTATCTTGTAGAACCCTGGAATGGAAGCATCGAGGCAAGACGTATTCACGTAGATCCACCGGACCCGGACCCGAACTGGAATAAGTATGACGTATCCTATCATCACCCTAAACACTTCCCGGAGAAAACAAGGCATGGTAGAGTGCGCCGGTTTGTAGTGGAGTATGATGATGCGAAGGTGACAAAAGACTTTTACGCAGATGTGTTTGATTGGGATATCATTCCGGTTGAGTGCGATCAGGATAAGGAAGATCCTCTCATGTTCGCAGCTACAGGCCCCGGATTCCCCAATTGGGAGCCCAGATTTGCATCTTTTGGCTATGGTTTTCTTAAACCCAGGAAGAGCGATGATACCGGCAAGAACCCCCGCTTTGTGGTGGAGGTAGACAACATAGATGAGATGCTGGGGAAGGTTGGGAGCTATGGCGGCAAGGTACTTAAGGCCAAGTACGAAGTAGACGGTAACCTCTACGCGGTATTAGAGGATAGCGAGGGTAACGCATTCTATATTTGGCAGACGCCAGACGATGTGACCTTCGATGAACCCGAATCACAGAACTTTTATAAATGGGAGAGAAAGCCCATGTAGAGAGATTTATTCTAAAATCATAGTGGCACAAGGAGTAAAGTGATGAAATGTTTAGTTTGTGATTTAGGGGGCAGTTCCGTAAAATATGCTCTAGTGAACGAAAACGCTGTTTTAGAGTATTCCGGTAAGGTGGCTGCACCGCTTGGCTCCGTGGATGACTTCATAAAATCTATTGGTAAACTTTATGACCGATACAAGGACGAGATAGAGGGGATCGCCCTGAGCTTACCGGGAGTCATTGATGTGGACTCTGGTGTTCATTACGGCTCGGGCGTTTATTCCCATCTTCTTGAGGGGAAGAACGTCTGGGAGCTCATTCAGGCCCGCTGCCCGGTAAATGTTTCACTTGAAAACGACGGAAAGTGCGGCGCTCTGGCTGAGGCATGGAAGGGTGAACTTGCGGACGTAAAGGATGGCGCAGTAATCATCTTGGGTTCCGGAATTGGTGGCGGTCTCATAAAGGACGGAAGAATCCACAGAGGAAGAAATCTTACGGCCGGTGAGTTTTCTTTCATGATTACAGGCCGTGATGGCAGCATGATGGATGCCGCTTGGATGAGCGTTGGGATGTTGGGTATCACATACAAGACCTGCAAACTTAAGAATCTTGATTTTTCTGCTCAGGATAGTGGCGAGATGATTGCTGGTTTTGATAGGGAATTTGGAAATAGATATGCGAAATATGATGAGGTGCCTAAGAAAATCAAGGCGGACGGAAAGCAGTTTTTTAAATGGCTTGAAGAAGGCGATGAGATTGTAGCGGACATATACCAGGAGTTTTTGCACTCATTGGCAATTCTAATTGAGAATGTCCAGGTCTGCTACTCACCTGAGCGTATTGTTATAGGTGGGGGATTAAGTGGTGTTAAGAGGCTGTTTCCGGATTTGCAGAATGAAGTCCGGGCACTGTGCGCCTCTTGCGGAATTGCGGATGCCATGAAGGCAGAACTGTGTCTCAGCAAATACCTGGATGAATGTAACATCCTTGGCGCGATGTACAATTACATTCAGCAATATGGAGGATAAACCGCATTTTGAGTTTTTAGCTTTTAATAGTATCAGTCCGGAAATAGTCATAAGAGAGGAGCAAAACTAAATGGCAGAAAAGACGACGTACCCACACCCGAACAGAGCACCCAAGAAATTCACCGAAAAGAGTCTGCACGGCCGTACCAGATGCATGGTATTTACCTATAAGGACCTGCATCGTTTCATGAATTTCTATATCAACGTGTTTGGCTGGGATATGATTGAAACGCCGGAGGCGGCCAGCGGAAAACCCGCGGGCGACCCGCATCCGGGTCTACTCATAGCGACCGGCCCTGCACAGTACGACTACGAGGGCGTCACGCCTGGCCACATGAACCAATTCACCCATTGGGCCCCCGGAGCTCTTGAACCGATAGGGCCTTTTATGGAAATTGACATGGAGCGTCCGCTGGAGGAGACGATACAGAGGATGCTGGATCATGGCGGAAAGCTCATCTTGGACAAGAGCAAGTCCGCGCTGGCAAAGCCTCTGGATGACAGCAAGCAGAGCTGGCAGCCGCATGCGGTCATTGAGGACCCCGCGGGAAATTATTTGTATCTGTGGAAATGCCCGTCCTCCCGCACCTGGGACGAGCTTGAGACAGAATATGATACCGAGTAACAGCGGAAAAAGAAATTTAGAAAGGAGCAGATAACAATGAAGAAAATTTACACATGTTTTGCATGCGGGTTTCCTATTGCGTTTGAGGAGACAGAAGTTCCCCCGGCGTGTCCCGGTTGCGGAGCGCCTAGATCGCAGTTTCTGGAGGAACCTTGGTGCGGCAGCATCGATAAGAGAAGGATCCATGTCGATCCCCCTGAGGTCGACCCTAACCGCGACCCCTTTGACATTTCCTTCCATCCCGCAAAGGATTTTACGCCGCGCAAGGGCGACGGCCGCGTCCGCAGATGGATAATGAGCTATAAGAAAGGGCAGGCGGCGGAGATGCGCTCTTTTTATGAGGATATCTTTGGCTGGGATATAATTGAGACAGAAAATTCCGACGCAGAAAATCCTATTATGTACTGCGCAACCGGCCCGGGCACACCGGACTGGGAGCCTCGGGTATGTTCCTTTGGCTATGGTTTCTTAGTGCCTGAGGAGGAGGGCAAACCTACGGCGAGCTTTGTGGTCGAGGTAAAGGACATTTTAGAGACGGTCAGGCTTGCTGAGCAGTATGGCGGCAAGCTGATAAAGGATAAATTTACTGTCGAAGGCGACGATTATGCTATTATAGAGGATTCTGAGGGAAACCTGGTTTATCTCTGGGAATTAAAGGATGTGGTTCCTGATTACTGCATAAACCCTGTGACAAAGACAGGCGCACAATAAGGCGCATTTCAATTAGAGGTTAAAAAGTATGTTCAGCAAAAATTTTTTATGGGGCGGCGCTACAGCTGCCAATCAGTTTGAAGGCGCGTGGGATGTTGACGGCAAGGGACCTTCTGTTCCGGATATGTGCACGAACGGAGAAAGGGACCGTTCGAAGCGGATCACACAGGAGATACGTCCGGAGTACCTGTACCCAAGTCATGAGGCTGTCGATTTCTACCACCACTACAAGGAGGATATAGCGCTGATGGCTGAAATGGGCTTCCGCTGTTTTAGGATGTCAATGAACTGGCCGCGCATTTTTCCTACCGGTATGGAGGATACGCCTAATGAAAAAGGGCTGGAGTTCTATGACCGGGTCTTCGATGAATGTAAAAAATACGGAATAGAACCGCTGGTGACCATATCTCACTACGAGATGCCGTATGCCTTGGCAAGCAGTAAGAACGGCTGGCTTTCAAGAGAGACCATCACGTACTTTATGCGCTACGTTGAGACTATTTTTGAAAGGTACAAGGATAAGGTTAAATACTGGCTTACATTTAACGAAATAAATGCCGGACAAATGCCATTGGGGGATATAATCTCTACAGGCATGGTCTCTGGTTATGAGGGGCCTGTTGATAAGATTCAGCATACGGAGCAGGAGCGGTACCAGGCGTTGCACCATCAGCTTGTGGCGTCGGCAATGACTGTACAACTTGCGCATAAAAAGTATCCGCAGTATTTTCTGGGCAATATGATGACCTTTGTGGTTGGCTACCCCATGACCTGTGATCCTAAAGATATCCTGATGGCGAAGCAGTATATGCAGCAGACGGACTGGTATTGCTGCGATGTACAAATTCGCGGAAGCTACCCATATTACGCTGAAAAAATGTGGCGTGACAGGAACGTTAAGCTTCAAGTCTTGCCCGGTGATTTAGATATCCTAAAGGAGGGAACGGTAGATTTCATGACCTTCTCCTACTATATGTCTATATGCATCGGACACGATGGAAAAAAAGACGGCGTTAGTGGAAACCTGACAGGCGGCTTTAAAAATCCTTATCTGAAATCGAGCGATTGGGGTTGGCAGATTGATCCGGTTGGCCTTAGGTATGCATTAAATGAAGCTTATGACCGCTATCATATTCCTATTATGATAACGGAGAACGGGCTGGGCGCACTGGATAAAATTGCCGGTGATGGCGCGGTTCACGACAGTTACCGAATCGACTATATGCGCAAGCATATCGAGCAGATGGAACTGGCGACAGAGGATGGTGTCGATCTAATGGGCTATACTTGCTGGGGCTGCATAGATCTTGTCAGCTTGACTACCGGCGAAATGAGAAAACGATATGGCATGATCTTTGTGGATAAGTACGATGACGGCACCGGAACCTTGGAGCGGCACAAAAAAGATTCCTTCTACTGGTATCAACGTGTAATTCAGTCAAACGGAAAAGAGCTGTAAACAAAAGAGGCAGGTAAAAATGAAAATTCGTATTCTCTTCAGACAAATTCAGCAGGTGCCGGTGGAAAACCGCGAGAAGCAGCAAGAGTTGGAACACCGGAGCGACTTGTCGGCAGTCCGCATGGGATTACCATTACCAATGCGTTATCGCCCGTTTACCGGTAATATGGACTCCCAAATTCGCATACACGAAAGGGAGTATCATTCTATTGCGGAATTTACCAGGCTGCACGTAATGTGGGAGAAAGATGAGGAATGTCAGCAAATCGCTAAAGAATGGGAGCGTTGCTATGACTGGCAGCGTCAGGAGATTCTCTATGTAGACGATCCAAACGATCCAATTATTCCTTGGATACAAATGGCGGCGGAGCAAGGGAAGACGCTTCGTTATACCGTAAATCCAAACTATAAGATGGCTAAGGATCAAGAGACTGCAGGTGGGGTGTGATATGAAAATTGTTTACCGTCAGACACAGAACATACCATTTGAAAAATGGCTTCAGGAGATTGAGCTTGAGCGCGAAACTGATGAGGAAGAGGCAAGGCTTGGTCATCCTCTTCCTCGCCGTTACCGTTATTTTTCAGGGATGGAGCGTACTCAGACAAGAGTGCACCAACGTGTTTATAATGACTTCGAAGAATTCGGAAAAATGTTCGAAGAATGGGCGGATGATGTGGTCTGCCAGAAGATCGAGGTTGATCGGCATAACTATTACAACTGGGAGCGGGAGGAACTTCTATATGTTGATGAACCTTTAAACTTAGAAGATCTCAAAAGGGAGCTCCTTGAGCAGGGCAAAGAAATAGCAAAGATCTATCAGAATAAATGATATGCTTTTATGCTTTGTATTGAAAGGGGGCATAGGATTGGAAGAGGTGGTTCTAAGGGCCAAAAACATGTTTAAGGATTTTGGCGCCACCAAGGCAGTTGTGGACGTCACCATTGAAGTTTGCAAGGGATGTGTTCTTGGGCTGGTTGGAGAAAATGGATCAGGGAAATCTACGCTATCTAGTATGATAGCGGGGGTATATCCTCCAACAAAGGGTGAAATGACATATCTGGGCAAGGAATACAAGCCCAAGTCAGTACTGGACGCCAGGAAATCCGGCATACAGTATCTTACCCAGGAGCAGGGTACTATCGATGGGATGACCGTTGCAGAAAACATATTCCTTGGGGAGGAAGCGCAATTCTCGAAATTTGGAAATGTGAACATGCGCAAGTTGAATCAGCATGCTCGGGAAATACTCAATAATAACGGCCTTGATTATGTGGATCCGTCCAAGCCAATTGAGTACTATTCGTTTGAGGACAGGAAAATGATTGAGACAGCCCGGTCGCTTAGTCAACAGCCGAACATACTGATTATCGACGAAACCACGACAGCGCTATCTCAAAAAGGCCGTGACAGGATCTATGAAATAATTGCCGAGCAAAAGGAAAAAGGAACAGCGGTAGTCATAATTTCTCACGCTTTAGATGAAATAGAGATGCTGTGTGACGAAGTGATGGTACTGCGCGATGGCGCATATATCGATACGATCCGCAGAGATGAAATAAACCCGCAGATCATGCGTCAAAAGATGATCGGCAGAGAGCTCGGCGGTTTATATTACCGAGGAGACGTTGAGAGCACTTACGAGGAAGAGGTGGTACTCTCAGTAGAAAACCTGTCTGTGGACGGTCTGTTTAGCGGTATAAGCTTTGACCTTCACAAGGGCGAAATCCTTGGTATTGGAGGACTTAGCGAATGTGGCATGCACGAATTGCTTAAAACCGTGTTTGGGGCGATCAAGCCCACATCTGGAACAGTACGTATTATCGAGGGAGGCATACACCTGACAAGCACTGCAGTTTCGGTAAAAAACAAGGTAGCATACATACCTAAGGATCGTGACAAGGAATCCCTTTTTCAAGCCACTAGTATAAAAGATAACATAGTTGCAGTTTCGCTGGATAATCTCAAAACAGGGATGTTCATTTTGCCGAAGGCGGAGAAAAAGATGGCAAATGAAGAGGCCGCGAGAATGGAAGTCAAGATGCAGAGTGTGGAACAACTGGCAAGTGACCTTTCCGGTGGTAACAAGCAGAAAGTTGTTCTTGCAAAATGGCTGGCGAATAATACCAAGATATTTATTATGGACTGTCCGACACGAGGAATCGACGTCGGCGTCAAAGCCAAGATTTACAAGCTTATGGATGATCTGAAGCATCAGGGAATATCCATTTTGATGGTTTCTGAGGAGATGATCGAGCTGATTGGTATGGCAGACAGGATTATTACGATCAAGGGCGGCAAACAGACCCGGGAATTTATCCGATCAGCGAATCTCACCGAAGCGGACATCATTGAAGCAATTGTGTGATAATAGGAGGTTGCTGCGAATATGCGCAAACAATTTAGAAAAATTGTCCCACTTGCGGGACTGGTAATACTAATTGCAGTGTTCTCCCTTACTACGGACGGCAAATTTACCAGTGCGAACAATATTAGAAGCATTATTATGCAGTCGGCTATTGTGCTGGTCGCGGCCGTAGGAACAGTTTTTGTAATGGCTCATAATAACTTGGACTTCTCCTTAGGGGGAGCCTGCGCCTTCAGCAGTGTGGCGGCTTATCTGATTTCCGGCGGAAACATGTATTTGTTCTTTATTCTGTGCATTGTGTTCGGTGTTCTTTGCGGTCTGCTCACTTCTCTAATTCATATAAAGGGGCGGGTGCCGGCATTTATGTCCGGAATGTGTATCATGTTTGCAGGACGCGGAATTGCACAGACTGCGGTTGCATCAAGAAGCATGCTCCTGGTTTCGGCAACAAAATTAAATAACCTGTGGGTCTTCATTGCGATCATAGCGGTTGTATTTACGATCGGATTCATACTGTTTAACTACACAAAGATCGGCAAATATCAAAAACTTATCGGCACAAACCCCAAAGCCGCAGAATTGAGCGGAATTAGTATATCCAAATATAAAATGCTGGCCTTTATAATAAGTGGTGTGACGGTAGGTATTGCTGCCTGGCTGACAATTATAAGAAGTGGTTCTGTGAGTGCAAATACCGGGCTTAACTTGGAGATAGATGTTCTCCTGGCTCTTAGTCTGGGAGGAATACCTATGTCAGGCGGCTCGGCTACAAAAATGCGATCCGTATTCATTGGTACTTTGATTTACTTCATTCTCAATAACGGCCTGACCCTTTGGGGATTGAACGCAAACTATGTAGATATCGTCAAAGCTGCGTTCTTCCTGTTTACTGTTACAATTTCCATCGACCGCTCTCAGAAAACTCTGATAGAATAGCCGATGGGATTTAAGAAAGAACTATAATAAAAGAGGATAAAGGAGAATAAAAAATGAAAAAATTAGTTTCCATGTTCCTGATAGTAGCAATGCTGTGCACGTTTGCGGCATGCGGCTCTTCTGATGATGCGGGAGGAACCTCCCCAAGTAGCAGTAACCCCGCCGGCGATACAACCACGGATAGCGGCGCCGACAAATATAAAATTGGTATGATCTGGTACGGAAATACCGATGCCATGGGCGGAACCTTCTACGCATGGGCAAACCGTGCTGCGGAAGTTCTGGATGTCGAACTCGTATGGGCGCTGGGCAGCTATACCACTGCCGACGAGCTTGCTGACTGTGAGAACCTGATAAACGCAGGCTGTGATGCGATCTACTTCATCCCGATGGATACAGCCGCAAACCTGCAGCTTGGTAATGCCTGTCAGGAAGCGGGCGTTTTCTGGGCAATTAGTAACAGGGATATTATTGATAAAGAGATTTATGAGGCTGTTTATTCAAATCCGTATTTCGTAACTCATATTTATGATAACAGCTACGATGTTTGTAAGGACATGGTAAAGGTTCTTGCGGACGAAGGGTATACCAAGGTCTGCATGATCTCTGGTGATCCGACCGATGCAATGATGGTTGACAGAAATGCCGGCTTCACAGACGGCTGTAAGGAATATGGAATTGAGATCTTGGGAACCTTCCAGAGTTCCACCGATTCCGCTGTTATCGTTGATGGCGTATCAAACTTCCTGACGCTCTATCCTGAGATGGAAGCTATTCTTGCGGTTTCAGGTACCGCTGGGGTTGGCGAGGCCATAATTTCTACCCTCGAAGGCTCCGGAAAAGAGCAAGGCTCAATCAAAGTTGCGGCTTTCGACACCTTTAGCGGCAACGAAAAGGCGTTTGAGGATGGATGGCTTGTTACTTCCTGCGGCGGCTATACCAGCGAATGTCTCGTATCCTTCCTATCACTTATAAACAGGGTAAAGGGCAATGAAGTTTCAGATTCAGTCACTACCCTCACGCTTGCTCCGCTGCTCATTACCAGTGCCGAAGAAATGGAGATATTCTCCCAGTATGTTGACAACCCTGAGGTTTTTCTTTACAGTGACGAGGTCATCAAGAGCTTGGTGGGTTCGGATGTTACCGCTAATGATTATCAGGCTATTCTGGATGACTGGAGCATCGAATTTGTTAAGAAAGCAGTCGGTATAGAATAAAGAATATAGATACACGCGGAATTTTAATCGAGTATTGAGGTAAAATCAATGAAAAATGTGTATAAGGTTGTAAAAAATTATGCTGTATCGGTTGCAGTACCGGTGTTGCTGATCGTTCTGGTGTTGTTAATTTCACCGGAAACACGATCCTGGGCAGCGATTTGGTCACTGCTTAAGCAGGGATTTGCCCCAGCCATTCTTGGCTGGGGGGTCCTGTTCAACATGAAGGCAGGGAACTGGGATTTCTCTATTGGAGCCAGAATTGTGCTAACTACTATTATTGCAGGTAATCTCGCGGTTGATCTCAATCTCGGTATTTTGGGCTTTACGGTATTATGCATTGTCATTTCTTTTATCTTTGGCATAATAGTCGGAGGCGCTTATTTGCTGCTTAACATCCCGACGCTGATGGTATCGATCGGCTGTATGCTGCTTTTTGAGAGCATTACACGAATTATCTACGGCGGGCGCGGCATACATTTTAACTCGTCGTATATGATTCTGGGCAACATTCCTTATAACATTATCGTGTTTGTGCTTTGCTTTGCGCTTGCCACCGTCTTATATTACAGAAGGAAATACGGCTATAACGTGCGCGCAGTAGGCAGTAATCCAATCGTTGCCCAGGCAAACGGAATCGATGCAAGAAAGACCAAGGCGATGGCAATGGTCCTATCGGGTCTATTTGTAGGACTTCATGCGGTTCTCAATATGAGTACCACCGGCGTAACTGCCGCCGTTCCAGGTACTATGGGAAGCGCAGCGGCGGTATTTGATGCCATGATGTGTGTAATGATTGGTATGTCTATCTGCGGAAAGGGAAGCATGATATTTGCAATTTATGCGGGAGCAATATCAGCGCAGATTATAAAAATGGGCATGATGGCTATTGGGGTTCCAACGACATTCAATAAGGTAATTATCGGCACGTTTGTCGTGGTATTTATGATTGCGTCATCACGCTCGGATCTCTTTGAAAAGCTTGGCGGAATCTTTCGACGTAAGGCTGAGATTAAGGCGTAACGCCACTTCCATCTCCCGGCAGGCATAATGCCCCTGTGATTATGTAAAGCAAAAGAGCTTACTCAATTTGGTAGGCTCTTTGTTTTTGGCTTCGTAGAGGATGATACAAGAGGTTGTGATCCCGGCGATATCGGACAATCGCCTTTTTCTTTCTCAGACGTGCCAGAAATGCAGACACTGCCCGCTTACTCCAATTTTTATTATAAAGCAGGTTTACCGTTTCTGTAATCTCCGGCATTGTCATATCTTGATCCACTGCCCGCATAGCATCCAGGACGATGCTTTCGCATGCTGTCAATTCCATGTCGCCATTACCCCTCCCTTTTCTAGCATTGTAACGCATCAGGATAGGGAGCGGCACTGGTTATATATGGTAATATTTGAATTTTGGAATAAAATGGTATATAATGTTTATAGTGCATATTTGCATAAAGTAGCAACAATAATTCCATGTTGTATTTGAGGTCAATCTACTTGACTAATTAACGTGTTTTCGTTGAAAGGAGCAGCGCTTATGCCAATATCCGCAGCATACATTGTCCCACACCCTCCGCTGATTGTGCCGGAGGTTGGCAGGGGGCAGGAACAAACCATCCAGAAAACAATCAAGAGCTATCATACGGTCGCGCGGCAGATTGCCGGAATAAAGCCGGAAACGATTGTCCTTATCTCGCCGCATTCGATTATGTACGCCGACTATATTCATATTTCGCCCGGCAATAGCGCGCAGGGCAGTCTGAAGCAATTCGGCGCCCCGGCTGCATGCAGCGTAAATTATGACGCCGCGCTGGTTGACGAGCTTTGCCGCCTTTGTTCGGCGGCGGACTTTCCGGCAGGCACATTGGGCGAAAAAGACGCCGCCCTTGACCACGGCACGCTTGTTCCGCTGTATTTCGTTAATCAATATTACACTGGGTACCGTTTGGTGCGTTGTTCCATATCGGGGCTGCCGAGGCAGGAGCATTACCGTTTCGGCATGATTATTGCGGAAGCGGTGGAGGCGCTGGGGCGCAACGTTGTCGTCATTGCCAGCGGCGACCTCTCCCATAAATTGACGGAGGACGGCCCTTACGGCTTTGCCGCGGAAGGGGCCGAGCTGGACAAAAAGCTGACAAACATCATGCGATCCGGCAGCTTCGGCGATTTTTTGGAGTTGGATTCCGCCCTTTGCGAGCGGGGCGCGGAGTGCGGCTTGGCTTCATTTATTACGATGGCGGGAATATTGGATCAAAAAGTGGTAGATACGCAATTTCTTTCTTATGAAGGGCCCTTTGGCGTTGGATATGCCGTTTGTGCCTATCGGGTGGCCGGTGATAATCCCGACCGGGATTTTTTGAATCAGGATACTGCCAAAAGCCGCCGGCGTATACAATCACTACGGGATAACGAGGATGCTTTTGTACGGCTGGCAAGAAACACGCTGGAAAGCTATGTCACAACCGGAAAGCTGCCGCCGCTCCCGAAGGATTTGCCGGATGATCTGCAAGTGGAGCGGGCGGGCGTGTTTGTCTCCATCAAAAAGGACAGGCAACTGCGCGGATGCATCGGAACAACTGAACCGACACAGCCTAGCCTGGCGGAGGAAATCATGCACAACGCCGTTTCCTCCGGCACGCGCGACCCGCGATTTCCGCCCATGCGAGAGGATGAGCTGTCCAGCCTTGTTTACAACGTTGATGTACTCTCCCCCGCACAGCCGGTCAGCGACAAAAGCATGCTGGACGTTCTGCGTTACGGCGTGATCGTGACGAGCGGACGCAAGCGCGGTTTACTGCTGCCCAATCTGGAGGGTGTGGATACCGTGGACGAGCAAATTCATATCGCCTGTAAAAAAGCCGGAATCAGCCGGAACGAAAGCTATACACTGGAGCGCTTCGAGGTGGTGAGGCATACATGAAGGAGGCCGTTTTTTACAAGTCGTTGGACGACAAGTCCGTGGAGTGCGGACTTTGCCCGCATTGCTGCAAAATACTGCCGGATAAAAGAGGGCTTTGCGGCGTGCGCCACAATCAAAACGGTACGCTGATCGCCGGAAGCTACGGCAGAGTCACCAGTATTGCGCTTGACCCCATCGAAAAAAAACCGCTGTATCATTTTTATCCCGGCGCAAAAATTCTTTCTCTGGGCAGTTATGGTTGTAATTTTCACTGCGGATTTTGCCAGAATTACGAAATTTCCATGGGGCAGGCCGCGTTTCGAGAGCTTTCGCCCGAGGATGTGGCCGTCGCTTCCGCTGAGCTTGCGCCGAAAGGCAACATGGGCGTGGCCTACACCTACAACGAACCGCTTATCGGCTATGAATTTGTGGAGGACTGTGCCCCTCTCATCGCGGAACAGGGGCAAAAAAATGTGCTTGTCACCAACGGCTTTATACGCAAAGAGCCGTTGGTGCGGCTGCTGCCCTTTATACATGCCATGAACATCGATCTCAAGAGCTTTCGTCCGGAATTTTACCGGGAGATCGGCGGTCGTCTGGATGATGTGCAGCGCACCATCGCGTTGGCAGCACCACGTTGCCACCTGGAAGTGACAATCCTGATAATCCCCGGCAAAAATGATTGCCCGGAAGAAATGCGCGCTCTTTCCGGGTGGCTGGCAAGTATCGACACAAATATTCCTTTGCATGTCAGCCGGTTCTTTCCCGCGTACAAGCTGCGGGATATTCCCGCCACACCGGTAGAAACGGTCTACCGGCTCGTGGAGGTAGCGCGGCAGAGTCTGCGCTATGTCTATCCCGGAAATCTGTAGTAAAGAGTATATAACATTTACGTGATTTCTGCGATAACACCGATATCTTCGTAGCAGAACAGGATTGGCATAAAGGCCTTGTATGTGCAGCCGTTACAAAAGGCAGATGTATGGTCGATGTAAATTTGACCTACTCTGCCTTAAAATGTTATACTGATGCAACTGTGGGATACCGGCACTGGAATATAGCTGCAGGGCAGTTGATGAGAGCAAGGTAATATTCTTCAAACTGCTTTTTCAGCAGGAAGAATGTAAGTGGAAGATCATTTGGCAGGGATCTTAAATCAGGCGGTAAAATCCTGATTTAAGGCACCTGCCAGGTGTTTTAAAGGCGCAAGTTTTGATATTAATTCCGAATTGTATCATTTGTTTTGGAAATGACGCAGTCTTTTGAAGAATTACAGAGTTTATTTTATGATTTATTGTTTTAGAGTCAAAGCAAATAAAAACAGACAATATGTCGAATTGTGTAGAATTAAGAAGAAAATAGTTATATTAATAAAAAAGTAAGGAAGATTTAACAATAAAAAGCTTTACTGCCTGCGCAGTTTAATATAATATAAATATATATAAAAGGTAAAAATTGTATAGCAGACAAGGTTGTTTGACACGATTTACAAATTTATATTCTTTGATTTTTGAGCTCAAGATCTTATGAATAAAATGCTACTTTAAGACGCTATTACTATTTATATTGAAAGGAGTTTAAAATGAAGCAAAAAATTGCGATATCCTTACTGGCGTTGACACTTTGTATTTCAACGGTAGTTCCTGTATGGGCGGCGAGTGGAAGTACCGACCGGTCTGTGTGTGGAAATCAGTGGTATAATTTCACACCTCAGAAGCGGGGCGGATCTTATAATACCAAAGAAGCTGTTCGGGCGATCCAGGTAATAATGAGTGGTATTGATACTCATTTGTATGAAGAAGTTATGAATTGTGGTGGTTTTGATGGGAGTTTTGGACCAGGAATTGAGAGTGCAGTTAGGAATTGCCAGATAACTATTTTCAAAAATGATCCTAGCCAGTGGGATGGAAAAGTAGGCCCTAATACGTGGAGGCAGTTTTACAGATCAATTTCTGGCCCAGTATCAGGTGTTTATTCGGGATACTATTCCTATCAACCTTCCTACAAAACAGGCATTAGTTCCTATCATATTAGACAGAGAGTAAGTAATGCAAGTTGGTCAGTAAATGTACCTTCACAGGGATGGACAACCTTTGAATGGCCGTAAACAATTTGTTGTAAGTTAATCTTAAGGCTACACTGATGCGTGTGTGTTGAGGAAAGGCAGCAGTGTAGCCTTAACAAAATGTTGGTGTAATTTCTATAAGAAAGGACTACAAAATTATGTTTTGTTCCATTATAAATTGTAAAAAAGCCGTAGGTATCAGGATATTTGTTTTTGGGTGTGTCCTGCTATGTGGCTGTCAGCCGAATCCAACCGATTCTGTGGTCGCAAATAAAAATGATGGTGCTATGGAATCTGCAATTAACCGCACAATAGGAGATGCTTCATCGGAATACGCTCAAAGCAGATCAATGGAAAAGGGCGAAAAAGTAGAGTCTTTTGCCGGCGCAGATCCTGCTGTTCAGGTAGATGTGAATTTTGAATACACTTCTATTAACAAAGATGCACCAGTAATACGTGTGATACCGCATGCGATTTCTTCAGAGGAAGCCCAGAAATATACACAGGTTCTATTTCAGGGGCAGCCGGCATATGAGGATAATCTGAATCTATCAAAATCAGAAATTGAAAAAAGGATTCTGGAACTAAAACAATTTGCCAGTGATGAGGAGGCTCTGGTTGACAAATTTAACAATAATCAGGAAGATATAGAGGAAGCGAAAGAATATTATCAGAAGAACATCGATTTTTATAAAGATTTATATGAAAATGCACCAGAACATGCGGAGCCAGCTTTGACAGACTGGAGATTTAAGCCAATGAGCTTTTACAGAACCTTTGTTTCTTCTTTTGAAAACACGGAAGAGGATTTCAAGTATGATCAAACATTACGCCTGCAGCTCTTTACAACCCTGCCAAAAGGAGATGCGGAAGTGACCGTATCAAATCGGACTTATGAAGATTATCGATTGCATAATATTTTCTACTTTTATGATAATGCCTATCAAAATTCTCATCTGACACAAAAGGAAGAGGAGGCAATTGAAACGGCCAGAAAGTTATTGTCGGATATGGGACTTGATTCATGGGAGCTGGATTCTTGTGTCAAGGAGGAATCTCATTTGTTGGGGGAAGGTCGATATTGGTATAAAGTGACTTTTATTCCAGTTTATGAGCAATGGCCGCTGCTCAGGCAAGAGCAGCTGGCTTTGATCAACCATGACTCTTTAGAGGATCAATATGCCGCAGATTACTATTACGAAGAAATTACTGTAAAAATTAGTTCTGGTGAAGTTGCGGATTTTTACTGGCAGTCTACAATGGATATTGTAAGTGTAGAGAATGCAGCGGTAGAGACGAAGGCATTTGAAGAAGTCTACAATATTTTCAAAAAGCAGATGCAAACAGAGTATACAGTAGGAAAGCTTGAACGTAGTTCGGGTCATTATGGCGAGGGAGAACTAGAGGCAGCAAAAGTTCATATAACTGAGGCGGAGATGGGGTTAGCTAGAATCAGAGTAAAAGATCATTTGGATGAGTATCGGCTTGTACCAGTATGGGTGTTTCGTGGGAGTGTTGATTATGAGTCGTCTGTCGGAAGCTATAAAGAAGATACCTCTCGCGTCTTGGTTACGGTGAATGCGATTGATGGCAGCATCATTGATCCCGTCAAAGGGTATTAGTAATTAGGGGACAAAACGAAGGCGATACTGTTAAATAGTATTCGTCAAGTGTTATGTTACCAGGATTTTATGTAGGACTGCCAACAATTTTTGTGTTCTATTAAATGAAAATAGATCTGGTAACCAGCATGCAAAGATTTAAGGGGGTGGGTAGCATGTCAAATCAATATCATAGATGGTTGGCTATAACAAGCTGCTTTTTGCCTTATCCGGATTAAGCGCCTGCCAGCCGAATCAAGAATCTGTAGCTGTATTCGGCTATGGGAAAAGCCCAGGATGTGTATGGTGAGCAGCGTCAATACATTGAAGAGGAGCAAAACGAGGAGATTTATCAATATTCCTTTAGCTTTATCCCCACGTATTTTGGTATGGATGTTATCAAACAAAAGCTTATGTTGGGGGCAGGGTAGGATAGTTACAGCGCGTTTTATGAATACGAAACCTTGACGGTAACCGTAGCCAATGACCGTATTGTATCCATACATTGGGGAGCGCCGCTGGAGGAAATAAATGTGGAAAGCGCAAATGTGGAAACTCTTTCCTTCGAGGAAGTAAAAGAGCTGTTTAAAAGCCAGATGCAGACGGAGTACACGATTGGGAAGCTATCACGCGAAAGTCCGACGAATTCTGATTACGCGGAAAGGGTAAAATTGATTCTTTCAGGCGAGA
>Ga0153997_1000144_pt1 | contig 20533 bp, 18 predicted proteins | sample TSNC081MetaG_FD_104750 | JGI IMG/M metagenome (GOLD analysis project Ga0153997, IMG submission 104750) | Attine ant fungus gardens microbial communities from North Carolina, USA - TSNC081 MetaG | ecosystem: Host-associated > Fungi > Mycelium > Unclassified | place: USA: North Carolina, Lumber...
ATAGAAAGTGAAATAGCCCTCATATGTTAACAGACTTTCTATTATTTCCCGGGCAATACCATCTTCTTCTGAATAGAGTGCAATTCTCGTTCCCTGATTTTCCCCACGCTCTATGACACCCAAAGCAATAGATATAAGAGGAAGAAGGAGCAATAGGACAAGAAATGAAATCTTTTTTAAATAACGTTTGCTGAATAAGCAAAACCATATTACAATTTTCTTCATTCTATATCGCCATACATATTGCAGGCTTGCCTGCGATACTACTCCTTCCTCCATCTAATGGATGCTAAAAAACTAAAAATCAGTATGATAAATATGGTTTTTAGCGTATTAGCAAGGCTATATATACCTGTTAATACACCGCCTGCCTGATTTCCTAAAATAGTAGTTGGAAGCCAGGGGGAAATTTTTCTAATGGTTTCCGGTAAAAAGGCAGAAGGAACAAAACCTCCGGAACAAAAAATCATTACAATAGAAGTGATAAATAATAGCATAACTCCTCCTACCGGATTTCCTGAAACCTTAAATATGAATACAATCATGGAAGCTGCTGCCAGAATAATCAGAAAGAGGGGAAGTATGTTAAAAATAGATATCCCTGCACTTTTTCCCGTAACAATATGGATCGCTACAAGAATAATACCCCCAATCAAACCCAAGACAAAAAGTAACAGTAAGGCTATCGCTATTACTTTAGCAATTACTATTTCCAAATTATGAATACCTGAAAATCTCAGTTTATTCCTTAGTGCTGCCCCATCTTCTTTTAGAATGCTTGCACAAGAGATTCCACATAGCAGTAAGAAAAGGATGATTCCATAGGAAATATAATATTCCCCTGTATCCAGTGAGCCTGTGACCGAGACTTCAATCTGACTAAAATAATCTTCTCTGGACAATGCGCTGCCAAGATAAGCTTTATTTAAAATGTATTCTGCCTCTTCTACAGAGCCTGCCATATCATGCTGCATCAGATAATTGTCTATGGCATAAATACCAGCTTGCGCCGAACCAAGCATAACTGCTCCGGCATCTGCCACTTCTTTAAAAACAGAGGCTTCGATCCCCATATTATCAGGCAATATAACAATAGCCGAAGTGTTTTTCCCATTCATGATTCCCTCTATAAGCTGTTCGGGCAGCACTAAAATTGCAAAGAGTTCTCGCTTTTCCAAAGCTTCTACAGCTTCTTCTATTTCCATGAAAACAAATTCACATATGCTTTGTATACTTTCCATTGATTCAATTGTATTAAGGGCCAAGGCTGATAAATTGCTTTCCTCTTGCTGTACCACGGCTACTGTCATTTTCTGCACAACCGTGTCCTGATAAAGCAGCTTAGTAGCGGAAAAGGCAATTATACCTATTAATAACATAAGTGTAATTGCCCCAATTAACATATGCCCAAATGCCGTAAAAGCCCTTTTGATTTCAAGCTCTAAATAGACCAAACGGTACATCGTATTCTATTCCCCTTATGGTTTAGTAAAGAAGATCCTCTAAAAGATATTTTAACTCTTCCAATGATGCTCCCAACTTTTCGCTCAGCGTTGTCCATTCGCTTTCCGAAGCTTTTATAATATCAAAGGTTTCGCCTTCCAATGCTTCTACTGTTCCGTCTAATGGTGTCATATAGAACTCGCCGGATAATGTTGCAAATGATATTCCCATTACTGAAATATCAATGTTGTCTGCAGTAACTGTGAATGTTTTTCCCTTCTCACTTCCTGCAAAAGAACCTTCCACTAAAACAGATGCATTCATATAAGCGTCTACAGTTCCTTTAATTTCAGTGTCATAAGCCAACGATGAAGAGTCAAAATTGGTTTTTATGTCCAGATTAACTCTCTCTATCTCATTTTCTAACAGCGTGATATTTGTACCAGAGGTTAGTAATTTATCCTTAACTTCTTCATTCTTGGTTATTGCAGCACCTATACTTTCTTCATCTACACTGACAGAAAAATTTGCATCATATTTTTGATACAGATAATCTCCGCCCTCAAATATTATTTTTGCTGCAAGCAGAGCATCGCTTTCTGTTTCCGGATTACGAAGTGTCATATTTAAATCCATACACACCGGATGATCATTACTATCCAGGTATAAGGTAATCGTTGCATCTTGTATCAATTTAATAATAGTTGTTCTTCCGGATTCTATTATTTCTGTAAATTGGATCCACGCCTCTTCGGCATCGGCTCCTTCATCAAATCCTAAAGCAGCATAACTTTCTCCCGCTTCTCTATAAGCGGTGATAAAGTTTTCTTTGAACTGCTCTCCTGTTAAAATTGTAGCAATAACTGAATTGATATATGTCACAAATGTTTCTTTTGAAATAAGAACTTCATATGTTTTATATTTACTTTCAGCATCATTAATTGTAACTGCTTTCTTACCTAATGAAGTGACTTCCATAGAATCTTTAAAGGTTTCAAATGCTTCATTTAGGCTGGTAGTAATATCTGTTGGTTCTGAATCTGCCGTATCCTCTTTGTCTAAAAATACCATATCATATATACGCTGGATAGTTTTTTGCAGCGACAACAAAGTTTCCGTATCCGTTACCATTTCAGTTACAAGTGCTGAATGATTGAAATCCTCTTCTGAATTTTCTTTATAATTCCAACTTAATACATCATCTATATAAGAAGGTAGCGCAAGCATTATGCTCTCTGCATCCAAATATACCTTGCCACTGAACAATTCAGCTCCAGACAAACCTAAATCCATATACATATTGAAACGGTTTGAATCAACATCTTTATTCATACTATAATTCAAATAGGTTCCCTTAAGCATTTCCAGTTCTGCCAACAACGTATCATCTACCTGAAGCCCAAAACCTAATGTGTAGGATTTAGAAGATAAACTCTTTCTTGTTTCGCCAAAACCTATGACCTTTTCTATATAGGTCTCTTTATCTGGCATGAAAATTTCAGCAAATGCTTCCATAACAATTTCTTTGTCACTTTTAGAGTTTCCAATTATTGCATAGACAATACCGCCGCCTAAAGCCAACAAGCAAATGACAGCAATGATAATTCCCACTAATGGCATTTTTTTCCTGGGTGGGTTAACCGGTATCTGACTGCTGGTATTCCCTGTATCATTTGGTGGCATTGTGCCTGCATTCTGGATTGGACTTTGGTTTCCTTCCACAGGTTGTTGCCCGATCTGTGTTTCTATCTCTCCGGTAATCGGTTGTGCCTCTGTTTCTACTATTATTGGATCTGTTCCAACTTCGGAATCCTCTACTGTTGGTTCCTTCACTTCTGGCTGTTTCGCAGAGGCACCTTGTGTTTCAGTATTCTCTCCATCAGAACCAGCATTACTTAATGGATCATTGTCTACATCTTTTGTATACCCTACATTGTTTTCATTATTAAAATCATTATTCATACGTTTCTCCCTTTTCCTGCTATTAAATGTCTGCCTTAACCAATATCCATTATTTCATTCGTTGTAACCATTCCGTCACCTTCCGTACACTGTTTGGAAATGCATACAAATTCTTCGACATTAACGAAGTCTCACATTCCCTTCGAAAATAACATAAATAAACTGGTTATTGAATGTTACCATTAGTCTATCGTGTTCAATTCTTCACCCTAAAGTTTTATCTCTTGCACTAGCTTATCTACACCTATATCTGCAGGAATTTCCACTAACGCACCATTCTTCATAAGATAAATCTTATCACATAGTTGTAAATCTGTCTCATCGTGAGTTGTTATTATTACGATACCACTCTCTGCCGCATAACCTTTTATAAACTCATGTATTTCTCTCTTATATACAAGATCCAGAGCTACGCTGGGCTCATCTAAGATAAGAACTTTTGGTATATTTACCAATGCACAAGCCAGGCTAAGTCGTTTTTTCATGCCGCCGGATAGTTTTTTCACAGGCATTCGCAAATGCTCATCGAGTCCAAACTGTGTAAGGCTCCCGCTTTTTATTCCCTCCTTCACACTTTTCCCACTTTGAGAATACCACAAATGCAGATTATCCTTCACAGTTAGCTCCGGAATTAGCGGATTGTCCTGGGGAACATATCCAGTATACTTAGAAAAAATCTTTTTATTTCCCAGAGCCTCTTCGTTGTTATAGCGAATTTTCCCTGCGTCAGCTCCTAGCATTCCTGCTAAAATAGCAAGCAAGGTGGACTTTCCACTTCCATTTGCGCCCAGAATCCCGATGCATTGCCCTCTCTCAGCTGAAAATGAAACACCACTCAATATAGATTTTTTTCCATAGCTCTTAGCAATTTCTTGAACTTCTACCACAATTTACTCCAATCTTTCGTTAAGGGTCTGTCAATAAATGGTATAGATAATTTACCGGCTGACCCTATGCCGGACATTTGATACGCATAAATATATGCTATGACAAACTTAACTGTGATAACGTTTTACACTGTTGTGATGAATATTTTATACACTCTCTATATAATATACGATTTTAAAGTTTTTTTCAAGATACATTCTTTGTTACCAGAGATTTCGTTTTTAGCTCGTATGCTTATTCGTTCTTGGGTGATTTACTTCTACCCCATACTAATATGTGTACAATAGCCATTTCTACCATTTTAAGAGTACAAGTACCAGCCTTCCCCGTTTTTCTCTATTTTAGGGAAGCCTGAGGCTCTTTATATTTATCATAAATATCGTCTCTACCGCTTTATATTCAAAACAGTGTTTTGCGTGATAATAGGTCTTAAGCTGGTGGAAACCATTCTCTTCAAGGTCCCACCTCTTATGCATCATGAACCAGATTGTTTTATAATCTGTGTTTTTCAGACTGGTCACCACCCACATGATTCGCTCCGCTTTTTCTTTTGGATGTTGTTCTACAAATTTCAATACCCTTAACCTTCCCTCTACTCCATCCATTTCAAATCCGGTTAAATCCCATACCTTTACCTTTATTTTATCTTTTGTAAAATCTTTGCGTCTTCCACGGGTTTAAACAAACCCTCCGCATCCTCAATGATTAGACGCTTTTCATCTTTTGCCCGAATAACCACGTCCATATGGCACTGTTTCACCACATTTATAAATGGGGTATTTAAATAAAGTGCGTCTGCAACTATGACGTCTGCAAAATGATGATGTGTTTCCTATATGCGCCCTATCAGACGCTTTCCTCCTGTCAGTTCCACACCATCAATTGCAGCGGTAACATATCCGGCAATGGTTCCCTGTCTCAACACTTTGTTTTCATAGATCTTTTTCACAATGCTTTCATGGATGAGACGGATTTCTACCGCACTTACTATTTTCAAAATGAATCTCGCAGCATCTGTTTTGGGGAGTCTGCCTTTTAAGACATTCTTAAATCGTTTTTTACTCGTCTGATAAGTAAAGATTTCATTAAAACTTTGATATTGAAGGATAAAACCAATCAGCACCATCATAATCACATGAAATATGAATATTTATACAGAAAAAAATCAAAATTTTAATAAAAACAGTCAAATCCCTTGAGTTCCATGTTTTATTGGTGCAAGTGGATTTTTTTAATTTAAAAACGAAATCTCTGATTTTTGCATCGTAGCTGACGCATGATTTTTTATTATCCGTTTTTTCTAAGTATCCAACCAATCTCGTTTCGTTTTTCAGTAATTCCCTTCCTTTTGCTGTATTTAAGCGTTTACCGAGTAAACTTTGTCAAGCACTATCCTCTTCCATAGAGAATACTCTTTTAAATCACAATACAGACTACCAAATAAAAGGCAGCCTGTATCTATACATTATAGCATTACGCATGCACCGGAATACAAACTGGAAGGAAAATATTCCGTCAAGCATATCCGTAAGAACTTAGATTAGACAATAAAATTATGATTCATAAACTCTTATCTCATAGATACATGCCATCTCATCTCCATAAGTGGACAACACCTTTACTTGCATCCTATCTACTTTTTCCCCCTCAAAGAAAAGCTTCTGAAGCCGCTGTCCGTTAGAATTCATCTGTTTGCTGACCGTCAACTCTCCCTGTAAAAATGTAGAAACTTCATATTCTTTTACAAGCTGTGACGGCGGCTGCATTTCCTGTCTTGCCAGTACTTCCCGATTCATGGAAGGGGTAATCTCACGGCTCAAATTGGAATCAAATACCAGACGAACCTCCCTTATGGATACAGGAGTATCAAAGGCAAGAGAAATCGATGGCTTATCTTTCACAAAAGCTTTCCAGCAGTTTGATTCCTCTCCTAGCGTTCTTGCAACTCCGTTTTTTACATGTTCCGGTTCATATCGTTCAATAGAGTGGCTTGCCGAAACAGATGACTTCTGTCCATAATCTTTCTCATCCTGATTTTTTACATGCGGAATATAACAGTCATCCTTTAAAAGCTCCTGCTGCAATACTTTTATATCATTCAGAAGCATCCTTGGCTCTTCCCTTCGTTTTGCAGCCAAAGCAGCTGCAACTCCGACCGCCTGTCCGACGACCGCACAGGTTCCCATCACTCTCGTTGAGGAAAAGGCTGCATGGGAACAGCTGATTGCCCTTCCACCTAAAAACAGATTCCTGATATTCTTTGAATACAGACAGCGATAAGGAATCGAATAAACTCCATTTACTTTATTCCAGACCGTAGGCTCCTCAATTTCATTGAGCATCCCCTCCACCGCATGTACATCCATGGGCCAGCCCCCATAGGCTACCGCATCTTCAAATTCCGTCCCCAAGAGACAATCCCTCTCATTTAGGACGTAATCTCCCAACAGACGCCGGCTCTCACGTTTTCCTGGCAGAAAGCCTACCCATTCCAATTCCATCTGCTCCGCACCATGATCTCCACCATTCTTGATATGATCCCAAACACCATACAGTGCCTTTAAAAGCTCATCCCTGATCTCTTCCCCGGCTCCTATCACATCATACTGTCCACCTCCCAGTTCAATCCACCAGTATCCGGAAGTAACATCGCTGTGTTCACGAAATCTAAGCTGTTTCTCCGTATAGGTATTGGACCAGAAAGGTTTTATGAATTCCACTTTGTGTCCCATGTCTCTTGCCTTAAACATCAAAGAATTTCCCATGGTATAATGGTCTTCCTTCTCCGGAGCGATGGATTCCTCATACTGCTCCCTGCCTTCCCGTCCAACTCTGAATTCAGCTCCCGCCTTTGCCCCCAGTACACCATCTCCTGTGGCATCAAGAAACAGATTCCCGGTCAGATAGAATTTCTTTTCCGTTGTGAGCTGTTCTGCATAGATCCCTGCTATTTTTTCATCTTCACACACCACATCAGTCATATGGGTATTAAGATATAAGGTAAGATTCTTCTGATACCGAACCTTCTCCCAGAGCACTGTATCAAAGATCGGATAAACCATTTCCGGATTACGTCTTTTGTTCTCCAGAAGAATCTCTTCCAAAATTCCTGTTTCCCTGGCATTAGGCACTGACATATGATAATCAGCCCCGCAAATATGCATACGAATCTCTGAACTTGCATTCCCACCCAGCACAGACCTGTTATGAACCAAAGCCGTGGAAATGCCTCTTCTGGCCGCTGCAATCGCCGCACAGATTCCTGACATTCCACCTCCCGCCACCACAAATTCATAGGAATATTCTTTGTATTTGCCCATTTTCTATTTTTCCCCCGTCTTATAGGCTGACTCCCAGTTCCATCAGTCTGCTCTGAACACGTTTTACATACAGTCGGCGAGGTATGACCCCATCAACAGCACACATGGCCGCAGCAATCCCAACCGCCTGTCCCATGTTGGCACAGATGGGCATAACCCGGAAATTGGAATGTGCCATATGAGTGCCGGAAATATTTCTGCCTGCAAGGAATAAATTATCAATTTTCAAGGGTACAAAGCAGCCGTAAGGTATGGTATATCCTTTCGTTTGTTCAAATCTCTTCTGGCATCCGGTTTCATCCAGACCGCTCCCTGTCAGATTGTGAACATCAAAGTTAAAACTTGCTTTTGTAACCACCCAGTTATCAAACACCCTTGCCTCCAGAATATCCTGCTCTGTTATGGTCTCTTCCCCTTTAAAATGCCTGGTTTCCCTGATTCCCACCAGAGATGCAGAACTAATCACATAGCATTTCTCAAAACCTGGAACAAATTCTCTGAAAAATGATACGATTTCATCCATCTGCTCCCGACAGACCATAGTTGCTTTTGTCAGATCCTCCGCATTGGTGCCATCTATGTCAATGCAGTTGGTCATATTACAGGTAACAACACCGGGAAGTGTGGTTTTATACAAAAGTACATGGCCTGCCGGTTTTGATATATGTTTCCTTCCCAGTTCCTGGATATCTCCTGCCGGAATCTGAAATGTTTCCTCAAATCCTTCAGGAAATACTCCTCGCTCCACATCAACCCCAGCAACCTTAAACATAATCGTAGCCGGCTGCATTTTCCCGTCACTCTCTCGACCTTTATAGTAAGGCACTCCGGCTCTGGCTGCAATATCGCCGTCTCCGGTGGCATCAATCACGATCTTTGCCAAAATCGCTTCACGACCTGATTTACTTTCTATAATAACCCCTTTTATTGCATTACCTTCCATAACCGCTTCACTGGCAAAGCTATATAGCCTTAGATAAACTCCTGCCTCTGACAACATCTTCAAAAGAACTGTTTTCAACTTTTCAGGATTAATGATATGACTTACTCTCCCATTAAAAGAAGCCCTATCATTTTCCCTATTCTCCGCAGAGCGCTTCAGAATCTCTTCGTAAAAACCACCTTCTGTATGACCTGTCCAGTGGCTCATAAGACCGGCAGTGGCAATCCCTCCCACATCTCCTGTCTGTTCGATTAAAGCTGTGGCAGCTCCTTCGTAAGCTGCACAGACTGCTGCAGAAACTCCTGCTGGTCCCGCACCCAGAACCAATACATCCACTTCCCTTACAACCGGTATTTCTCTCTTTTCTTCCATGATATATCCCATCTTCCATCCCCCTTTAGCCTTTAACTGCTCCTGAAACCAGCCCTTTTACCAGGAACTTCTGTCCTAGCAGAAATACAAGAAAAGCAGGAATCAAGGCAGAAGCGGCCGCCGCCATAATTAAATTATATTCTGTAACACTTTCTTCAATAAAATTTGTCAATGCAATGGGAATCGTATACAGCCTCCAGTCACTTAAAAATACAAGCGGCTCCAGATAACTGTTCCAGTTCCAGAGAAATACTACCATTGCCAAAGATGCCATACTGGGTTTCGCAATGGGAACCATAATTCTTGCCCAGATCAAAAACTCATTGGCTCCGTCCACTCTGGCTGACTCCTGTAATTCATCAGGAATCTGCATGAAATACTGACGCATCATAAAGGTTCCTGTAATCGTAATTAGTCCTGGTAAGATCAATGTCAGATGCGTTCCTGTAATACCCATACTGTTAAACATAACAAATTTGGGAATCAAGGTGACCTGGCTGGGAATCATCATCGTTGCCAGATAAATAAGAAATAGCGCATCTCTTCCTCTGAATTTAATCTTGGCAAAAGCATATCCTGCCAGTGTACTTGTAAGTACCGCTCCACAAAGATTAATTGCGGCAATCTTAATGGAGTTCCAGTAGGCAAGGCCAAAATGATAATCCCTGGCTGAAATCCCTCCTATGTTCCAGACTTTTTTATAATTATCAGGATAAAAATACTCGGGTATCCATTTAATGGGAAGCTTCATAACATCCAAAGGAAGCTTCATGGATGCGGAAAGCATCCATATAAATGGTGTAACCATTGAAATTGCCAAAGCTCCCACAATCATGGTGAAGATCATTTTTAAGGTGAACCTTTTTATTCTGTCACCTGATAGCCTGCGCTTCTTTCCCATCCTGAAAACCTCCATTCTAATAACTCACCCATTTTTTCTGTCCGGACCATTGAATAATCGTAATCGTAAACAGGATAACAAACAAGATCCACGACATGGCAGATGCATATCCCATGCGATAAAAGGTAAAAGCCGATGTATAAATATAATAAACCAGCACATTTGTTGCGGTTCCTGGCCCCCCCCTTGTCATGATCTGAATGGGGGCAAATACCTGAAACGAGGTGATAAATGTGGTAATCACCAGAAAAAAAGTGGTCGGTGATAAAAAAGGAACTGTCAATTTAAAAAACTTTGTAAGTTCATTGGCCCCATCAATATCTGCCGCTTCATATACATCCTTTGGAAGCCCCTGAATCGCAGAAGTATAGATCATATTGGCATATCCCACACCAGACCAGACTGTCATAAGCATTAATGCCGGCAAAGCCCATGTAGTGTTGCCAAGCCATTGGGGTGGATTTTTAACTCCCAGGCTTTTCACCAGTTGTGTAAACGGCCCCCAGGGAGAATACATCATAACCCATACAATGGCGACCGCTACGATATTTGAGATATAGGGGATGAAGAGAGCCAGTCTCATCGGTAGTTTTGCCACACAATATTTATCAATTACCACTGCAATAACCAGTGCAAGAAAAATCGTTACCGGCACTACACCCACTGCAAATACAATGGTATTAATCAACGAACTGGTAAACCATTCATCCTTCCACATCTCAATGAAATTACTGAAGCCGATAAAATTCCAGTTTCCCAATCCCTTGGTATAATCCCAGTCGGTAAAGCTTATAACCAAGGAATAAATCATCGGAAACAGGGTAAACAAGCAAACACCAATAATATTTGGAAATATGAATGTATAGCCTGTTAAATCTATTTTTATCTGCCTGCTTAATTTGAATTTTTTCATGAAATTCTCTCTTTTCTTACTAGCGAAACCGCTATTTATTTCTGTAATATAGCATCCGCTCTAGTTTTTGCATTTGTCATTCCTTCTTCAACCGTCTGCTGTCCGATGAATATCTTTTCCAATTCCTCAACTACCACTTTTGACACCTCCGCAATATGGTTGGTAATAGACGGAACCGCATAATTGTCAACAGGCTCAATGAGAACTTTCTTTGCTGTCTCTATATCAAGATAATCTTCTCCTCCTTTAACAAAGGCTGCTGCCACCTGCTCTGCATCATAAGTATTAGATGCCGGTACACGTCCTCCTTCAACCACCGGAAGCATTCCTTCAGTGGCATACCATTTTGCAAACTCCCATGCAGCCTCGATATTCTGAGATTTGGGATTAATGCACAGATGGTCACCATATCCTCCCTGAGTATAATTTCTCTGCCCTTCTTCCGCCACCGGGTAGGGTGCAAATGCAGTTGTGAAATCATGAGGATAACTTTCCAGATCCTTGATGCTCCTTACCATCCATGGTCCGATTGTCATAGCCGCTTTTCCAGAAAGAAACATTCCCTCCTGCGACAACTTCTGGGTTACGGAATCCGTATGCGTCGGTGAAGTTTCATCCACATTCATCATATTGTTTACCATCTCTACGGTCTTTAAGACTACCGGATCATCAAAGCTGCTCTCTGTTTCACTTTTATATAGAGGATCGCCGCCATTGGTCTGTGCCACCATATAGCTAAACAGATAGGTCAGATCCTGCTGTGAGTTCCAGAACATACCATAGACCTTGTCTTGTCCCTCTCCGGTTGTCAGTTTTCTTGCAATCTCCTGGAATTCTTCGTAAGTCCACTCCGTAGGTATCTCAATTCCTACTGCATCAAACATATCTTTGTTCAATACAATTCCGTACTGATCCAGCTTGGTGGGAATGGAATAAGGTTTTCCCCCAACATAGTATGCTTCTGCCATGGTTCCGAAATAATCCGTTAGTTGAAATCCATCATTTTCCATCAGTTCGCTTAAATCCAAAGCCATATTACCTTCTGCTCTTTTTGTTAGCGTCTCCATTCCATAGGACATATAAAGATCCACTCCGGTTCCTGACAGCAAATTTGTCTCCAGCTTTAAGTTCCCCGTATCATCATTTACAAACCGTTCATACTCTATCTGGATTCCCTTGTCTTTATACAATTCATTAAAATTATCACATACCGCCTGAGGTCCTGATTCCGGCGGAACACCCCCCCACAGCCTCAGCATCACTGTGTCGCTATTCCCGCTGTCTTTTATCTTTTCGCCGGATGTCGGACTGGTTTGTGTACTGGTTTGTGTACTGCTTTGCGAATCGCTCTGTGAACTACTTTGACATCCGGCCAGAGCAGATAACATCATAATTGATATCAAAACCAATGCTGTCAATTGCTTCATTTTTTTCATTTTACTTTCCTCCTTTTTATTTTTTCTTCCATCTATAATATAACAAAAGCAGCACACAATGGATATTCTTCTGCCTGCTGTTTTTCTATGAATTTCAATTTTTTGAATATTTAGTTTTAGGGATGGGAAAAATATCTTTCATATCCTACTGAAAATCTTTCATATCCTGCTATTATTCAGATATTCCTGTCGATATTCTAGCGGTGACCGGCCTACACGCTTTTTAAACTGGGCACTGAAATAATTGGGGTTGCCGATTCCTATTTGTTCCGCAATCTCATTGACCTTTAAATCACTGTTTTTCAGAAGATGCTTAGCCCGTTCCATCCGAACCCAACCGACATACTCCATAAAACTAACTCCCTCTTCCTTTTTGAAAATATGAGAAAAGTGGCTTGCACTCATGTTCACCATTTCAGCAATCTCCGGCAAAGATATTTCTTCCTGCAGATGTCCCATAACAAAGCTCTTTACCGCTGCAATCTCCCTCCGCTTAATTCCTCCCCGGTTGGATTCAAAAGCCGCTCTGCATTGCTCCATCACTTCTGTCACAGACTGGAAGATATTTTTTAAAAAGCTGTATTCATTAATAGCAGATTCCATATCAACTCCGTTATGATCCACATAACTATCTATATCAACAGAAACAGCAGAATAAGCAATTGCCAAAGTCCTATAAACTCTTCTAAGCAGTCCCCTCACCTCTTCCGGTTTCCATACCTCCTGATTCTTTAAAAAAGAGAAAAAAGCGCTCAGAAATTGTTCCATTCCATAAAAATCATGAGCATCCGACAGCTTCTTTAACGTAGAGACCTGATATTTTGCCGGCACATGAATTTCTTCCTTAATCGTTCTTTTATATCGGTGCAGATGCCCGCTTTCTGCAAAAAATCTTTGTTCCAATATTTCCTCATTTTGTTCTAGCGCACATTTCAGGGCTTTTATCCCTGTTGCTCCTTTGCTTAATCCACCGCTGACTTCAATTCCATAATACTGCCTGGTATAGTTTACAAAGATATGAAACTCTTTTTTTATCGCAGCCGCAAATATTTCATAATCCTGTTGCTCTTTGCAGTTTAGAATCACCATAAAATCGTATTCTCCCCATTGGAACACCTCTGCCCTATAATGCCTCCCGAACAATTCCTCAATAATATTCTCCATTGTAAAAAGCAAAAGCTCCAGTTCTAAAAAGTCTCCCTTTTTTCTCACAATCTTAAAATTATCAATGGTAAGATACAAAATGCTGAATTCAATATCAAAATTGATTTTAAATGAAAGGTTTTTCAGTTCCTCCATATGGATATTTAGAAATGTTTCCGAAGTAATCACTTTTTTAAGCAGTTCTTTTTTTATTAGGTTTAAATTTTTTCCGTTGATTTCATTTACATTCTTTGCATGGTCCGAGGTCTTTACATGTACACTTGCCTCCTTAAGAACCTTTATCAAATCCTCCGGCCTTACCGTAAGCTTGAAAATATAGTCAACAGCGCCTAACTTCATAGCTTTTCTCACATTTTCAAAATCATTATAGTTGCTTAGAATGATAAACTGTATATAAGAAAATTCTCCCTGGCACTTTTCAATCAGCTCAAATCCATCTACCGGAGCCATTTTCAAATCAGTGAGAACGATATCCGGCTGATATTGACGGATCTTTTCAAACGCTTCCTCCCCATCGGAAGCATCGCAGACAATCTGGTAACCATGCTCCTCCCAATTTATCAGAGACTGCATTCCAATCCTCACCAGAACTTCATCATCCACCACCATAACCCGTTTCATCAAAGGCCTCCTCTCCTCTTAACACCGGCAGTGTAAACCGCACCACCGTCCCTCTTTTTTCCTGACTTTCTATGGTTAAGCCAAACTCCTTTCCCCAGGTAATCCGGATGCATTCATCGACATTCTTCATACCAATCCCTGTCAGCTTACCGACAATCTTTTGTGATTGCTTCGATGATTCAAACTCCTCAATTACGGTTTTTGTTATCCCGATTCCGTCATCCTCCACATAGATATTCAGATGCGCTCCTTCAATCTTTCCATAGATCTTAATCGCAATTTCTTCTCTGTTTCGATCATATCCATGGATTACTGCATTCTCTACAATAGGCTGAAGAATAAATTTCATAGTCTTCAGTTCCATAATCTCCTCTTCCAGATCAATCTTCAGCCGGCAATAATCTCCGTAACGGCAGTTCTGAATATAAAGATAATCCATTATATTCTTCACCTCATCCCTTACCGACACCAAGTGACCCTCTCTTTCTATGCTGTAGTGTAGCATATGCGCCAGTGCATCAATGGCTTCCACAATATTGTCTGCTCCCCGTATTATTGCCATCCAACGGATGGTGGTAAGGGTATTAAAAAGGAAATGAGGACTTAACTGGGCTCGAAGAGATTCATAACGATACCTTTCTTTGATCTCATGTTCATCCTCCAATTTTTGAAACAGGTTCCTGATATTATCAGACATTTGGAAAAATGCACGGTTCAGCTGTCCGATTTCATCTAGTCGGTTGGCCTCAATTCCTTTTATCTTCTGATCCAATGCATAATCTTTCATCTGCTGGCTCAAATCGGTAATCGGTTTTACAAGCATTTTGACAGACAAATATAAAACAACAATCAGCACGGCTACCACGATTAAAATGAACAAATTCATACGATATCCAATGCGTTCCACTTGGCTGCGGACTTCCTGATAACTGGTAAAGTGGAATATTTTCATTTGCTGGCCGTCAAATACCCATGGCTCCGGAATGGTATAGTAGCTTACCAGATACTCTCCTTCTCCGGTTTTATATTTAAGATTTCCGCTTTTCTCCTCTTTTGTGCGTTCATACAAATCTCGCACTCCATCTTCGCTAACCAGGTTTTCAGCATCATTTTTCAGAAGTGGAATACCTTCTTTGATACAGGCATATATTGCATCTCCCGGATATGCATATTCCATCAGCAGCTCGCTGAATTGGCTTTGGCTGATGCTAATAATAATAGTTCCGATTGATGTTCCGGTGGTCCCGTCTTCCAGAAGCGTTTTTGCCAGGGAAATATAGTTTTCTTCTGACTGCTCTCCAACAATGTATGCCGGACTAAACATAGACCACACCACATGTCCATTCTGACTCATGCTCTGCTTCACCCAGTCCTGCTCCAGCAGAAACTTGTAGTCCTGATAATTCTTGCTCCAGTTGGAGTAAATTCTCTCATAATTATCAAACAAGATAATCTTCATGTCCTGTAAAAGCTCTTGATTATTGAGCATGTGGAGGCGGTTAACCATTTGGTCAAAATATCTGGTATTGTCAAATTCCGAAGCATAAGGATCCGTTATGCGTTCCTGCAGTTCCGCATCGTAGACAAATATATTTGTTACAGATGCCATGTTTTGTAAGGCATCACAGATGTTGCGTTCCCCTCTGTTGATGCTTTGAATTACTTTTTCGCTTAATTTCTCCTGGATAAAATTTTCCATGCCAACTCTGACATAGATGCATAATCCGCAAAGCGGGAGTACTACACAAAGCAGAATCAGCAAAAACATCCTTACAGAAAATCTTGGAATTTTACGAAAGACTTGAAGCTGTGTTTTATGCTCGTTTTCAGTCTCCATATTCACTACACCTCTCTCTTCTTTTCATCTGTCAGAAAAATATCTGCTTTTTAGGCTCTATTATGTTGACTTAATTTATACTTCTATCAACTCCAATTCATTTTTAATCTTTATCTCGCATCTTCCACACTTATATTATCCTTTATATATGAGATAATTTGAGACAAGATTACTTTTAAGTCGGTATTATTGAATCTCTTAGCTATACCAGCTCTTACTAGATTCTCTTCTGAGAAATCTCTATCATCAGCCAGGAATCGCCTGCATAGTTCTGTATATCTAGGGTTGTCCTGCGTACGCTCCCGGTCAAGGGCTCTTTGGAGTCTTATTCCATCGTCTACTTCAATGTATATGGGAATCAGATATTGCTCACCAAAATATTCTTTCATATTTTGGTAAGAAACAAGCGTTCCGATTATGAGATAATCGTTAATTGTTAAGTCTATCTGAGAATCGTTGGCTGTGAAGTATTTCCAGACTCCAGGTATGGTGTCGTATGCTCTTAATTCAATAAGATTTCCTGATTGCTGGATTTCTTTAAGGTTTTCGTCATCTGTAAAAAAATATTCAACTCCATGTGTTTCTCCATCACGAATGGGCCGGGTAGTGTACAAAATTATTGTTTTCAGATTAAGATCAGAGTGTTCCACTATGTCTTTGTATATGGTATCTTTACCGGAAGAACTTTTTCCCATAATATAGAATATCTTACCCATTTTTTACTCCTCCCTGTTTTATTTATATTATGAATCACGTTACAACAACGTTTATATTCCGCACATCATAATCTTGTAAACCTTGAATGAACAGGCCATTGATTTTACATTGTTTTATGTAAGTAACTATATCTTTAGTTATAAGCTCGCCGGGAACTATAATTGGAATGCCTGGCGGATATAGATAGACGTATTCTCCGGATATGAGGTTGCTGCTATCATTCAGTTGTACGACTCTCTTTTTGGCATTTTCGGCTTCGCTAATCGACATTGGGGAAGATATTGCCTGATTACTCATCAACACACTATTATCCATTACGCCGCTCTTATCAGTGAACCTGCGTATTGGCTCTATTAATTTATCAATTTGATTCAGCGCTGCAAGCAAACGTTCGAACCCTTCTTTTGTATCCCCTATGGATGTCATTGCTATTACGTAATCTCCGGCTGCCATCTCTAGCTGGAGATGGTAGGCGGTTAATAGTTTACAGTATAGATCACTGCCATATATATTGGTTCCTTTGACGGATAATACAATCTTTGAGTTATCATAATCGTATATGTGATTTGATCCTACCATTTTCTCCGTTATAAGAATAATGTTTTTCAGGGCTGCAGCTTTTCTTCTAAAATTATCTAGCAGAGTTACATAATTGTCAAATAGTTTTTCGCCATTTTTGTCTAACATATCTATACAATGTTCCAAACCTGCCATAAGAAGATAAGAAGGACTGCTGGTTTGAAACATACTCAGATACTTTCTTACTTGTGGACGATTAACTCTTGTTCCATTTAGGTGAATCAGGGCAGACTGGGTGAAGGTGGGCAAGGTTTTATGAGCACTTTGAATTACGATATCCGCACCTGCTTTTATGGATGATTGGGGGAAGTACTGGTGGAATCCGAAATGGGCGCCGTGAGCTTCGTCTACGATTAGTATTCCGTTATGTTTATGGACGACATCGGCTATTCGCCCTATATCTGACACAACGCCTTCATATGTAGGTGATGTAACTATAACCGTATGGATTTTCGGATTAGTTGTCAATATTTTCGCTATATCATCCGGATTTATTCCACAATTTATCCCCATTTTGTGTGAATTGTGTGGATAACTATAGGAAACTCGTAGTTCTCGCAGATATATTCCATGGAATACGCATTTATGACTGTTTCTTGCAACTATTACTTCATCACCTTTTTTTGTGCATGCAAATATGGCACTTAGTATTCCCACTGTACTTCCATTTACCAGAAAATGTGTTTCTTCACTTCCAAATACCCGTGCGGCTCTCTCCATGGAATCTTTGATGATTCCTACGGGACGGTAGAGATTATCAAAGCCATCGATTTCTGTGATATCGATTTGATAGGGGTTTATTGGCTGGCCTATATTCCTCTTATGACCCGGCATATGAAATGGATAGTAGTCGGATTCCCCATATTTCATTAATTCTTTATATAAATGTGACATATTTACTTGTCTCCTTAACATTATCTTATATCAGATAAGTACTTTGACTTTTATCCCTGTACAATTATATCATACCGGCATAAGAAATAAAATGTCTTTATTCAATTATACTGTCAGCAGATATATATATTGTTACAGTTCAGACCTCAGCCAGACCTAGCCATAGACGTTTTGGCCGGTAAGCGCTTTGGCCTTTCAACTTGCCGGTTTCGATCACTCCCAGAACATTGCAATAGTCCTCACCGCTTTTTAAACTGCGAAAGGTTACTGCCTGTTTTTGCTTCCGTTTATACTTTCGGCAGTACCTTTCAGAACGATTGTTTGTGTAATCCACTTCCGGATGGCGGCTCATACTCATACTCCTCCCATGCTTTTTCCAGAATGCGATGGTACTCTGCCTCATATTCCAGACACTTTTCTTCTCCAATCTCCCGATTTTCTTTCACCTCGTGGATCACCTTCTGTAAAAAGCTATGCATCCTTTTGTTCCAGGTCAGCTTCGGTTCATTATCGATGCTGTCTTTTAAATAGCGAAGCACATGGGCGAGACACTCCTGATGACTTCCGCCGTAATTGTAGTATGTTTTATCATGAAAATCCAAACCTTTTCATACAAATCCCATATATAAAAGAAATTTGTTGAAAAAGTTTGGATTTTGTTTAGTATAATCTTCCAAAAGGAGGATATACAATTATGGACTTGTCAAATTTAAAACAAAACCACAAAAAGCTCATTTCTCACATGGAGGAGAAGGGATATAGCAAAAGCTATATTCATACTGTCCGAATCGAAATAGACCGCATTCTTCTTCATGAAAAAGAAAATTCATGGGATTCCTATCAGGATGTCTACCGTGACTATGAATCATCTCCACATTCAAAACGTTCTCTTCTACGCAAAGCCACGCTTATAGGGCTAATAGCTAATTACGATCTCGAAGGGCTTTATCCAGGAGAACACCAATGGCACACATCATATAAATTAGTAGTTTTTTTAATTCTAATTTTTCATTAAGAGCACCTTCCTTCTGTGATTGTTTGGTTACTATCATTATATAATAAAAGGTGCTCTTTTTGCATATTTATACAGAAAAAAATCGGAATTTTAATAAAAACAGTCAAATCCCTTTAGTTCCATATTTTATTGGTTCTTAAGGATTTTTTTATTTTAAAAACGAAATTTCTGCTTTGTTACCAATTCGGCTAGACCTTTAACTTATTTATTGCAAAATACGTGAAGGTCGCTGTAGCCAATAGTTTTTCCTTTTCATCAAATAGATCAATATTATATACTAAGATGTTTTTTCCGGACTTAATTATTCTGGCAACAGCAATAATTTCCTTTGTATTTATAGCTGGTGACAGGTAATTGATATTTCCTGAGATAGTTGCAGCTGCAGTTCCGTTAGACGCTGCTGCACAGCCTCCAATGGTATCGGCAAGCGAAAAGATTGCGCCTCCATGTACGGAACCAATTCGGTTTATATGCTTAGACTCTATCCTCATTTTTCCCCTTGCATATTCTATGCTGTTTTCTATAATTTCAATATCAAATACTCTTGTAAATTCATTATGTTGAATACTATCTCTAACTTTTTTTCCCTCGTCCACCTTTCTTCTCCTCCTTGCTTACTCGTAAACTATTAACTATATAAATTATGAAATATTTTTAATTGAGGATATTACTGACAGCGATTCCTGTCTTTATACATCCATCTAACTTTTTTGAATTGCTGCTCCGTTTTTAAGGGGAGTGGGGTAGACAGATTCCCTTAATTATGTTCCGCTGCTTTTAAATCAACTGACTTCAAATCCGCTGTTACTTTTTTCATCTCATATGCAATAAAAATAAATACAATAATTCCGGCACAAATCTCTGCAATCGGACCCGCATACAATATTCCATCAAGACCAAATGAAAGTGGAAGCAGCAAAATAAGTGGAATAAGTAAAACAAGTTGTCTGAGCGAAGATAGGATTGTCGCTTTCAAAGGTTGTCCGGTCGCCTGAAAATAACTGGTCGTTACAATCTGAAATCCTGCGCAGAAGACTCCGCCTAAGAAAGTTCTCATACAACGTATGCCAAACTGGGTAAAATTTGCATCTGCAGTTCCAAAGATAGCGAGTATGTATTTTGGAAATAGTAAACTGACTAACCAGCCAAGAGTAGATATGGATGTGGCTATTGTGACAGCTGTCAGATATGTTTTCTTTACTCGTTCCATCTGATTGGCGCCCCGATTGAATCCTAGAATAGGCTGACTCCCTATTCCAATTCCCACACAGATTGAAATAATGATTTGATTTACTTTCAATACAATTCCCATGGCACTAAGTGCTGCATCGCCTCCGACGGCACTCAAATCCCCGTAATAAACCAATGATTGATTCATTACTATCTGCAATATTGTGGATGTGATCTGGGTCACACAACTCGATATGCCTAATGTGACTGTATTTTTACAAACAGTCTTGTCAAGTTTTAGACTCTCCTTTGTAAGCCGCATGGTACTTTTTTTCACAAAATAGTAGCATAAGATAAT
>Ga0153997_1000148_pt1 | contig 20320 bp, 18 predicted proteins | sample TSNC081MetaG_FD_104750 | JGI IMG/M metagenome (GOLD analysis project Ga0153997, IMG submission 104750) | Attine ant fungus gardens microbial communities from North Carolina, USA - TSNC081 MetaG | ecosystem: Host-associated > Fungi > Mycelium > Unclassified | place: USA: North Carolina, Lumber...
AAGGTATTCTACCGTACATCACTAGCTACTTATACTAGACTAGCCTGGTCTGTGCGCCGGTCGCTATGGCCACTGACATCAGGACAATAATAACTACACTACCAGATATAGCTATGTAGTACTGTAATGGAGACCCAAACTAGAGGGAAGAGAACTATAGACCGCGGACTCTGAGGATCCGTGGGAACACTAGATGATGTGAACCCTACCAGGTTATCTAAGCGATCTCAGGGTTGTCCCCTTACAGAAAACTCGATAGAGTTCTTATGTATTTCTTGTACACTACTTATACAATTACTACATGGTCTGTGTACTACTTTCCCACAGTTGTCATGTGACTTGATTTGTGTGATGTTACACTGTGACATGTGACATGTGACACTTTCCCACACTCCTTCCTTGTGTAGTAAGTCCAAAAGAAAAGAAATATAAATAATGACTTAGCCATTTTGCCAAGTCATGACATAAAGTCTTAACACCATGACAGCAGAGATATTCTCAGCCAAAGCAAGAGCTATGTGGGCTGAGATGAGCCTTAGAACAAGAGATTTATTTATTTAAAGGATGTAGAAACTTTGTAGTAAAGACTGATACTAAGTATTTAATAGGAATGTTAAACAACCCAGGGAAGATGCCGAATGCCACTATAAATAGATGGGTAGATTATATATGAACTAACTTCTTTGAAATTGTATACAAGAAAGGAAAGACTTTTGGGCCAGATAGTCTATCTAGAAGAAAATGGTATCCAGGAGATTCACTACAAGAAGATTTTACAGATGGTATGGATGATAGAACAGAAGATATAGTAATGAGAAAAGAAGACCCCAAAAGTTTGGATCTATTGGAATTAGAGGAATTTTATAAAGAGATCAACTTTAGAAAGAGATTTTATCATGAGAGTATAGAAAAAGAGCCTTTATTAGAGTTAGAGAGAAATATAGTAGAAGAAGGTAGAAGAGGTAATAGTAATAAGACAAGAGATATATTCTTAGAAACTGCTAGTAAAAAGCCTAAACAGGATCTAGAGAGTAGTCATGAAGAGTACAATGATAATAGAAGAAGTGAACATGCAAAAGGGCAGATGAGAGAATAAAACAGATAAGAGAGCTATTAGCAACCAAGAGTAAGAGGTCTTTTGGAAAACTAACAGTGGAACAAGCCAGTTTAATAAGAGCAGTGTCTCATTATTGGTTAAACAAAGGAGATGGGAAATTGTATAAAAAAAATACAGGAAATGACAGCCTACAATTGGTCATGGCTGAAGAAGACCAGATGAGAATGTTGAGGTCATGCCATGATGAGATGGAACACAGAGGTGGCTATGCTACCAATAAGTTGCTTCAGCAGGGATTTTAGTGGCCAGAAATAGAAGAAGACACCATGTGGTATGTTAGAATCTGTTATATGTGTCAGGTTAGACAGAAAAGAGCTCTAGAGCTACCACTAGTAGTAACACATACACCATTAATCTTCCAAGTTTTACATGCAGATATAGTACATATGAATCTACCTTCAAATGGCTGTAAATATATAATACATGAAAGATGTGGACTGTTGTCCTAGATAGAAGCCAAAGCTCTAAAAGAAGAGAATAATTCTATAGGACAATAGCTATTTGAAGATATTATATGTAGATAGGGAAGTCTAGTAAAGGTAGTTATGGACAACGGAGCCCTATTTAAGAAGGCTGTAAAGTGGCTAGAAGAGAAGTACAGAATAAAAGGAGTAATAATCTCTCCTTATAACTCACAAGCAAATAGTATAGTTAAAAGGCCACATTGGGATCTCAGACAGATGCTATACAAAGCAATGAAGGGAGATGTCAGGAAGTAGGCTTGGTACTTACACCATGTGATGTAGACAGATAGAATTACAGTAAGGAAAGGGATGGGGTGTTCACCATACTTTATGGTGACAGGTGCCCATCTGACCATACCTTTAGATATAATAGAGGCAACATGGTTAATCAAATACCTAGAAAGAATGCTCTCTAGAAAGAAGCTAATAGGGTTATGAGCAATGGCATTGGCTAAGCATATGACTCATGTAGAAGAAATAAGAGAGAAAGTTACTAAGGAGAAGATTAAAAGAACTTTACAATTAGAAAGAGACCTGCAACATAAGATAGAGGAGTTCAATCTAGGACCAGAAAGTCTGGTTTTAGTAAAGAATTCAGTTATAGAAATGTTGGCAGACAAAAAGATGAAACCAAGGACCTATGGTGGTTGTGAGAAAGTTACAAGGTAGTGCTTATATCTTAGCTGAACTCAACAGTTCGGTATGGCAGAACAAAGTGGTAGCCTTTAGAGTACTACCATATCTCTCTAGAAGGAAGTTTGACTTTGAGAGGGAAGTGAAAAACTTACTAGATGCATCTAAGAAGAGCTTACTAGAGCTTACTACAGAGCTAGATAGAGGATTTCACACAGAAGGATCAACAACAAGGCTGCTCAATTGGTAATAAGCAACAGATACAATTGAGTGAAGAGTATAGAGCAGAACTATAAGACAAGCAGACAGAATTATATATGAGGAGACAGACTATCTAGCAGACCAAACAGACATGTGGAAGTTATACAGAGAGGAAAGACGGTCCTGCTCCTCAGTGGCATCTTTGTAATTGCAAGCCCCATTCTTCAGAGAGTAGATAGCCTAGAAGACATTAGAAGAGGTGAAGATGAGGGCGATCTCAATAGTGGGGAGAGAGCAAGAGCAGAGCATGGAGTTCTGAGCATAAATACCCTGCTTGTAAAAGTCCTGGATAGTGTGAAAGACAGTGTGAGCTGTAAAAAGATAATTTAGAAAAAAGAAAAGTGAAAATAAAAAGAAAATATACCTTTCTTGGCAAGACTGCTGTCAGAACCAGCAATAGACAAAGGTGCAGAAACAGACTAAGAAGGTAAATAAACATCAGAGAAAGAAGAAAGGATCTAGAGAAAAGACCCACCAGAAAGTAAGAGATAGAAATAGCCCTTACAGACAGAGCTAAAGAAACTGGAGGAGGCATAGATGGCAAAGCAACAGGAGCAGGAGGACTACTAGTGTTGTCAACTTGCATAGAAGACTAAAAAAGAGAAGTGAGAGGTAACATATGTGTAAAAAGAGAAAGATATGAACAGAAGTCTGATGAAGAAGACATTTAGTGATGTTATTATATAGAGCATGCATGATAAAGATTACCTCATCGTTATCGCTATCCAAAATGTTGGCTTCACTATCAGAAGGAGGTAGAGCCTTGACTTTGCAACGCTAAGAGAAAAAGAGAGAAATATTAGTAATTGGATCTAGAGAGGAGAGAAAGAAGAAATCCATACTTTAAAAGTACTAGACTTGCTAGTATCAGTGCTCAAGACACTCTCATTACCAGAGAGAGGATCCTGCTGAATGAATGGGATACTAGAACAAACATCAGATACCTTCAGACTCTTCTCATATTGACTTATAAAAGTTTGTAACTACTTATAAATGGGGGGATAAATGAATGAATGGTCATGGTCCTTGTGGAAGGTCTTATAAGACTATTTTGTTTTGCCCAAGATTTTGATATAGTTGAGTTTTCCGATGGTAGCAGGATTAGAATTGAGTTGATCTAGATAGAGTCACTATTAAGAATACAGTGAGAAAAAGAAGATCAAGCAATAGAAACAGAAAAAGAATACTCATGGTGGGTTTAGCTAAAGTGTCAATGGCCATTTTGAGAGACCCCAAAGTAGTCTTATAACGACTGTAGCATTGGCTGTGATGGAAAACATTGGAGACAGTATTAAACAGCTCCAAGAAGACATTATGAGTTTCACTAGTTACTGAGGAAGCCATAGATGTGAGAATAAAAGATGACAAAGGAATAGAACAACTTGAGAACAGCAAGCAGTTATATAAGGAAAAGTGACCTCGACCTCACATAAAAAAAGACCCTGGAAAGCAATAGAACATGCTGGAAGGTTAGTGTTAGGGCACTAAGATCACTCAGAGGCGATAGACCCTTAAGCTAATGAAGAGATTCTGAAGCTAGTGTGAGATTCAACTGAGGTATATCTACAACAGAAGACTAGTATATATACTACTAGACAGTCTAGGCACCGTTCTCATGGTACCTGACATATATTCCCACAGAGTCCAATATTGAATTTACAGGTTCATACAGTATGACACAGAAGAGAAGGAAGGCAGACAGTGGGAAGGCGATCGGAGAGATGACGGCTCTTAGGTGGGAACCTACTCACGTCACTAAGCCCAGCCCTAGGGTAGTCCCCTTACAGTTAGCAGAGAGACACCTAAAAAAGAAAAAGAGAAAGATCAGTAATTAAGTTCAAAGAAAGAAAGGAAATCACCAGAAAATATGACGCTGTTACGCCGGACAGCTGTTTAGGCAATAAAAGTGATATTTTTCACCATAATAACGAGAATAACCAGCTCGAGAAACAGGTTTGGCCCCCCAGAGATATTCCTTAGATGTCCAGTTATAGACTCAAGCATACTACTTGAGTAGCAGAGTAGTGGCTGTGATCACCACTATAGAAACCTTATAGAGATTGTCCAGAGAATTTCATAACAGATTTATAACAGAACTCCTCTTTAGAGTGCTCTTGAGAGCAAAAAGGACCTTAGAAGATGTTTATTATAAGGATAATGTCATATCTTGGTGGCAGTGACTTATTTATAACATCTAGGTTACTATCAGAGCAGGGCCATCATTGCTGATGGCTAATTATAGCAAGAACTGGCAAGATGAGTTCTCTCGAGGACTATATTGTAAACCTAACAGAAGGAGACTGAGGCTCAAAAATGTGATAAGGTATAAAGGAGTAGTAGAAGAACTAAAGAGGTCAGGAAGAGAGATCAGATAGAGAGATAGAAGAAGAGGTGTTTGATGAAGACAACACACTTGAGAGCAAGACAACTCGAGATCGCCACCTCTCTCTATGGCCTATCAAAAGGCTTAGGAGCTGTCTATTGTTCAGAGAAGATCTCTAGGAGTAGGATTAGAGAAGTGGGGAGTGGTAGCCAATTGATCAGAAGAGGTACCATTGATGGAGATCAAAGGGAATTGATCACAAAACAAAAGTGATAATAAATGAGAATATAAAAGATCTCTGAGATGTCTCACAATTGACTAAACAAGTAGGCACTGGGGAGATGATCAAATATAAAAGAGAGCTTAAAAATAGGGGGAATAGAGAGGTGAAACTCAAAAGACCAAAAGAAATGATAATAAAGTGTTTATGAATTTACTCGAGGTAGATCTTACTGTGATAGGCTCTCTAAGACGCGCATTCGTCTCGCATCGTGACACTACTGTCCTTACCTAGTCTAGTAGTCTGGCTCGCTGTCAATACAGCAGAACTACCTAGAATTCCTATGCTGTTATGTGGGCTCTTCTTCAGTTGACCATACAACTGGAAGCTGACTCCAATGACACATAACAAGCTATTAACTCCTAGCATAAGCAAATTCCCAAGTCCGTTGGGGCTCGAATTCCTGTTGAGGGAGAGGTTTAGTGGTTTTTAGAAAGTAAAAGAGAATACTCAGAAAGATAGAGATTCAGTCACTCAAAATAGCCATTAAGCTCTAGAGCAACAGAGATGGATGGTGATAGGGGTATAATGCTTGAGTTCCCTTCTGTGCCCTAGAGTATTTTATTATGATTACAAAGCAAAGAGACAACAAAGAAAGCAAGAAAAAGAAAACCTCCCAATTCCCAAATATAGTAAGGCCGAAATGATAAAACGGTGCTCTTCCTGAACACTAGGTGACTACTCCCCACTCTTCTAATCCTACTCTGGGAATCCTCCCTTGCACAATAGATGGGTCTCAAGCCTCTTGCCAGACTATAGACAGAGATGGCGATTTCAAGTCATCTTGCTCTCAAGCACATTATCTTCATTTAACCTTCCTTTTGCATCTCTCTTCACTTTCTCTATTCCTGTTTCTATCTCCTCCATGTCTTCTCATTCCTCCAGGGCCCAGTTTTCTTCTACTGCTATTGCAATGCAACTCTACTGTAAATAGTACTGCTGACTGCTGAGATATAATGTCGCTCTAGTAACATTAGGGCTTCGAAGACTATCTCCACTCTCGAGAGCACTTCTAGAAGAGAAATCTGTTAGAAATCCAATATGGGACACCTGAGCAAGCATCTATGAGGTATATGTAGTGGTGGTCACAGCCACTACTCTGCTACTCAAGTACAATGCTCAAGTCCATGACTGGGCATCCAGAGAACATATCTGGGAGGTCGAACTCTTCTTTCGAGCTGGTTATTCTGGTTATTACAGTGAAAAATGCCACTTATTTTGCCTAAACTGTTGTACGATGTGACACCATCTTATTATTTCACTCTTACTATCTTTGGGAATTTGGAAGTTTTTTCTGTTTCTTTTCTTTTGTTGTACTGTTGCTTTGTAATCCTAATAAAATACTCTAGGGCACAGAAGAGACAAAAATACTTTTCTCTCCTATTATCTCTCCCTCTGTTGCTCTAGAGCTAAAAGGCTATTTGAGTGATTTGAGGTTTTCTTTTGTGTCTGCTTTATGAAAACTCTATAAACTTCCCTCAAAGGGATACTCAAGCCTCAACAAACTTGGGCATTTGCTTATGCTAGGAGCTAACCACTCACTATGTGTTTTTGGAATAGACTTCCAGTTGTACAGTCAGCTGAAGTAGAGCCTGCACAATGGCACAGGAGTTCTAGGTAGTACTGCTGTATTGATGGTGAGCCAGACTACTAGACTAGGTAAGGGCAGTAGTGTTATAGTATGAGATGAACGCATGTCTTAGAGATCTTATTATGGTGAGGGTTCTCTTGAGTGGATACTAAAAACATTTTTTTTCTTCTTAGGTTTCTATTAAATATATTTTGGATATTCTTTGGACTTCTACCTTTAGTAAGCTCTCTATTATTTGATTTATCTCCCCAGTGCCTACTTGTTTAGTGTACAATTGTGAAGCAATTTGGAGATTTTGCCTCTCTGACCTCACTTTCACCTTTATTTCATGATCAAACCTTTTGATCCCCATCAATGCATATGGACTAAAGAAAGCAAAAAGCTTCTAGAGACAAGAAAGAATGATCTAGAGAGACAGTGAGGATACCTTTTTTCCATAGTAGGGGGAAGAAAAAGTCAAGCCGAATAGAGACATAAGAAAAAAGGATAATCAGACTTAGATGAATTTTTTGCAAAATTATGCTATATTTAGAAGTGATCAGAAAAATAACATGAGATATAGAAATAGGAAATTCACATGTTATATAAAGCAGAAAACCATCACAGCAGATATATATATATAAATAAAAATAATAGATACAGGAAAAATGGAAAAATAAACAAAAGATGTATCTAGAAAGAGAAAATAAAACAGAAAACTCAAGCCCGATCTTTACCCTTATGAGAATGCCAATCGCAAAGAGACTACATGTCTTAAAGGACTTGTACATGTCGCTTGTTAAATGTGAGTAGATCAGGAAGGTCACTACTGAAATCAGAAAGGGCAATTGTAAGGGGATCACTCATAGGCAACCCCTAATCACACTAAGCATGAGTAGCAAAGGCGAACTTAAGAAGGAACAGTAAATAGCCCAGGAGTTCCAATCAATGTTGAGGTAAGGTATTCTACCATACATCACTAGCTATATATACTAGACTAGCTTGGTCTATGCACCAGTCACTATGGGAACATAGATCAAGACACTAATAACTACCATACCTAATAAGGCTATGTAGTACTAACCATGGCAATGAGAACAAGAGGGAAGAGAACTATGAATAGTAGGCTCCAAGGATCTGAGGGCAAGCTAGATAATACTCACTCATACCAGGTTACCTAAGCTACTCTAGAACATTCTCTTACATCATCCTCTCTTCTACAATCAGCTTTCCACAGCTGATTCACTCCATCGATAAGTTTGGGCATAAGGCTCACGCACTCTTGGCAGAACAAGGCAACACGAGGTAGAAACATCTAGGCTCAACACACTGCAACTAGGAAGGGTTGCAGCAGGAGCAGAGAGGGGACTTGACTGGGATCTACATGGGCATCAACAACTAAGGACATCCCATTCCAGCATTAACATCTGTCCGATCTATTGTGAGCCAAAAGGAAGGCAAAGTAGACGTGCGAGACAGAGGCCAGGGTTGGGGAGACTTCCTAGAGTGACAAGAGCACAGTGCAGAAGCATGCAGTCAGGCACTCCCAAGAAGGTAGGGTGAGGATAATGTGGGATTTGAGGGGACAATGAGCAAGAGGTGTTCAACTGGCTGAACACCCTAGAGAGGTGGGCAAACAGTAACCTGGCGACACACTTGAGAGGTTGAACCATCGACCACGGTAGGACCAAACTTCCTGAGCCTGAAGTCTGGGGGTAGGGGGAGGTGGAGCAGGAGCAAGAACGTGCTAGTGCCCCTAGTGACCTCAACATCCTGTAAGAGGGCACTCGGAGGTGTTCCAGAACACACTTGACATTAGTAGAGAAGGCGTCTCAAGTAAGAGCAATAAATAGCCTAGAAGCTCTAATCAATGTTAAGGTAAGGTATTATACCATACATCACTAGCTATATATACTAGACTAGCTGGTCTGTGCACTGGTCGCTAAGAGAACACAGATCAGGACACTAATAACTACTATACCTAATAAAGCTATGCAGTACTAACCATGGCAACGAGAACAAGAAAGAAGGGAACTATGAATAGCAGGCTCCAAGGATCCAAGGGCAAGCTAGATAATACTCACCCATACCAGGTTATCTAAGCTACTCTAGAGCATTCCCTTACAGGCACACGAGTTTGTTCTGCCCAGAACTGCCAAGAAGAAGCCAGCTGTTGATGAGTACAGTAGGGCATATGAGTTGAATCACAACGAGCACAAGCTTAAGAGGCTTTCATGAGATTGTAATGGAAGGCAGTGGTAGTAGTATGATTGGAACGAGGGATAGGAGGCTAAGGATGGCACTTCTCAGTGCCAGAAGAAAGACAGGTCAGACATTTGAAATACCCAGCAGGGTCCTAGAGAGAAGAATATATCAAAAAATTGACTTTAGAGAAAAATAGAAGCAAGAAAACATACCAGATTCTCACGGGAAGAGGGCACAAACAGCACAGAGACCATTTCTAAAAGAGGGTAACCCATAGACATGCCATAAAGGGAGGCAATGTTGTGAGCTAGAAAAATAAGAAGGGATTTAGCTCCAAAAGGAGAATAAGATAAGATGAAAGACTTACTTTGAGATGAGGAACAGCCACACAAAGCCTTAGCTTTGACCTTGGATTTGGAAGGAGAGTCAAGGTCATAGTGTTACGCTGCAAATGAATTTTCTGCAAAAGATAACATTTGATACACTTTATACCAATGGATTCTTAATTAGAGTTCACTCTAGAACCCTTTCTATAATCCTTAGAACATAATACTATATGATAAAGACATTGAGCAGGTGATAATTGACCTAAAGCTCATGCTGATACCTCAAGAGGCAAATAGGATGAGCTGGCATTAGGTTACTAAGAAAGTTACTAAAGGGCTACGCTCTAGATCCACTTTTGAATGGACTAACTTAGAAAGATAGCAGATTTGTACTCTAGAACCTGTAAGAGGACTAGAGCAGCCCAGTGCTGACTTAGCTGTTAATGAGGAAGTTGCTTAGAGATAGAACATTGAATAGCCCAGGAGTTCTAATCAATGTTAGGATAAGGTATTCTACCATACACTACTAGCTATATACTAGACTAGCCTAGTCTGTGTGCCAGTTGCTAAGAGAATCCAGATCAGGACACTAATAACTACCATATCTAATAAGACTATGTAATATCACTATGGCAATGAGAACTAAAGGGAAGGAAACTAATCGATAGCAGGCTCTGAGGATCCAAGGGTAAGCTAGATTATACTCACCCATACTAGGTTACCTAAGCTATCCTAGAGCGTCCTCTTACAGAACCAGTACTACTCAGACAATAAACTTAGACTGATAGACTTTGTGCTTGTACATAAGCATTGATGGCATCAGATCAATTATATTTAGATAAATAACCTCTAAGACATGACTTGGAGATACTAGACATTAATAGAGACTTACTAATTGTTTAACAGATAATCAAGGAAGTCCAAATTACAAAGCAGCATCAAAAGAATAATAGGGGGAGAAGAAAGAATATTCTAGAAGGAAGCGGCAATAAAGACGCGTCATCTTTGATAGGAAAGACTTGGTGAAAGGACATGTTATCATAAAGACAGGAGAGAGATGCATTATCAGTAGGATTTTGGGAGGACTTAGGACAGAAAGGAGTCAAGAGAATCCTAAAAGTAGTAATAGTTTCCTTTTTATATTTTATTCCTTAAGTTTCAGGGCTTTGTAATAACTTTAATATAGTATCCAGAGCAGGATAAAAGGAGAGAACCTCTTGACACTTATCTTCATCATCATTGTCTCTGGAATCATAAAATGCGAAACTATTGAGTATAAGAGTTTGGAGTCAGTAGGATATCTTGAACAGAACACAGAATATACCCAGAACTCAATCTAGAGAGAAATAGCAGATGCAACTCAGGCAAGCTTTGAAGAGAACAGTAGGCTAGGAAAGCTTGGCTAGGTGCACACTTGGATTGCATTACACCTGTAAGGTTCGGTGTTGGGGTACAGACAAGAGGGCAACTGAGTATGGAGGGTCTATGAGTGATCAACTAACTGTATTTTCCAGTTGAGTCTAGTTACAGTGTGTAAAGGTTGACACCTTAGAGAGGCTATACAACGACAATCTAGAGAGATCTTATGTTCATTTCACAACAACCAACATATATTTTACTGGAGCTGCATATAATTCTACTTTTCTAATAATTTATAGACCTTTATCTTTGATTGTCTCCCCTCAGACCTTTAGCATGCAATTGGGAGCTGGCACATCATTATTTTGTTTGTCCTAGTGTACAATTCTCTTTTGCACCCTTTCAGCGCAATCCTAGAATGTCCTCTAACAATAGCCAGCTTTTGATGGTAAAGTCTTCTGTGCCTTCTCTGCTACCTAGTAGGTGATTCTATTTTAGTCCTACTTTTGGGATGTGAAGTTGTGAAATTTGTTTATTTTTAGGTCTGAATATATTTTGGGCCTCACACTGTGTCATCAAAGCTTCTCTCAAGTTTGACATAGCTGTCCTTTGGATCAACATATGGGACTCCTAAAGCAGTACCAAGGCCAAAAGTTTAGTTAACAGGAGCTTTAACATAGGTTGGTACATTGCTACCATTCAAGCTACTAACATGAATCCAGATGTTTCTTAGTGCAAAAATTGCTGGAAATGAGGTCATACTACCTTTGCCTATTGATCACATAGAATGAAGTGTCAAAAGTGCAATAGCTCTCACAAACTTGAACACCACAGGGACTTAGTCTGGTACTACAAAGTGAATTTCAAAACTAATCCATCCTGGTTAGAAATAGCTAAAGGCAAACCATGCTTACACCAGTTTAAATACATCAACTGTAAGGGCAAATATTAAGCTGACAGCTATAGCTGTCTCTTCTAGAAGTATAGATTCAACTGTGAATAGCATAGTAAAAAATCTATCAAACTCTAGGAAACCAGGGCCAACTCAATTCACTCAACTATGGGCAGTAGTACACTATGAATAAGTACAGCTTAAAATTTTTTTCTCAGAATGTCAGAAAAAACAAAATACTCACTGATACTATTTTAGAATTACAAAAAAATCAATCTGATATCATCTTCATCCAGAAACCTCCTACATTCCTCATCTGATATATCTCTAGTCACACCAACTCTAACAGCAACCCCTTATATAGAACATCAAGCCATCCTGACTAGTCCTTGTTCATACAAAACAATCTATTATAGAAAAACTTTTCTTGTGTCACTATGTACCTCAATAAATGACTGTCAAAACTCAGATTCTCTCTCTGGCTAGATGTCATCAATTATTGAGACATCAACATTATAGTGTTCCAAAACTATTAAGATACAAACTTCATCATCAACATATACTTTGACAGTAATCAGACAGTCTTTCAGACATTGTACAACAACATCAAAGGCCTAGGCAAGACATTAGTCATAACTGGTGACTTCAATATCAGAGATAGTGATTGAGATCCAAATTTCTACCACCATTCTATTCATACAAAAGACCTTATGACCATTGCAAATAGCCTAGGTCTAGAACTCTCTCCTCCATCTAATCCTAGGCCTACAAGATATGCTAATAACTCTCATGACACTAACTCTGTTCTGGATCTGGTCTTTCTACCACCTAATAACCCTGGGTTTGGCAAACATACTCTGTTCCCTGAAATACGTAAACCTTCTGATAATGTTCCCCTCATCATTGAAGTAGGTATTGAGAAAGAAAAAATTGATATTATCATCCAATCCATCAAAAAGGACACTAATAAGGAAAAAGACTTCATAAGTGAAATCAGAAGCGGCATTAAACACCTCAACACATCAGCTATTATAAACAAGAACACTTTTCAAGAGGTCATTGATCAACTAACCTTGGTATATGAAAATACATAGACCAAGCATTCCAAACCTAGATGCATCACTAAATACTCAAAGGAATGGTGGAACCAGAATTACACTAAGTCTTACCAGGTACCATAAACTAGGGGACCTAGCAAGCTAGAAGAACTTCAAATCAGCTATATGAGAAGCTAAGTAAGAATTTTTTGATGAGAAAATACATGAAATCATATCTTTAAACAAGTGACTATGGGATTTAATGAACTGGGTAAAAAAGAAATCCCTCCCTGCAATCAAAACCATCATATATGAAAGCCTACCTTGTAACATACTTCCTTCCCTCTGGAATACTTTTCATAGATCATACAACTTAGTGGAAAACTGACCTGTCAACACCAATTTCCTTAATGAGATACTCCAGAATGATATCATCAATTAGTCTCTCTTTTCCAAGCAGGAGTTCTGGGATGCTATAGCTAAGTGCTTCTCTTTCTCTACTCCTTGCCTAAATTATGTTTCTTGGAGATATCTCAAACCTTTAATTGCTAACAACAAATGCCTCAAAAAGATTATTTACATTGCCAATGCCTATATCAAGTATGAATTTTGGTCATCTCAGTTTAAAACAACTACATCAGTTATCATACCCAAGCCCAACAAAGAGTCATACAATGCTCCTAAGTCCTTTTGACCCATCATCCTACTCAATACAACAAGCAAACTCATCAAAAAGGTCATAAGCACCTGGGGGACAAAGGCACATCCACAAGCATCCCTTGTCATGGGCCCTGGGCTCAAAGTTGGTACCTTTGCCAAGTGCTTGAAAATGTGAGTAGAGCCATATAGAAGGCTTTACAAGCCTAGGAAACAGAGAGACATCCACAAGTATCCTTATCCTGGAATCAGAGTCAATGACTTTGTCAGGTACTTGAAAATGTAAGTGAAGCCTCATGGAACACTTCACAAGTGTAGAAATACACTAAGACAACACCAAAGACACAAACCAATGACCTAGGACATAAACAACCTAAAAGACTAAACTAGACATAAAAAACAATGTATAAAATAAGACATAAATAATTAAAACCATGACTAGAGACCAACCTGACCTAAGACAAACACAAACAACCAAAACTCAAAAACAAATAGACAAAGAAGACCTAGAAGAAACAGCCAAAACCAGGAGACTAGAAACAAGAGATCAAAAGACAGCAACACCAACATCAATAGCAGTACCACTGACAAAAGACCACACAATTCAACCTCAAGACACAGAGTAGAGGCTGAAATGAAAATAGAAGAAAAGAGGACTGAATAATGACAAAACAAGAATAACAAGACAAATAACATAAAAGAAAATGAAACTAAGAGAAATAAGACTTAAGAACAAAACAAATAAGCTATGTAAGACCCAATGAAAGATATACAAAGCAATAATAGAAACACAAAAGACAACAAAGACAGCAAACTGTGACCACCCAAGACAAAGTGACAATGGAAACAACCTAGGTAAAAGTCTAAAACTATCAGATCTGCCCAAGGGACTAGAAGTCGCAAGACTAAAACTCTATCTAGGTAGGGAACCCAGAGAGGTTTAAGTATCTGGGGTTTTTAGTGGGTCAGACCAAGTCCAAGCCTACACTGTAGGGTATTTGCATTATTATGCAGAACAGCCGTTTAGGCAATAAAAGTGATATTTTTCACCATAATAATGAGAATAACCAGCTCGAGAGACAAGTTTGGCCCTCCAAAGATATTCCTTAGATGCCCAGTCATAGACTTGAGCATACCACTTGAGTAGTAGAGTAGTGGCTGTGACCACCACTACAGAGACCTTATAAGGATTGTCCAGAGAATTTCATAACAGATTTATAACAGAACTCCCCTCTAGAGTGCTCTTGAGAGTAGAAAGAACCTTAGAAGATGTTTTCTATAAGGATGATGTCATATCTTGGCAGCAGTCACTTGTTTATAACATGTAGGTTACTATCAGAGCAGGGCTATCATTGCTGATGGCTAATTATAGCAAGAACTAGTAAGACGAGCCCTTTTGAGGACTGTATCGCAAACTTAACAAAAGAAGACTGAGGCTCAAAGATGTGATGAGGTATAAAGGAGTAGTAGAAGGACCAGAGAGGTCAGATAGAGAGATGAAAGAAGAGGTGTTTGATGAAGACAATATGCTCAAGAGCAAGATGACTTGAGATTGTCACCTCTCTCTACAGCCTATCAAAAGGCTTGAGGGCCATCTGTAAGGGGACATCTAGGGTGATGCTTAGTAATCTCTGAGGGTCTGAATCTATTAATGGCCCATTAACAGATCATGTATTGCATTTCCATTGTTCCTTATTTCTCCTGTCTGTGTCATGCAGTATAATGCCTTTTATCTATTATTAGGACTATTGTGATTACTGATCCATGTACATGTGACTGCCCATGTGATTGTCTGGTATAGTATATATACTAGCAATGTATCATAGATCTACTTCACTTGAATCTCAACTTAGCTTCTGGGACTATCCATTAGCTTGAAAGGTGATCGCCTCTGAGTAGTTCCCTTACACCATCTATTGTTTAGAGAAGAACCCCAGGAGTAGGATTAGAGGAGTGGGAAGTGGTAGCCAAGTGATCAGGAGTAGTGCTATCTCATTATTTCACTCTTACTATCTTTGGGAATTTGGAAGTTTTCTTTGTTTCTTTTCTTTTGTTGTATTATTGCTTTGTAATCCTAATAAAATACTCTAGGGCACAGAAGGAACAAGAAGACTTTCCCCCCCATTATCTCTCCCTCTGTTGCTCTAGAGCTGAAAGACTATTTGAGTGATTTGAGGTTTTCTTTTGTGTCTGCTTTATGAAAACTCTATAACCTTTCCTTGAAGGGAGACTCAAGCCTCAATGGACTCAGGCATTTGCTTATGCTAGGAGCTAACTACTCACTATGTGTTTTTGGAATAGGCTTCCAGTTGTACAGTCAGCTAAAGTAGAGCCTGCACAATGGTATGAGAGTTCTAGGTAGTACTGCTGTATCGACGGCAAGCCAGGCTACTAGACTAGATAGGGGCAGTAGTGTCACGGTGCAAGATAAACGCATGCCTTAGGGATCCTATTATGGTGAGGGTTCACTTGAGTGAATACTAAAAACTTTTCTTTTCTTCTTAGGTTTCTATTAAATATGTTTTAGCTATTCTATATTCACCTTCAGTAAGCTCTCTATCTTTTGATTTATCTCTCCAGTGCCTACTTGTTTAGTGCACAATTGTGAAGCAGTTTGGAGATTTTGCCTCTCTGACCTCGCTTTCATCTTTGTTTCATGATCAAACCTTTTGATCCCCATCAGCATGCACTTGCTTTGTGCTGGATTACCAGTTTTTACCCTACTGGAAAAAAAAGGTCATAAGCATCCAACTCCAATTCTATATGACCTCAAATAACTTCCTTGACATAAATTAACTTGACAGCATCAAATAACAGTCTACTATTGACACAGGTCTCTATCTAGCACATATTATTCAGGTGTGTTGGCTCAAGTAGTGTTATACAAGTGTCATTATATTTGATGTAGCCTAATTTTTCCTCTCTCACAATTATGCTTTTCTATCTATGTGTCTAAAAAAAGCAGGCCTTAATCCTAACATCATAAACTTCTTTAACAGCTATCATGCTGACTGGACAACTACTTATACTTGGAATAGCTTTTCATTCCCTCTCTCCAACACAAATGTAGGAGTAGGACAAGAGTCAGCCCTCTCTTCTATTATCTCTGCAATTTACATGGTCCCAATTATAAAAATCTAATTAAAAATCTAAAAGAAAAAATTCCCACTAATATCCTTTTATTTGTTGATGATAGTCTTTTAATTTCTTAGAAAAAGAGCTATGAACTGTCTTTAAATTTTCTTCTTTGTAGTTACAATATCATGTTCAAAATTCTTCTTGATACAGGTCTTGTCATGGAACACAATGTCATGCTGTACAAATATTTAAACAAAATAAGTGGCAATTTGTACCCTAATAACCAGAATAACCAGCTTGAGAGAAGAGCTTGGCCCCCCAGAGATGTTCCCCTAGACGCCCAGTCATGAACTCAAGCACCTAGCTTGAGTAGCAGAGTAGTGGCTGTGACCACTGTTACATACACCTCATAAATACTTGCCCAGGCACCCCATATTGGATTTCCAATGGATTTCCCTTCTAGAAGTACTCTCAAGAACGAAAGCGAACTTAGATGGGTTAGCACGACACGAGCAATATCATACCTTAGCAGCCGGCAGCATTATTTATAGAAGAGTTATGATCAGATCCAAGCTGTCATAACTGATGGCTAAGTATAGCAAGATCAAGAGAGTCAAACTGTTGCAGACTTGCATTGCAATGGCAGTAGAAGGAAGCTGGACTCCGGAGTAATGAGAAGACATAGAGGAGATAGAAGGAGGGATAGAGAGAGTGAGGAGAGATGTAGTAGGAAGGCTAGAAGAAGATAACGCGCTCAAGAGCAAGACGACTCGAGATCACTGTCTTTGTCTACAGCCCAGTAAGAGACTCGAGACCTGACCACTATGTGCAGAAGGATCCCTGGAGTAGGACTAGAAGAGTAGGGAACGATCACTCAATGTCTAGGAGGAGCACCGTCTCATCATTGTAGTCTTACTATGTTTGGGAATTCAGAGGTTTTCTTTGTCTCATTTTCTTTGTTATCTTTTTGCTTTGTAATCATAATAAAATACTCTAGAGCACAGAAGGGAACTCAAGCATCACCCCCCCATCATTATCCTTCTCTGTTGCTCTAGAGCTTAACGGCTATTTTGAGTGACTGAGTTTTTATCTTTTTGAGTATTCTCTTTTAGTTTCTAAAAACCCACAAAATCTCTCTCTCAACAGAAATTTGAGCCCCAACAGACTTAGACATTCGCTTATGCTAGGAGTTGATAACTCGCTACATGTTATTAAAGTCAGCTTTCAGTTGTATGGTTAGCTAAAGAAGAGCCCACACGATGGCATGGGAGTTCTAGGTAGTTCTACTATATCAACAGCAAGCTAGACTACTAGACTAGGTAAGGACAATAGTGTCACAACACGAGACAAACACACATCTTACCTTATCTTATCCTCTCCGACTCCTCTACTTGCCCACTTAGGACCTCTGTTTTGACGACTTCCATCACTCCGAAATATGCGACCAACCTCATGACCGGAGACTAGGGCGCAACACATAAGTTGAAGCCAAGGTCGTTCAACAAGTCGTTCTCCCCTCCAACGTCCTTGCCTGTCTACTGGAGCCTTCTTTCTGGTTTTGCGATCACTATTAAGTACCATCTATTCTCCAAAGTAGTTTAGTACATCATTCTGGAGTATAATTCTATTATTACTCCACTCCTCTGCATTCCGTCCGTCCATCCTTGACAATAGATTTATGACTGGGTTTATTATTTTCTCTATTTTTTTTTATATATTTCTCTTGTATTTCTCCAAATATATAAAAACCCCTACTTAGTAGGAAGAAAGTAAGCAATCTCAGTTGTCTCTTTTCTCTATTTGGGTTTTCAAAGTGGAAATCTATTTTTAGAGTGATCATATCAGTGATTAAGTTGCTCCAACTCAAGACTAAGTCAAAAACAAAGAGACTATAGGACAAGTAACTTAGCTATAGAGATGACATTATAGGAGCTCTAAAACAGAGTTAGGTATTACTAAGAAGTTGAGTTATACAGGGAGGATTCAAAGTCTTATATCTGACCACATAGTCAAGAGTAATACTGTGAGGATAGTCTGATCACATAGCCAGAGAGTGCTACTATGAGGACAACTTTGAAACAGGATATTAGAACAACACTAGGCAAGCAGGACTCAGGAACAGAGTGAGAACAGTAGTCTAGAATTGAGACTTAGATTTTGAACATCACTGCTACCATGGTACATCAGCAGAACTTAATTTAAACAACTTTCTTTCACTTTTAACTTCTGAATTTATTTCCCCATGAATTTGCACAAGAGACACTGTGCTAAAACATAGTATCAGCTAGGGTGCTTTCTTAGGAAATCACACACTTCATTTATTAAAACTTTATATTCACCTCTACCTATACAGTAGTCAGGGAACTCTACAATAAAAGAAACAAAATAAGAAAAAGTCCTAGCCTAATTAGGCTATTTAACAGGGGTGGGATGCTAGAGGGGTATTATCAGATAAGTAGACCCTTTTTATTACCTCTTCAATCTGATTGTGAGTAATGGGCATCCTATCATTAGTAATGTAAGGAATACCTATGATTTTTAGGTATAATTTGGATTAAAGGAGGCGAGGAGATAATATATTATTAGAGTTGATATTGTCTGTTCCTTTGATAAACCTATTGATGATATTTATATCTAATGCCAAGACAATTTGATTAGTTGTGACAATAATGCCCTTATTATCTGGACAGAGGAAGTCAGCTATAACATTTGACTTAATGGACTTGAAAAGTCTATTAATATTGAAGATGTGTTTGTCTATGTACTTGGAGATTATGTTGATGTTTTCAGGGCTCATGGGTATGATAACTTGTTTTCTAGATGGTCCCTTAGTGGTTATGTTAATCTTGGACCATGCTTTCTAATGGTTGTCTTGTGCAATATTGTACATTTCGATAATTTTTCCTTTGACAATTTTGGAAAAGCCTCCTTAATTCTAAGGATATCTGTAGTATTGCCTCTGGTAGCTTGTGCAAAGGACTTGGTGTTCTTGTGGTATTTAGACTTAGCTAGAGTACTAGTACTAGGTCTAGGGAAGATAGATGAGGAGGTTCTCAAGATGTTGGCTAGTTTGTTTTTGGTGTGGTTAGCCATTGTAATGGGGGTCCCTCTTCTGTTAAAATTAGATGCAACAGACTATCAGAGTGTTCTTGAATTTTTGTCTGCTAAGAGTTTGTTCCAGCTGGAGTTGTAGATAGATGCAATAAGGTTCTAAGCAGCAAACCCAATATCTGAGATTTGAGGGGTATCTTGGCTATTCTTGTTGCTTAGAGGCCTTTGCTTAATGAATATGGCTATTTGTTGAAGAGAGCATACAATATTCTTTGCATTGCCTACTAAGAACTCACTTGTGCCAAAAAGAAAGACATAGTGTAAGACTTTAGCCAAGGTAACTTAAATCTACTCCAAGTCCAAGTTGACAAAAAGAACTTAATAGAGTTCTCATTTAATTCTGTACACTACTTATACAACTACTACATGGTCTGTGCACTATTTTCCCATGGTCCTCATGTGACTTAGTCATATGACATCACCTGACTATGACCTGTGATCCTTAGTCACATAATACTTTCTTATGTTCTATCCTTGTATAGTAAGTTTAGAAAAAAAAGAAAAAGGAAAAGGAAAAGAAATATTAATAATAACTTAGCCATTTTGCCAAGTCATGACACATAGCTGAAGTTACCATCCCAGAGTTGAGGGTCTATAGGATAATTAGCCTAATAAGGGATAACTAAGGGTTCAAGGTTAGGGGGAGACTATGTAATTGCTATCATAGGCCTGGGAGAGACTAAACTTGTTGGCCACATTGCTGGTATAAGGTATATATGTGGCTTGGAAAACAGGGCAGAAGAAGTTGAAAACAGTATTGGTGTCACAAACTTCATTCAGCCATATCTCCATCAATTCTTCATCGATTCTCACGGTCTCAATGGCTACGGAAAGCCCTTGAAAAGACCTTTCGATAGATACTAGTCACGTCTTGAGGCGATCAATAATGGCCGAGATATTAGGCAGATCAACTGGTAACCACCATTGTACTGTTTATTAAATCACCAATATCTCGGAAACCGCCACGATCTAAGCTTCGCTTTTAGGCATCAGAGAAGCCCTCTTCA
>Ga0153997_1000150_pt1 | contig 20129 bp, 19 predicted proteins | sample TSNC081MetaG_FD_104750 | JGI IMG/M metagenome (GOLD analysis project Ga0153997, IMG submission 104750) | Attine ant fungus gardens microbial communities from North Carolina, USA - TSNC081 MetaG | ecosystem: Host-associated > Fungi > Mycelium > Unclassified | place: USA: North Carolina, Lumber...
ACCTCGCCGTCTACGTTTCTCTTTCTTTCTTCACTTGTCAAAGAGCAACCACAAATCACAGAAAACCAACCCGACCAATAGGCCGGGAATACGGCTCACCTTTTCGTGGAAACGACGCACCCGAAAGGCAACGTCGAAGGTGGGCGTTTATAAGCCTACCGGATTTCCGTGTCAACACCAAAGTTGAATAAATCCACCCTGTTGTCGACGCTTCCGAAGAAGCCGCTTCCTCAAACATGGATGTTCTGTCCGACCAAGGTCGGGAGATGAACACCCGGACAGTTCAGGGAAACGTTCAGCGCCGTCGGTCATTGCTGCCCGGCGGCGTCTGATGGGCGCTTTATGTCGGAACCTCTTTCAGGAGTCAACAAGGGTCCTCAACTTTTTTAGGAATTATTTTCCCCGAATTGCCCTGACAGAGACCAACCTCTTTCCACAGAAGGATTCGGCACTGTCATACTCAGGACACTTTTTCGGGTGAGTGCCTTCGCCACGGTCAGGTTTGCTCTCCTGAGCCCGTGGCCATATTATGGAGATGGAGCGTAATAGGGGTAAAAATTAGGGAATTGATACACCTGACCGCATCTTTTGTTTAGCGGACTTGGCTGTATCGGAAATCACCTGCTATATAGAGGCGCCTTTACCGGAGCCTGGATATTGAAAATTGCGTGACGGATATCGTTCTGTCCTAACTGGAAACGGCGGGAAAGCCGCATACCCCGCGTTCTTAAGGGGTACAACGATATATGATGACGGAAAGACGGAATGGTAGCTGGAGCATCAGCCAGAAAAGAGAGCGATAGTTTTTCGTACAAAAGGATGCTTTCCACCGGCAGAATAGAGTGCCGCTGCAGCAGGTACCTGTCCCATCCAGTAAAAGGAGGAGCGGGCTCATGTTCACGACGCGAGCGGGACTGACGCCCGATCTCGGCCATGAACCGCCACTCGATGCATCCGGTTCAAACGCGGAATTCATTGACCGTCGCGAGGTCAGCCTTCGATGGCTTGGTGCCAGTGTTCTCGTCGGCGTTACGGGAGGCGCCCTTATCGGAGCTTCCATCTATATCGCTTTTCAGGGTCTGACATCGCTGGTGCAGCAACCCCAGCGGGCCAAGGCACTCTCTTATTATTCCCAGGATCAGGACGACAAGGCTGCTACAGCCGTCCGCAAGGGCGACAAGTTGGTGCGTCATGAAAGCACCGCAGCAGAAAGCAAGGATGGTATCCGTATCCCCATCACCATCAAGGTCGGAGATCGCGAAGTCATCAAGATGCGCCGCTTCATGCGGATCGCGACACTGATGTCGCCGACAACCGGTCTTTATGCGACCAATATTCCACCTTTCAACCCCATGAAGCTCATGGCCCAAGGCGGCGAGGAAACCAGGCTGCCGGAGCCGCCGCCGGAGGTCAGCGATGCTGATGTCTCCGTCACCCGAGCAAATCTCACAGACATCGTATTTGGTGACAGACAACCATCGCTGAACGACGATGATGCACTGGCGCAACTGGAAGCAGAACGCAGCCTTTTGCAGCAAAGAGGGCAACGTACCGGACTTCCCATCTCCTCCCAGTTCATGCTCTCACGCCCGCTTCCGAATGTGGGTCAGCTCGAGGACATTGCGGGACAGAGTTTTGGTGGCAGCGGTTTATTCTCCGGTATTGAAATTCGCGTCATTCCGGAGAATGTCACCAACCTGGCCAAAAGCAACGCTCCCTCCCCTATCGACCTGGATGAGCGCGAGCTGACTCTCATGAAAGGAGAAACACTATCCAGTATGCTGCTGACCACCGGAGCAACTGACGCACAGGTGGCGAGCATCCTAAAGACTCTGCAATCAAGCATCAGGACATCGTCTATAGGCGAGGGACAGAAGGTCCGTGTTCTGAGTGGCAACGGGCAGGGCCCGGACGGACGCCCCCAGGTTCTGAGAGTCAGTGTTCTCGTTGACAGGTCGGTTGCAGCAATCGCCGCCATGAATGACCGCGGTAATTATGTTTCGGTTGCTCCATCCAATGATGAGGGCAACGGGAGTAATAACATCCAGGTCGCGGAAGAGGACGAGCCGGAAGCCAATGAACGGCTGAGCACCGCGAGACTTTATGAGAGTCTTTTTGAAACCGCGGCAAAAAACAACGTACCGCCTTCTATGGTTGATGATATCGTACGTATCTTCGGCAGCGATGTCGATTTTCAACGACGCGTAACCCCGAGCGATTCCATTGAAATTCTATATGCACTGGATGACGATGCCAATGATCGTCCGGAGATGCAGTATGCGGCCTTCACCACAGGTGGAGAAACCCGAAAGGTCTATCGCTATCAGGGAGAAGACGGCAATGTCGATTATCTTGATGATCAGGGGCGCTCCCTGAAGCGTTTCCTGCTGCGAAAGCCTATTACCGATGCCATCATGCGCTCAACCTTCGGCATGCGGCGGCATCCCGTTCTCGGTTATTCCAAACTGCATAGCGGTGTCGACTGGGCCAACAAGATCGGCACGCCCATTCTCGCGGCCGGTAACGGTGTGGTTGTCAAGGCAGCCTGGCAGTCCGGTTATGGTCAGCGGGTCGAGATACAGCACGCCAATGGCTATCTGACAACCTATTCCCATATGTCGCGCTTCGCGGTTGGGGTGTCGGCGGGAATACGCGTTCGCCAGGGGCAGGTCATCGGTTATGTTGGCAATACCGGCCTGTCTACCGGGCCTCACCTCCACTATGAGGTGAAGGTCAACGATCACTTCGTTGATCCGATGAAAATCCGGGTACCTCGCGGACGCGAATTGGACGGACGCGCGCTGGCTGAATTCAAGCGGCAACAGGAGCAGGTCAACACGGTTCTTGAAAAGTCTGGCTCCAGTGTTCGGATGGCGCGCGGCGGCATTGACTAGAGTTCTTTCCCTTCGGAGTCGGCTAAACGATAAGAAAACGCTCCAAGGTATCGCAAACGCGCTTTGCTCTTCAAAATCCTAGTGCTTCGCGTATCGTTTCCGATGATACACCTCTGTTGCGCAGGTCGGACAAAGCCTCGGACCCCAGGCTTTTCGACAGCTTTTCACCCTGCTCTCCGAGAACGAGATCATGATGCAGATAAAAGGGTGTCGGCAGGCAGAGGAGTTTCTGCAACATCACATGAAGGTCCGTCGCCGCCTCAATATCCTTGCCGCGGATCACATGACTAACCCGCTGCAGCGCATCATCGACAACAACCGAGAGATGATAGCTTGTCGGCGTTTCCTTGCGAACGATTATCGGGTCCCCCCACCTCTCGGGGAAACACCTTTGCATGACGGCATCACCTTCGCAGGACAAGCTCGAAAACATGAGCGACTCCCCCAGCTCCCGCAATGCCATGCTCATATCCAGACGCCATGAATGGCGGGCGCCGCTTTCAAGGCGAAGCTGTCTGTCATCTAAAGACAGGCTTTTACAGGTTCCCGGGTAAAGTAACGCTCCGTCAGGGTCCCTCCCCGCGCCAGGCGGCACTGCAACCAGAATTTCCTTGCGGGAGCAGAAGCAGGGGTAGACGAGGTCACGCTTTCGCAGTGTTTCAAAGGCGCGTTCGTAATCGCCAAAATGATCCGATTGACGTCTTACCGGCTTTTCCCAAGTCAACCTCAGCCAGGCAAGGTCATCATAGATAGCCTGTTCGAATTCGGGCCGACAACGAGTGGTGTCGATATCCTCAATCCGCAACAGCAACCGTCCGCCGCTTTGTTGCGCCCAATGTGCGTTCAGAAGAGCCGAATAGGCATGGCCGAGATGCAATCTGCCATTGGGGCTCGGGGCGAAACGAAAAACCGGTTGCGGCAAGAGAACCTCGCAAACGAGCTGTTGACGGGCAGTCCCTTCCGACCAGCTCCCACCCGATAGGCATCTGTCATGTGTCTCTATATATTAACGGCGTGTTTTGTGAACGGTAGCTTTTCAGGGATTCAGCACCCCAATGGTGGTCATCGATAGTGAAACGGTTCTGCAGGCAGGAATGTCAGCCTTGTCCGACTGTGATCCGGTAATGTCCCGCATCATCGCCGCCGGCGCGATCCCCGCCTTGCGCAGGCGCGAACCGGGGTTTGCCGGGCTGTGCTGGATCGTGACCGGTCAGCAATTGTCCACCGCCAGCGCGAACGCCATCTGGAACCGGATCGAAGTATTCTTCGAGACATTGACACCATCTGCGCTGCTGGCGGCTTCGGTGGAAGACCTTCGGTCGCTGGGGCTATCCGAGGCCAAGGTCAGGACGTTGCGCGCAGCGGCTGAAGCGGTGCTCTCCGAAGGACTCCCTCTTGATATCCTGAATCAGAAAAGCGCCCTTGAAGCGCATGCATTGATGACTGCAGTCAAAGGAATCGGCCCGTGGACCGCCGATATCTATCTAACCTTCTGCCTCGGCCACGCAGATATTTTCCCGGCTGCCGATCTCGCCCTTCAGGAAGCTGCCAAGCTGGCGTACGGGCTGGACCAGAGACCATCGGCCAAAAGCATTGGTGTGCTTGCCGAACAATGGCAGCCCTGGCGGGGTGTCGCAGCCAGGGTTTTGTGGGCTTATTACCGTCAGGTGAAATCGAGGGACGGTGCTCCTGTGACAGGTTAGGGCAATCCCCGCGTCCTTTTGCCGAGCCATCGGACTTGTTGCGCATGGCTGATTCCTTTATCGCTCTCTCACCGAATGCATAATAACCGGAGCCTGCAATCATGCCCGCCGCCATCGACGGACCCCGTCTTGCCCCCAGTTCAGGCAAAGCAAAACAACTGGTCGTTTTTCTCCACGGTTATGGAGCCGACGGGAATGACCTGATCGAAATAGGCAGGCAATGGCAGCCCTGGCTACCCGACGCGGCATTCATCGCACCACACGCTCCCGAGCCTTGCGGCATGTCGCCCATGGGACGGCAATGGTTCGACCTGACTTTCCGCGAGCCCAACGAACGCTGGCATGGCGCCAATCGCGCTGCTCCATCGCTGAATGCCTTCCTCGATGCCGAGCTTGAAAGCCTCGGACTTGCGCCACAGCAACTCGCCCTGGTCGGTTTCAGTCAGGGCACGATGATGGCGCTGCATGTGGGATTACGACGCGCGGCTACTCCGGCTGCCATCGTCGGTTACTCCGGCGTTCTTGTCTTCGACGAGGACAGAGGGCCGGAAAGCCTCAAGGACGACATTGCGTCGAAACCGCCGATCCTTCTGGTACACGGAGATCGCGACGAAGTGATTCCCGCCCAGGCGCTGTTCATGTCGACCCAGCTACTCGCCGGACTTGAGGTTCCCAATCAGTGGCATCTCTCCCAGGGCATAGGACACGGTATTGACGGGGAAGGTCTGCGCCAGGGCGGTTTATTCCTGGTCCAGAATTTTGGGCTGTCATACCCATCCTGATTCGCGGATGGCTGGGAACGAAATCTGAGCGGATTTCCACAAAGCACGCCTTTCAGCGGTTTCTGATTTCCTCAGTCGCGCGAATGAGCAGTGACGACAATAAATGGCGGAGCTCCTGCTCCGCCATCGGCATTCCGGCAGTTTCGAGATCTATTGCAACTTTTTGCAAAATTCCGTCATCCCCGGCCGGGGTCAGCGCCGCTATGACGACGCTTTTGGCGTAATTGTCCGCTTCTTCGCCGTTTTTGCCGATCTTCTCCGCTATCGCCAGTCCGAAAAGCTTGTTGCGTCTGGCTTTTGCCTTGAAAAGCAATTCCTCCTCATGGAGATATTTTTTTTCAAATTGGTCCCGCCGCTCTTCAAACGTCGTCATAGGTCCAAATTTCCACCATTCCAGAGGTCTTTTTACAGGGTTATCTTCACGTTTTCGGGAGATAAATCAATCTGCTTTTGGAGAATACAGAACTTCGGTTAAGTTGCCCGCAATCCGCACGAAAACATACGGCGGGCTGACAGTCCAACATCGTTTGTCAGCCATACGTTGAACAATACCGCTCAATCAGTTAGGTTCGCAGACATTCGGGCCATGGACGGGGAAACCGGCCTGGTCGATCATGCCGCAGCCTTTTTTGACGAGATCTAGATTAAGGAATGCCGGCTCACTCATGGATTTTCTCAAACCACGGTATACGCCAATGAACCGCCGCCGCCGCATTTACGAAGGTAAGGCCAAGGTCCTCTACGAGGGACCCGAGCCAGGAACGCTAATCCAGCATTTCAAGGATGATGCTACAGCCTTCAACGCCAAGAAACATGCCATCATCGACGGCAAGGGCGTTTTAAATAACCGGATTTCCGAATTCGTTTTTCAGAATCTGAATGAAATCGGAATTCAGACCCATTTCATCCGCCGCCTCAACATGCGTGAGCAGTTGATTCGCGAGGTCGATATCATCCCTCTCGAAGTGGTCGTGCGCAATGTCGCTGCCGGGTCGCTGGCGACTCGACTCGGCCTCGAGGAGGGTTCGAAGCTGCCGCGTTCGATCATCGAGTTCTACTACAAGAACGATGCGCTCAACGACCCGATGGTGTCGGAAGAGCATATCTTCGCCTTCGGATGGGCAACGCCGCCGGAACTTGATGAGATCGTGACGCTTGCCTTCCGCATCAATGATTTTCTCACCGGGCTTTTTCTCGGTGTCGGTATTCGTCTGGTCGATTTCAAGATCGAAACCGGTCGTTTGTGGGAAAATGATGTTGCCCGCATCGTTCTCGCCGATGAGATATCTCCGGATTCATGCCGCCTTTGGGATATGAAGACGCAGGACAAGCTCGATAAGGACCGTTTCCGTCGTGATATGGGCGGGCTTGTCGAGGCCTATACGGATGTGGCGCGCCGTCTGGGTATTCTCATCGACAACGAACCTGTTGCGGCAACCGGCCCGCGGTTGGTCCAGTAAATAAAATGCGCCTTAACAATAATTTAGAGCGTTAAGGCGAATCATATCGAACGCAAAGCGCTCCAGGGGCGGTGGGCTATGTAAACCTTCCGCCCCTTTCTTATCTGCTCTCCAGGCCGATTGCGTTTCAAGAGGAGGCCGCCTTGTACAGGTTTGCCTTCGTTCTTTTCCTCGCCTTCGCGGCAGCGAGTTGCACCCCCTCAGGCCCGCCCGTAAAGGGAGTTGCGGAAACGAGCGACTGGTTTTCCCTGCCGCTCAACCAGGCTCTTGAGGAAAGGCAGACGAGGCCGGAAGCTATATCCGCCTGTAACACAGCCGAATGTCCCCAGAGAATCGCCGTGGCATTCATGACCGCGCGCGGCCGGGAGGCAGACAGGCTTGAGCTGCTTCTGAGGAAACCCTCTGTTCTTCTTGAAGAAATGCGGCATCGCAAGGATATGGCGCAAAACCGGGGTAAACAGCCGGGAGCCGCAACGTCGCCGGGCACCATGGCAATCGTCCCTTTCGTTCATAATGGACTCGATGGATTTGCGGTGACCATGAACAGGCAAGACGGCTCCCATGCTGTGGCGGGGGCGGCGCTCGGCTGGCGCAATGGCCATGCCCTGAGTGTCGTCATCGGTATTGGAGAAAACAAAGACATGGTCATGACGGCGGTCACGAAGGCCGCCGATCAATACCGCGAAAACTCAGATTGAACCGACAATCAGTCGATTGATAAACCGCCGGCGAGTTTGCGGGCATCAGCCATGATCGATGAAACCAGTTCCCTGCATGTCACGAGTTCATCAATCAGGCCGGAAATCTGCCCTGCCATAACAGACCCACTCTGAACATCGCCCTCCGTCGCCGCACGGCGCAGTGAGCCGAGGGTAAGATGTTCCAGTTCGTCCAATGTCACATTCGGATCAGCTTCCATCCGGACATATTGCGCGGTCATGTCATTTCTCAGACACCGCACCGGCACACCTTTACCCCTGCCTGTCACGACCGTATCGGAATCACCTGCGGCGATAATCGCCTGTTTGAAATTCGGATGAACGGGACTTTCCACCGTTGTTACAAACCTCGTTCCCATCTGGACACCTTTTGCTCCGAGAGCAAACGCCGCAACGACGCCTCGCGCATCCGCAACACCACCGGCCGCGATAACGGGAATGGAAACAGCATCCACCGTCTGGGGTATCAGCGCCATTGTCGTGATCTCACCGACATGCCCACCGGATTCCATTCCCTCCGCCACAACGGCATCGGCACCGATATCCTCCATTTTCTTCGCGAGACGCGCAGACGGGACAACCGGAATGACGATGACACCGGCCTCCTTCAAACGCGGCATATAATTCTTCGGTGTGCCGGCGCCCGTTGTGACCACGGCAACCTTTTCCTCGATCACGACCTCGACCAGCTCGTGGATATTGGTCATCATCAGCATCAGGTTGACGGCGAACGGCTTGTCCGTCATCGAGCGGCATATTCTGATATTTTCGCGAAGCTTCTTCGACGACCATCCTCCGGATGCCAGAACGCCGAGTGCACCGGCATTGGAGACTGCTGCAACCAGTTGAGGCAACGCAATCTCAGCCATGGCCCCCTGAATGATCGGGTGTTCGATTTTCAAAAGACTGGCAATGTTCATGACTTCCTCATTGGTGCAGAATGACAGGCGACGTACTTCGCGAAGCGACACTCTTACGCGAAAGATTTAATCGCCGCTTGCGGTTTTGCGTCGCAAAGGCCCCGGTAGCAGAGTCGAAAATTTGATTAACGCCGTCGTTTTCCGCGCAGATATATTGTCTCCCGCGATAGAAACGCGTATGCCGTTCAGGCAAGCCGGGCAATCGACCGGCACCGTTTTACGCCTCAATCGAGAAATGTCATGAAAGCTCGCGTTACAGTTACCTTGAAGAATGGCGTCCTTGATCCGCAAGGCAAGGCGATCGAAGGCGCTCTTAAATCGCTCGGAGTCGAAGGCGTTGCCAATGTTCGTCAGGGCAAGATCTTCGATATCGAACTGGATACCGCTGATAAGGTAAAAGCACAGGCAGTGCTCGATGCGGCCTGTAACAAGCTGCTGGCCAATACCGTGATCGAGAATTTTCGCGTCGAGATCGACTAGTTCTTCATGATCCGGAACAAAGCGGTTCCTGTCCATTCGGATGGAAACCCCTCTGTGTGATGAGATGAAACCGTTGTTGCGGTCCCCATGAAGGGGAAGTGTTTTTCGGAGAGCTGGAGATGAAGGCCGCCATTATCGTTTTTCCGGGTTCCAACCGCGAGGGCGACGTCGCCAAAGCTCTCGTGCAGGCGGGAGCCAAAGCCGTGAAGGTTTGGCATGCGGATAGCGAGCTTCCGCCGGGAACCGACCTTGTCGTTTTGCCAGGCGGTTTCTCCTACGGCGACTATCTGCGTTGTGGCGCTATCGCCGGGCGCGCCAACATCATGGATGCAGTCCGGGCTCACGCCGCTCGCGGTGGCCTCGTCCTTGGCATCTGCAACGGTTTTCAGATCTTGTGCGAATCCGGGCTCCTTCCCGGCATCCTGATGCGGAATGCCAACCTGCGCTTCATATGCCACCGGCAGTTCCTCCGGGTAGAACGCAGTGATACGGCTTTCACCTCGGAATACCGCAAGGGTAAGGTGATCGATGTCTGTGTCGCCCATGGTGAGGGAAACTATACAGCCGATTATGAGACGCTGAAGCGGCTCGAAGGAGAAGGTCTGGTGGCCTTCCGATATTGCAACGCTCAGGGAACCGTCACGGACGATTCCAATCGCAACGGCTCGATGAATGCCATCGCCGGTATTTATTCCGACAAACTGAATGTCCTCGGCATGATGCCACACCCGGAGAATCTGATCGACGGTCTGACCGGTGGCACTGATGGCCGTGGGTTGTTCAGAAGTCTGGTCCAGTCAATCGCTGCGCAAGCGGCCTGACGTTTCTTTTAGAATAGGGAAGCGTTTTCACGGAAACGTTTCCCGGAATGCCCTCAAGACTCGCGCGAGAGACATATGATCCGGAACGACACGCCCATCACCCCGGAACTGGTGAAAGAACACGGCCTGAAACCCGATGAATACGAGCGCCTTTGCGCATTGATCGGACGCGAGCCGACTTTGACGGAATTGGGCATTGTCTCAGCAATGTGGAATGAGCACTGCTCCTACAAGTCGTCGCGGCTGCATCTGAAGAATCTTCCGACCGAGGCACCGTGGGTTATCCAGGGGCCGGGAGAGAACGCAGGCATCATTGATATCGGTGATGGCCTCGCTTGCGCCTTCAAGATGGAGAGCCATAACCACCCGTCTTTCATTGAACCTTATCAGGGTGCAACAACCGGCGTGGGCGGTATCCTTCGCGATGTCTTCACCATGGGAGCCCGTCCCATTGCGGCTCTGAACGCCCTGCGCTTCGGTGAGCCGGCACACCCGAAAACCCGACATCTGGTTGCAGGCGTCGTCGCAGGCGTCGGCGGCTACGGTAACTCCTTCGGCGTCCCGACTGTCGGCGGCCAGTTCGGTTTTCATCCGCGCTATAACGGCAATATTCTCGTCAATGCCATGGCTGTCGGTCTGGTGAAGAAGGACGAGATTTTTTATGCGGCCGCTGCTGGAGTAGGCAACCCGATCGTCTATCTCGGCTCGAAAACCGGGCGGGACGGGATTCACGGTGCCACTATGGCGTCGGCAGAGTTTGACGACAAGTCAGAGGAAAAACGCCCGACCGTACAGGTCGGCGACCCCTTCGCGGAAAAGCTGCTGCTCGAAGCATGCCTTGAGCTGATGCAATCGGATTCGGTTATTGCGATTCAGGATATGGGCGCAGCCGGCTTGACCTGTTCGGCTGTTGAGATGGGAGCGAAGGGCAACCTCGGCGTCGAGCTTGATCTTGATAAGGTTCCATGCCGCGAAGAAGGCATGAGCGCTTACGAGATGATGCTATCCGAGAGCCAGGAGCGCATGCTCATGGTTCTAAAACCCGAGAAGGAAAAAGAAGCCGAAGCCATTTTCCGCAAATGGGGGCTCGATTTCGCAGTTATCGGGTTTACAACGGACACTCTGCGTTTCGTTGTGAAGCATAAGGGCGCCGTCATGGCGGACCTCCCGATCAAGGAACTTGGTGATGAGGCTCCCCTCTATGATCGACCCCATGTTCCTACCCCGAAGAAACCGCAGATCAGCCCGGAAAGCGTTATTGCCCCTATACCCAACCGGGAAGCGTTATTGAAGCTCGTTGCGTCTCCGGACCAGTGCTCGAAGCGCTGGGTCTGGGAACAATATGACCATCTCATTCTCGGCAACACGGTGCAGAGCCCCGGTGGCGATGCTGCCGTCGTGCGCATCCAGGAAGGCCCCAAGGGCCTCGCGCTGACGTCGGATGTAACGCCCCGCTATTGTGAGGCTGATCCGGTCGAGGGTGGAAAGCAGGCCGTTGCCGAGGCGTGGCGCAATATCACTGCCTCCGGCGGCACGCCGCTTGCCATCACCGATAATCTCAATTTCGGCAATCCGGAGCGCTCTGAAGCAATGGGTCAGCTTGTCGGCTGTCTGGAAGGCATCGGCGAGGCATGCCGGGCGCTGTCATTCCCCGTGGTCTCCGGTAACGTATCCCTTTACAACGAGACCAACGGAGAAGGCATTCTTCCTACTCCAACGATCGGAGGCGTAGGCCTTCTCGAAGACGTCACCCGAAATGCCAGCGTCGCCTTCAAACGCGGCCAGGATATCGTTCTGCTGATCGGGGAAACCACAGGCTGGCTGGGTCAATCGATTTACCTCTCCGAAATATGCGGTCGGGTTGAGGGAGCTCCACCTTCAGTGGATTTGGCTGGAGAAAAACGTAACGGCGATTTTGTCCGCGAACTTATACGCAGCGGTGAGGTCGACACCGTGCATGACTGTTCGGATGGCGGTGTTGCCCTTGCAGTAGCAGAAATGGCGATGGCCGGTAATATAGGCATGGTCTTCAGCACTCCTCCGGAGACGCTGCCTCTCCATGCGCTTCTTTTCGGCGAAGATCAGGCGCGTTATGTAGTGAGCGTTCCTGCTGAAACGGCTCCGTCTATCCTTGAAAGAGCGAAGCGGGCCGGTGTCCCAGCCTTCCGCATCGGTGCAACGGGTGGTGGAGCATTGCATTTACCGAAGGAACCACCCATATCTGTCGCAGAATTGAAGCAGGCTCATGAAGATTGGCTTCCCTCCTATATGGCGGGGCAATCATCCTGACGCGTAAATTAAAGAGCGACGATATCCATGGCAATGCAAGCCCACGAAATAGAGCAGTTCATTAAGGCAGCCCTGCCTGATGCGGAGATCGTCATTCGTGATCTCGCGGGTGATGGAAATCATTACCAGGCCACGGTGACTTCATCCGCGTTCTTGGGCAAGAGCAAAGTCCAGCAGCACCAGATGGTTTACGGTGCCCTGCAAGGCAGGATGGGCGGTGAATTGCATGCCCTTGCTTTGACCACGATCGCTGTGGAATCCTAGAGACTTTTCCCGATCATGAAAAAGTGAATGAATCGCAACTCAGGAAAGTACGTACCATTCCAGTCACGATACAGCAGGAGATTAATATGGCTGACGCCCGTCAGATCATCGATAACGAAATCAAATCGAACGACATTGTTCTGTTCATGAAAGGGACGCCGGATTTTCCCATGTGCGGGTTTTCCGGTCAGGTCGTCCAGATTTTAAAGCATCTCGGCGTTGGCTTCAAAGGCATCAATGTCCTTGAAGACGAAGGAATTCGTCAAGGAATCAAGGAGTATTCAAGCTGGCCCACAATCCCTCAGCTTTATATCAAGGGAGAGTTCGTCGGCGGTTGCGATATCGCGCGCGAGATGTTTCAGTCCGGTGAATTGCAGCAGCTGCTCTCCGAAAAGGGAATTTCTGCCTGACTGATCAGGAGTATCCGGTTGATGAGAAGAGGGGCTTTTTGGCCCCTCTTTTTTTGGTTGTTCATTCTGCTGAAACGGGAGTACAAATTGACGCATCGTCAAAAGCCATATTTTTATGTTTTCGCTTCAAAAAAGCTTTGAACACAATGATACTTTTTTGTAGGCCACGGTCCTCGCAAATGTCGTCATGCGACAAGCAGTAATAAAATACCTGTAGATTTACCTCACTAAATGAGATAAATATATTAGTATCATAACCCGTTAAGATTGCTTGCAAATTAAGAGTGTTAAGAATATCAATATATTAGTTTGTCTGGGCAGGCAGTTTGATGGCGGGTTCATATTCGAAGCCGGTTCCGCGTTGCTTTTGCACGCGTTGCACAGAAGGGGCTGAATGATGAGAATTAAGGACACAATCGACAAAATTCCTGGCGGTCTGATGCTTGTACCGCTTCTGCTCGGCGCACTCTGCAAAACCTTTGTTCCGGGCGCACCTTTATACTTTAAGGGCTTCACTCAGGGAATCATGACCGGAGTCGTTCCGATTCTGGCAGTCTGGTTCTTCTGTATGGGTGCATCGATCAGGTTGAATGCAACCGGTACGGTGTTGCGTAAATCCGGGACCATCGTACTGACCAAGCTGATTGCCGCTGCTATCATCACGTACATCGCCGCCATGTTCATTCCTGCGGAGGGCATTCAGACTGGCTTCTTCGCCGGCCTGTCGATTCTGGCGATTGTCTGCGCGATGGATATGACCAATGGCGGTCTCTACGCGTCTTTGATGCAGACCTATGGTACCAAGGAAGAAGCTGGCGCCTTTGTGTTGACCTCGATTGAGTCCGGCCCGCTGATGAGCATGATCATTCTCGGAGCTTCCGGAGCAGCACATTTCGAGCCGCAGATTCTTATCGGCGCTCTGCTTCCGTTCGTCGTCGGATTCATTCTCGGCAATCTCGACCCGAAGCTGCGCGAGTTCTTCACGCCGGGCGGCATGCTGATGATTCCGTTCTTCGCATTCGCTCTCGGCAACACCATCGACCTGAATACTCTTCTGTCTCCGCTTGCTGCGCTGGGTGTCGTGCTGGCTATCTCGGTGATCATCCTCACCGGTATTCCGCTCATCCTGGCTGACAAATATATCGGTGGCGGCACGGGTACGGCAGGTCTAGCCGCTTCAAGCACCGCCGGAGCAGCGGCAGCCAATCCGGTCGCCATCGCTGCGGTCGCCCCGGATCAATTTGGCGCCGTCGCGCAACAGGCAACTGTCCTGGTTGCCATCTGCGTGATCGTGACATCCATTGTCGTCCCGATCATAACCGGCATCTGGTACAAGAAGTTCGGAGCCGGCAAGGCTGAAGTGAAAGCAGCCGCAGTTGATCCGCAATTGGCTGCTCACTGACATACCGGAAGAGAGCGAGTTTCTGTTGAATTAAGTTTCTCTTCCCAATCGCGAATCTCGGAAAGCCGTCACCTTTGAAGGGTGGCGGCTTTTCCATGTTCGGAAGAGAAGTAAATCTGCGGAACAGCCATCTCACACGAAGGATACGCGCCTCCAGGTGAAGTTCACTGCGTTTCCCTGGCTGCTCTGATCAGCTTCATTGCATCAACACTTGCCCAATCTGCCCCGCCCTTCAGGATTCCCGCCTGACATCCCTGGTTGTCGAGAAGAATAGTGGTCGGGAGGCCGACCACATGGCCTGATTTCTGCAATATTTTAAGTACGTTCCCTTTCGGGTCGGAATAGAAAGACAGGTTTTCGATTCCGTTGTCCCTCAGCCATTTTCTCGGCTTGTCACCCACCACCGTATCGACGTTGATCGCGACAACCTCAAAATCCGCTCCGCCGAGCTCTCGCTGCAGTTTATCAAGCGCCGGCATCTCGAGACGACAGGGCACGCACCAGGTTGCCCAGAGATTGACAAGCACCGTTTTTCCCTTGAAGTCTTCCAGTCCCACAAGCCTGCCATCCGAATTTTCGAAGGAAAGGGTCGGAAACCCGGTGCGTTTTGACGATACGCTGAAAGCGGCCACTTCCCCCGTTGCTAAAGGCTTGAGTTCGTCAATACGATCCTGACCGACAGTACACGCCTCACCCTTGCCCGAGGTTCCTGTCGCAAACAAGCCTGAGAGCGCAACGCCCCCTGCAAGAACCACGACAAACGAAGCACTTGCAAACCAGAGGATTCGTCTGCTCTTTTTCGGCCGCGCCGTCGAATTCGCTTCAATTTCAGTCATGGTATACTGATGGCAAGAAAGACCGCCCGATCTCAAGAGGATTTCCGCACATGTCAGAAATTGTGCGCTCACGATTCCGCGTGCGGGAAAGCTATGAATGAAAATGCGATAACCTCTCGCCTGCGGGATAAGTTGGCGTTATGGTGCGCGCGTAGTTTCGGAGCATAAGATGTCATTGCGTCAATCCCCCGCCGCTTTCTTTCTTCTCGGCCTTACGGCGCTTATCGTTGCCGGCTGCGGCCGGGCCGGACCGCTTGAAGCGCCTCCACAACGAGGAACTGCCCAAAGTAGTACCGACGCATCCAAAGCAGCCGACGAGCGTGTGTCCGTCTCTTCATCGGGACAGGACCCTTCGGATTTCGATACCGGGAGGGAAGACGGGATGATGCCCTCACCGCTGCCGACGCCCAAACAGAGCCAACCCAAACGTGGGCTGACGATCCCGAACAGGCCATTCCTTCTTGATCCTCTGCTCTAGAGTAAGACGAGTTTAAGCGGACATCGGTTAAACGCAAGAAAGCCTTACGGCATAAGAAATTTAGAGTATTTTGTGATTCATATTAAACGTAAAATACTCTAGAGAGACCATTCTCGGGGCGAAAGAAGTGTTCCCCGTATAGCCTAAGAAGCTTGAAAGCTCGGTCATGCACCATTTTTCCTACCGCAACGGCATTCTTCATGCTGAAGATGTCGATGTGAGCCGTCTCGCAGAAGAAGTCGGCACACCGTTTTATTGCTATTCCACCGCAACGCTGGAACGCCATTATCGCGTTTTTGCGGAAGCCTTCGAAGATTGCGATGCGCTGGTGTGTTTCGCCATGAAGGCCAACAGCAATCAAGCCGTTCTCCAGACTCTCGGCAATCTCGGCGCGGGCATGGACATCGTCTCGGGTGGAGAAATGAAGCGGGCGCTTGCTGCTCATGTGCCTGGCGAGCGGATTGTTTTTTCAGGAGTAGGTAAAACAAAAGAGGAAATGGCGCTCGGGCTCGACAACGGCATTTTGTGCTTCAACGTCGAATCGGAGCCGGAGTTGAAAGCCCTGTCCGAAGTCGCGGTTTCCAAAGGCATCAACGCACGCGTGTCCATCAGGGTCAATCCCGATGTCGATGCAAAGACCCATGCCAAGATTTCTACCGGCAAATCCCAAAACAAGTTCGGCATTCCGATTTCCCGCGCCCGGGAAGTCTATCGCCAGGCTGCGCGTCTTCCCGGCCTTCAGGTGACCGGCGTCGATATGCATATCGGCAGCCAGATCATCGACCTTCAGCCTTTCGATAATGCCAGTGCCCTTCTGAGTGATCTCGCCCGCGACCTTATGACGGACGGGCATAAACTGCACCATATCGATTTTGGCGGAGGCCTCGGCATTCCATACCGTGCAGACAACCAGCCACCGCCCGACCCGAAGGCTTATGCGGAGATCATCAAGCGCAATGCCAATGGTCTGGGGCTCAAAATGATCTTTGAGGTCGGCCGCATGATTGCCGGGAACGCCGGCATACTCGCAACGCGTGTCATCTATGTGAAACGCGGCGAGAACAAGACCTTCGTCATTGTCGACGCCGCCATGAACGACCTGATACGCCCTACCCTGTATGATGCATATCATGCCATCCAGCCTGTCAGGGAGCCTGCTGTCGGAGCAGAGCGGATGGTTGTCGATGTTGTCGGTCCGGTTTGTGAAACCGGTGATTATCTCGCTCTGGGGCGGGATATGGCGGAGGTCCGGCCCGGAGATCTGCTCGCGGTCATGACCGCAGGCGCTTATGGCGCCGTGCAATCGTTCACCTATAATTCCCGTAATCTGGTGCCGGAGGTTCTCGTGCGTGAAATGGACTATGCAGTCGTCCGGCCACGGCAGAGCCACGAAGAACTGATTGCTCTCGACCGCATCCCGGATTGGCTTTGACGATAGCCCTCGCCGTTTTCAGGCCTATATTGCCGTTTATGACCCTTTGGTCCGGACAGGATCGAAGACAGGACAGCAAGGGAACAGTGTCTGATGGACGGCAATAGGCCGGGCAGCGAGCAGGACACGTACCGGACGGCGATGTCGCGCCTCAACCGGCTGGCCGGAAAGGCCTGGCTGGTGTTGTGGGTGGAGCGGCTGTGGCCTTTGCTATGGCCACCTGTCGGAATCTGCCTTCTGTTCTTTATCGTGTCGTGGCTCGGGGTATGGTTCATCCTGCCGGATATTGCCCGCCTCGCCTTTCTTGCAGCCTTTGCGCTTGGTTTCTTATACAGCCTCAGGCACTTCCTGACATTGCGTCGACCGCAGATAGAGGATGCGCTGCGACGCATAGACCGTGACAGCGGCGACAACCACGGGCAGGCAGAGACTTTCGCCGACAGTCTGGCACTGGGCCGGGACAAACCGGCCACACGGGAATTGTGGATATTGCATCGCAAGCGGGCCGCTGCCGCAATCCCCGGTATGAAGGTCACGCCACCTCATGTCGATATGGCCCGGTATGACCGCTACGCCGTTCGGGCGGGTCTGGTGCTTGCGACAATTGCCAGCGCATTCATCGCAGGCCCGGAAAAGATGGAACGTCTGGATGCTGCGTTTCGTGGCGTCAGTCTTCTCGGCAGCGAAAGCAGGGGTAACCTTGCGGATGGATGGATCAACCCGCCGGTTTACACCGGCCTGCCGCCTCAGATCATCGATTTCGGCGAAACCCGGAAAGCGCTGCGTGCGCCGGTCGGAAGCCTTGTTGTCATCCGCAGTCGCAAGGATGAGGGGATCGATATCAAAGCCGAGAAAGGCTTGAGGCAGGAAGGATTTTCCGCGCAGCAAGGCGCAAAGCTGGAAGAGCGTCACTTTGTGCTTGAAGGCGATAGCAGGCTTACAGTGAGCAGCGGCCTCTTCAGCAAGTCACAGCTTGAAATTCAGGCCGTACCCGACTTGCCGCCTTCGATCGCCTTAGCGGGAGGTCCCGAGGTTAACAATCGCGGCATCGTTACCCTGCCCTATCGTGGCAGCGACGATTATGGCATCGTGGAGATCAAGGGCATCACCCGGCTTGCAGGCTCCAGCCGCCCCCTGATCGCCCCGCCGGAATTCGTGCTTGCTCCGCCCAGGCTTAATGAAAGCGATAAAACGCTGCGGCAAACGCTGGACCTCACCAGTCATCCGTTAGCTGGAATCCCGCTTGAGTTGACACTCGTCGCCCGTGATGGCGCAGGACAGGAAGGCCGCAGCGAAACGATAACTTTCACCCTTCCGGAACGCCCCTTCACGATTCCCCTCGCCCGGGCTCTGATTGAGCAGCGGCGCCGTCTCATCATGGATGCCGGCAACAGGAGAAGCGTGCAGACCGCCATCGAGGCGCTGCTGATCGCTCCGGAACAGTTCACGCCACAATGGAGCGTATTTCTCGGATTGCGAAACGTTACAATGCAGTTACGCAGGGCGCGAAGCGGCAATGGCCTGATCACAGCCGCCGACTGGTTATGGGCGATGGCGTTGCAGATAGAAGACGGCTCCTTGCCCGAGGCAGAGCGCAATCTGCGGGACGCCCAGCAGAAATTGCAGGATGCCCTTGAGCGTGGCGCCTCCGACCGGGAAATCGCGCAATTGTCCGAAAACATGCGGGAAGCCATGAATCGGTATCTGAAGGAGCTTGCCGAACGCATGGCCCGGGACGGCAACCAGGCAGGCGATATGCAGCAGCCCCCTGCGGATATGACCATCAACTCCGATGACCTTTCACGCATGCTCGACAAATTCGAACAGCTCATGCGCGAGGGTAAGACCGCTGAGGCACAGCAGTTACTGGATCAGATGCGCAGCATCTTTGAAAGCCTGCAAACCGCTCGTCCGCAAATGAGCAGTCCGATGGCGCAGGAAATGAATCGCGCGATGAAGGAAGCCAACCGCCTGCTTCAGGAGCAGAGACGCCTTCGCGACGACACCTATGATCGAGACCGCAGACAGCAGCTCTATGGCGAAGGCGGGCAACCGCAATCAAGCGAGGAGCCGTCCCTCGATCAGCGGCAACAGGAACTTCGTCAGCAATTGCAACAACTTCAGGGGCAGATGCGCAAACTCGGCCTTGAGCCGGAACAGGGCATGGAAGAAGCGGAACAGGCGATGCGCGAAGCGGAGCAGGCGCTTGGCGATGATCGGGGCAGCGAGGCGGTGGATGCCCAGGGGCGCGCCATAGATGCCCTGCAACGCGGAGCGAAGGGCATGGCGCAGCAGGGCCAGCAGATGATGGGCAATAACAGGCCGGGAACCAATAGCGGCGCGGGTGAAGGCAATGGCCGGACAAACGGTATCGACAGCAAGGCCAACACGCCAGGCTCGCGCGAGCGTGCGCGGCAGTTGATGGAGCAGCTACGCAAGAAGTTGAGCGAACCGACCCGACCAAAAGACGAACTTGACTATTTCGAGCGATTGCTACGTCAAGATCGATGAACCTGCCCTGCAGGACAAACGACACCCCATTCCTCTTCGCAGCCCCCCATTCACGGAAGAAAAGCGTAACATGAACAGCATCGCCGATATGATGGTGACCATCGCTATCCTGGCAGTTGCCGGGGTTCTCGTGCTGGGATTGGTCAATATGCTGCGCGGCGGCTCTCCCAGCCGGTCACAGAACCTGATGCGCCTGCGCGTGGTTCTGCAATTTCTCGCCCTGATCGTCATCATGAGCGTGGTGTGGCGGCGCGGTATTTTCTGACCCGAATTCAAAAGTGCTGATTTCAGGTTCAGGAAAAAAATTCCTGAACCTGAAAAATGGCCGCAAACAGCTCCCCTGTGCCCAAAATCCTGAAAAATGGCTTGAAACAAGGAAACCTCTTGGTTCCATAATGCTGTTTCACGTGAAACAGGTTACTTTTCAACGAAATCTGCGGATTGAGGTGGAGTTTTACCGGCACTGGATGCGAACTTTTCAGGCACCAATGCAGCAATTCGACAGCACCGGAGAGGAACTGCATCATCCTGATATCGCTCCGGCTCAATCATCGAGCCGGAGCGGGCTGTTTTTCTACCAACGGGCGCGGAAGCCGAGGGTGCCACCGAAGGCATAGCTGTCGCTCATATTCTCGGTGCTTCCGGCGATGTTGGCGTTGCCGAAAAAGGCATAAGCGCCGTTGGCCCATTCATAGGTGCCGCCGATGCCGATACCGGCCCAAAGACGT
>Ga0153997_1000151_pt1 | contig 20078 bp, 18 predicted proteins | sample TSNC081MetaG_FD_104750 | JGI IMG/M metagenome (GOLD analysis project Ga0153997, IMG submission 104750) | Attine ant fungus gardens microbial communities from North Carolina, USA - TSNC081 MetaG | ecosystem: Host-associated > Fungi > Mycelium > Unclassified | place: USA: North Carolina, Lumber...
GAGGAACTGCAAAAGCTCCTTCCCGACAATGTCGAGCCTGCCTATGACGGTTTGAAAATTTCCTTTTCGTGAGCTTCTTTTCTTTTAAAAATTAAACTCTCTGGACAACGCTCCGTCGGTGAATGGCATATCTGCGCCTTGCTGCCAGGCTCCGATATCCGTTGTCTCATGCTAAAAAATTGCTCGTATTAGCGAAAGTGCAATTGAAGCGGAGCGATTAAGCTCCACTATTCTTCAAATTCCAGATTGATGTCGGAAGAGCTCAAGTCGCTGAGGAGAGAAATAGCGTTCGTATCGAAATAATGTCCCTGGAGCCCGCTCAACAGAGCAACAGATTCGCTAGAAATCGTGCTTTCAGGGAAATCAAACAAAATGTGATGAATTTCCTTGGGAGGAAACAGATGAAAAGAGCAACGCTGCTGAGCGCTGTCATCATTGCGCTCGTATCAGCCCCCGCGTATGCCCAGCAGATTTCAGATGGTAAGGTCAAGATTGGTATTTTGAACGATCAATCCGGCGTTTATGCAAACTTCGGTGGCAAGTACTCTTATGAAGCGGCCAAGATGGCCGTTGAGGATTATGGCGGCAAGGTTCTTGGCTTTCCAGTAGAGGTCATTACCGCAGATCACCAGAATAAACCTGATGTAGCCTCCAACATCGCTCGCCAATGGTACGATGAGGAGCAGGTCGATAGCATCATGGAGCTGACCACATCCTCGGTTGGTCTTGCTGTGCAGGCGCTCAGCAAGGAGCGGAAGAAAATCACGATCAATGTTGGAGCGGCGACGACTGACCTGACCGGAAAACAATGTACTCCTTATGGTTTTCACTGGGCTTATGACACTTATGCCCTGGCAGTAGGCACCGGCGGTGCAGTCGTGAAACAGGGTGGCAATAGCTGGTTTTTCCTGACAGCGGATTATGCCTTCGGTTATTCTCTGGAGGAGAATACAAGCAACCTCGTCAAGGCGATGGGTGGCTCCATCGTTGGCTCGGTACGGCATCCGCTAGGAACGACGGATTACTCCTCCTTCCTTTTGCAGGCTCAGGCTTCGGGAGCAAAGGTGATCGGTCTGGCCAATGCCGGTCTCGATACATCCAATGCCATCAAACAGGCGGCTGAGTTCGGTATTGTTGCAAGCGGTCAACGCCTTGCCGCTCTTCTCTTCACTCTGTCGGAGGTTCACGGGCTTGGCCTTCAGGCTGCCCAGGGGCTCACTTTGACGGAGGGGTTCTACTGGAACCGTACTCCCAAGACAGCCGAATTTGGAAAAAGGTTCTTTGAACGTACCGGAGCCATGCCCAACATGGTCCATGCCGGAACTTACTCCGCGGTTACGCAATATCTCAAGGCTATAGAGAAAGCCGGAACGGATAATGGCGAGGCGGTGGCCAAGATGCTGCACAGCATGCCCGTCAACGATATCTTTGCAGAAAATGGCACCGTGGCTCCGAACGGCCGGATGATCCATGACATGTATCTTCTGGAAGTGAAGAAGCCCGGCGAAAGCGCCATTCCCTGGGATTATTTCACCGTCATCGCGACCATTCCAGGCAAGGAAGCCTTTATGGATCCGGCCAAAAGCGGCTGCAACCTGGTCTCGAACTGATAGACTGGAAACGGGGATGACGTTCGCGCCGGTCCGGACGCAGGAAGAGCCGCGGGTGGTATTATCCGCCCGCGGGCTCGGAAAAAACTTTGGCGCCTTCAAAGCCGTCAGCAATGTCAATCTCGACATCCATCACGCGCGAGTACATGCGTTGATTGGCCCAAATGGAGCAGGGAAAACCACAGTTTTCAATCTCCTGACAAAGTTCCTCCAGCCGACTTCTGGAACGATCACTTTGCTTGGTTCCGACATCACCAACATCGCTCCCGATAAAGTCGCTCGTATGGGACTGGTGCGATCCTTCCAGATATCAGCGGTATTTCCTTACCTGACGGTGCTGGACAATATTCGGGTTGCGTTGCAGCGCCCCGGCAACCTGGCAGTCCAGTTTTGGCAACCATTGTCTTCACTCAATCGGCTCAATCAACGAGCTGATGAACTCATTCTTGCCGTTGGTCTGCAACGGGAGCGCAATTCGATCGCTGCTGATCTCTCATATGGCCGGAAACGGGTTTTGGAAATTGCCACCACGCTGGCGCTTGAACCCAAAGTTCTTCTTCTCGATGAGCCCATGGCGGGTATGGGGCAGGAAGACGTGAGTGTGGTGTCCGACATCATTCGCAACGTTGCGCGTCATCATGCAGTGCTGATGGTCGAGCACAATCTAAGCGTTGTTGCCGATATCTGTGATCGCGTCACAGTCCTTCAGCGCGGCGAGATATTGGCTGAAGGCGATTACGAGACAGTCAGCCGGGATCCGCAAGTACGCACCGCCTATATGGGCACGGATGAGGCCTGATATGAAACCATTGCTTCAGGTGAGGGGGCTCAATGCCTGGTATGGCGAAAGCCATGTTCTCCACGGCGTCGATATGTCAGTGGGCGAAGGAGAGACCGTCACCATTCTTGGGCGCAACGGGGTAGGGAAGACAACTACGTTGCGCGCCATCATCGGCATCATTCGTGAGCGAAAAGGCGAACTCCTTTTTGACAGCAGGAATATGATGACTGTTCCTCTGCATAAGAGCGCACATTTCGGCATTGGCTTCGTGCCGGAGGAGCGGGGGATTTTCTCGACATTGTCGGTGGGGGAGAATCTGTTGCTGCCTCCTGTGGTTGCATCCGGTGGCATGGAACTCGATGAAATCTACGAGCTTTTTCCGAACCTGCTCGAAAGGCGCTTGAGCCCCGGTACAAAGCTTTCCGGCGGAGAGCAGCAGATGCTCGCCATTGCTCGCATCCTGCGTACAGGTGTCAGATTGCTCGTTCTCGATGAGCCTACCGAAGGGCTTGCTCCTGTTATCATCCAACGCATCGGGGAGGTTTTAAAAAAACTGAAAGCGCGCGGCATGACAGTCCTTCTTGTTGAGCAGAACTTTCGTTTCGCTAGCAAGATAGCCGATCGGTTCTATCTCATGGAGCATGGCCGAATGGTGGGCGACTTTCCCGTTTCGGAATTGCCGCAGAGGATGACCATGCTCAACAAGGTTCTGGGGGTCTGACATTCAATGATGATCTTCGGCATCCATATTCAGGCATTTCTCGGTCAATTGCTGATAGGGCTCATCAATGGCTCTTTCTATGCAATGCTCAGTCTGGGACTTGCCATCATTTTCGGTATGCTCAAGGTCATTAATTTCGCCCACGGTGCGCAATATATGCTTGGGGCATTCGTTGCGTTGTTGCTGCTGAACTATTTCGGCCTCAATTATTGGTTTGCGCTGCTGTTGGCTCCTGTCGCCGTTGGTCTTATGGGGGCAGTGATAGAGCGCACCATGCTCAGCCGGCTCTATCAGCTCGATCCGCTTTACGGACTTCTTTTTACATTTGGACTGGCGCTGACGCTTGAAGGCTCGTTTCGATATCTCTATGGCGCGGCCGGTCAGCCATATTCAGTACCAGCCCTACTTGCGGGAGGCTTCAACCTCGGCTTCATGTTTCTACCTGCCTATCGCGCCTGGGTGGTCATCGTGTCGCTTGCCGCGTGTCTCGGGACGTGGGCTTTGATCGAAAAGACCAAGCTCGGCTCATATCTTAGAGCCGCGACGGAAAATCCCGTGCTTGTTCAATCTTTCGGCATCAATGTTCCAGTGCTTCTCACCTTGACCTACGGCCTGGGCGCCGGGCTTGCCGCTTTTGCCGGTGTGCTGGCTGCTCCTATCTATCAGGTTTCTCCGTTGATGGGCTCGAACGTCATCATCGTTGTTTTCGCAGTGGTGGTCGTTGGCGGCATGGGCTCCATCATGGGAGCTATTGTGACTGGTTACGCGCTGGGCATAGCGGAGGGACTGACGAAAGTTTTTTATCCGGAAGCATCCAACATTGTGATCTTCGTTATCATGGCCGTTGTGCTTCTCTTGCGGCCAGCCGGTCTGTTTGGCAGGGAATGACGATATGGCGGTGACAACGGAGCGAACTATTACAAGTGGCACTGCGCAAATTCTGCAACTGACGGCGCTGACAGCGGGCCTCGGGCTGCTTATTGCGGCGCCTTTTTTCCTCTATCCCGTTTTCCTGATGAAGCTTCTATGTTTTGCGCTTTTTGCCTGCGCCTTCAATCTTCTCTTGGGATACACCGGGCTTCTGTCTTTCGGCCATGCTACCTTTTTCGGAGGAGCTGCCTATTTCACGGCTCATGTGGTGAAGGAGTGGGGATTTCCGCCGGAGCTCGGTATCCTTGCAGGAGTAGCGGGAGCGGCTCTGCTCGGGCTGATAATAGGGTTTCTGGCGATCCGCAGACAAGGCATCTATTTCGCGATGATTACATTGGCATTGTCGCAGATGTTCTATTTCTTTTGCCTTCAGTCAAAATTCACGAAAGGCGAGGATGGCATTCAATCTGTGCCGCGAGGACATCTTTTCGGCTTTATCGATCTCTCCGTTTCCACGCATATGTATTATTTCGTGCTGGCTGTCTTCATCATTGGCGTCGCCATTATCTGGCGTTTCATCAATTCGCCATTTGGCATGATTTTGAAGTCCATACGTGAAAATGAGCAACGGGCTATCTCACTCGGTTACTCTGTTGCCCATTATAAGCTTGGCGCGTTTGTCATGTCGGCCGCTATGACCGGTCTGGCCGGGGGCTTGAAAGCTCTGGTGTTTCAGTTTGCAACCCTCACCGATGTCACCTGGCAGATGTCCGGCGAGGTCATTTTGATGACGCTTCTGGGTGGCATCGGAACCATGATTGGGCCACTCGTCGGTGCCGGAATGCTGGTTTCCCTTCAGAATTATCTGGCGACCTCGAACTTCCCGGTAACAATCATTACGGGGATCGTGTTCATGGTCTGCGTTCTTGTTTTCAGGCGTGGGTTCGTCGGGGAGTTTTACAATTCCCGTCTTGGACGAATGCTCGGCCTGGATGCACAAAGGTCGTGACAATTTCAATTGCTGGCCAGCAGCGTAGCGATCCATGTTCTGCATCGGAGAATTGTTGTCCTGCAATCGCAATGGAGCCTTTTGTGAAGGCTACGACCTGAAGCTCAAAATGACCCGTGCTACCCAGACGATCATGGAAGACGCAAGCCACAGCGTGAAAGCATGATGAGGGGATGCGACGGAAGTTGCATCTGCACGAACTTGTTATTGTTTGTCTTCACTATAGGTTTCGGTCCATAAATCTTGAAAAGGTTATTGCAATATCATGGTGCAAATTCTCGATCTCAAAGCGGTGTCCGGCGCTTCATTGTCTCACGATCCCTATGACTTCATCCTTGGTTCAAATTTTCTGCGATCCGATCAGATCGAGAAGGTTGCAAATGATTTTCCGGACATTCGCAAACCAGGCTATCTGACCGTCGATGAGGTTGCGCTGCATGGCCACTTCAAGAGACTGATTGATGAGCTGGAAGGGCCGGAGCTAACAGAGGAACTGTCGCGCAAGTTTGGCACGAACCTGCATGAATACCCCCGGCTGACGACCATCATGAAGCAATCACAACCGAAATACGGAGCAATTCATACGGATGGCGCTTCCAAAGTGATGACGCTGCTGGTTTATATGAATGACAGCTGGAATGAAGGCGATGGCGGTCGCCTGCGCGTGTTGTACGATGGTGAAAACTTCGAGCCGTTTGCGACTGAGGTTTCCCCGACTATGGGCACCGTTTTTGCATTTCTGCGTTCCGATCACTCCTGGCACGGACACCGGCCTTTCTCAGGAGAACGCAAGGTAGTGCAGGTGGCCTGGATCAAGGATGCCGCAGAGTTGGAGCGCAAGAAGCGCCGCAATTCTGCCGCGCAATTCTTCAAAGGTATTTTTGGACGATAATAGATGTCCCCGAAGCTGTAAGCCGTCGCCTCAAAGTGACGGCACAGCTTTGGTTCATGGATTCAATGCCCTGAGAGAACGAGCGTTTTTACTGGGAGAAGCAGTGCGTTCACTCTCAAAACGATTGCATGCACGAATGCGACCGCATCTACAGTGTGCAGGAATAACCATTCTGAAGTACGCAATCCGCCCTTTGACAGCCGCTCATGATTGTCGGTGTATGCATTTGCGATACAACTACTTCCCGGTGGAACATCATCGAATAATCCCTCGTAAAGCGGTTCCATGAATACCGTTATCGTTCCCGGCGTGGTTATCTGTTGGGGATCGATTAATTGATCTGTGGGCCGTATTTGGCCTGTTGCAATCAGGCCCTGCACTTCGGTCACCACCATAGGAATGATGACCATAGGCTTTGAGACACAGGCAACTTCGGAAATCATACCGACATGCATGACCTGAGCTTCAATTTGGTTGAAACCTGCTACGAGCATATACCTGCCGGCTTCGGCAGGTATGAGAACGCCTGCTGGTCGCATGATAGGATTGACGATGTCTCCTTTTCGGAGGGTGAATTGCTCAACCCTTCCATCTACTCCTGCGTAAATGATCGTTTTACTCAGTTCGACCTGCGCTTCGGCAAGGGCAGCTTCAGCGCTCGCTTTCTCCGCCGGTAACACCGAATTGAGTTGTGTCTCCTCAGATTGTTTCGCCGCGATAGCTATAGATACACCAGCCTGGCGCCCCTGAACGATATTCTCAAGCCTCTCGATCTCGCGTCGTGCAACCGTTGAAGCATTGCGGTTTTGCAGCTCAAGCTTGGTATCGAGTTCATCTGTGGCCTGCTTGTAGGCGCTTTGCGCTTCCTGAATCTTGGCATCGGCGGTCGCCAATTCGGTCTTGGCCAATTCCAGAGCCGCGTTTGTCTCAGATACTCGTTGCTGTGCAGTTTTCAGCGCAGCTTCCTGCTGGGTGCTGTCAAGCTTGAAGATGCGCTGTCCTGCTTTCACCTCTCCTCGAAACCCGACATAGACTTCTTCGATGCGTCCTGACTTTTCGGGTAGTATCGGAATGGTACGGTAAAACGAAACGGCGCTTGTCGTTGCTGGATGATAATAAAGTATCACCGTTAATAATACGATAGTGAGCCCTAAACAGGCAGTTATTCCATATCGGAGCTCAAACCAGACTGAATAGAGCGTAATCTCGCGACCAATTCTCTTTCCCTGGACAAATCGGCGAAATAGAAAGTCTGGAAGAATTGTCAATATCGAGCACAACAGCAACTCTATCATGACGCAGGGTCCCCGGTTGGCTTAAGCTCTGTGAGGGTTATCCGAAGGTGAGGGTGAGGAGGGTCTATCATCTTCTTCGCTGGAGGCAGGATTATCTGCAACTTCCGCTTCTGCTGATTGCATCGGGTCCGCATCTGCTACGAGTGCTTCTGATGCGGGCGTCTCAGGAGAAGCTTTCATCAAACTAGTCCGTGGCCATCGGCTGCCGGCAATTTTTGCAAGCGACTCGGACATCTCGGCCAAAGGGGTCCAGAAATTGGGAATGGGAACAATGGCAAGCAGCAACGCCGCAAACCAGAACACGCTGTTGTGAGTGAAAAGTGCGAGCAGTGTCAGAACCGCCACCAACTGAAACTGAAGCTGGCTGGTGCCGTGGGCGATACGCTCTGGCAGCGAGTGAAGTCGGAAGTACAAACTGCCAAACATGAGAAGCAAAATAATGAGGGATACAGCCGCTACCACGAGCAGATAATCAGTCGCTCCGGGAGCGGTGATAAATGGTGGCAAATGATCCGCCACAGGATGCACCATCGCCTCAGGCATCAAAACTCCTTGCCCAATTGAGACGGACCTCAGAGTTCGTTTTCATCGGTCCTCAGCCATTGATTGTGAATTGTGGTTGGACCTTGTGTTTTCAAGTTGCTGCTCGCTACGCTGATTGTCTACGCAATTCAACAAAAGGGGCGGATAAGCGGACAATGGCAGCAGCCCATCGCCAATCCAAACAGGCAGGATGTTATTCGCATAAGATATATTATGGAACTAAAATGCTGCTATCTGATGGGATGCTGTGCCTGATGCTGACTTCTCGTGGTTGAGGTATGTCGCTTAACCAACTAAAATAAATAAGATTTCTGTCATGCGTGGCTTAACCGCCATGCGCGACGACGGCAAACGCCTTTTGAAACTCCGCTCCGTAACATTATCAAGAATAGTAGAGTGATCAGATTAGCTACCCTCGAAGATGCCTCCAGCCTTGCTGCCTTAAGCTTAGAGGTATGGCTGAACACTTACATCCGAGATGGTGTAAATCCATTTTTCGCAGACTACGCGCTTAATGAGTTCACAGCCGCTCGCTTCACGCAAATCATGTCCGAACACAATGAAACGATCTGGGTTTCCCAGAATTCCGTTGGAATTGATGGATATATACGCATGTCTCTTGGCTCTATCGCGCCAGTCGGCGGATGTTCCGACATGGAAATCTCGACCCTCTACGTCCAGTCGAGGCACCAAGGAAACGGAGCAGGCAGAAGGCTACTGCAAACAGGACTAAAATTTTGTGCTGAAACGGGCAGACCGAACGTCTGGTTGGCGGTTAACGCCGAAAATGAACGAGCAACGTCTTTTTACATCCGGAATGGTTTCGAGAAAGCCGGGGCGACACATTTTCAGATTGGCGATCAGGCCTATCCCAATCATATCCTTCGAGCTTCCCTCTAGTGAGCGACTATGAGCCAAACATTTTCGCGATGAAGAATCTCTACCGTATATCTGTGCCCCTTTTATGTTCAAGGGCCATAAGGTGAAGCTCGTCCCACACCGTCGTTATGTCACTGTCCGTAGTTCAGGGCCCTCAGCACTCTCTCATCCTGTTTGATCAATAATAATCATATTTGATAAATAAAAATCATCTTTTAGAAAATTAATCAATTTTTCTGTTGAAATCTAAAAATAATTATTGATCACCTTATTTTCAAAGAATTTCTAGCCATCCACGAATTGTATTAAAATTAGAAGAATGGTATTAAGGCACCATTATTTTTTTAGTTTTTCCTGCTTTCGCGACGAGATGACCCTATTTCAAAAGAGAAGATGGAGAGGTATCTATTAAATACGGCGTGCGTCTGGGAACAACCTTGTGAAATGCCCTACGAGCATTTCTACATCAGGAGACCATTATGGCGGTTAGTAACGTGCAACAGCTCGATGCATTGGTAGCTCGGGTCAAAAAAGCTCAGCAGGTATTTTCTTCTTTTACGCAAAAGCAGGTGGATGATATTTTCCGCTGTGCAGCTTTGGCTGCTGCCGATGCTCGCATTCCGCTTGCCAAGATGGCTCGTGAAGAATCCGGACTGGGAGTCATCGAAGACAAGGTGATCAAAAATCACTTTGCCTCGGAATACATCTACAATGCCTACAAGGACGAAAAGACCTGCGGCGTGCTCGAGGTTGATGACGCCTATGGCATCATGACCATTGCTGAGCCGGTGGGGCTCATTTGCGGTATCGTACCGACAACGAACCCGACATCGACCGCAATCTTCAAGGCGCTTATATCCCTGAAAACCCGAAATGGTATTGTTTTCAGCCCTCACCCGCGTGCAAAGAAGTCGACATGCGAGGCTGCTCGTATCGTTCTTGATGCGGCGGTTAAGGCAGGAGCACCGAAGGACATTATCGGTTGGATAGACGAACCGTCTGTCGAGCTCTCCAATGCGCTCATGCACCATAACGACATCAACCTCATCCTTGCCACCGGCGGCCCGGGAATGGTCAAGGCGGCTTATTCTTCTGGAAAGCCCGCGATCGGGGTTGGCGCCGGCAATACGCCTGTTGTCGTTGACGAAACCGCCGACATCAAGCGGATGGTCGCATCGATCCTCATGTCGAAGACATTTGATAATGGTGTGGTCTGTGCTTCGGAACAGTCAGTCATCGTCGTTGATGAGGTCTATGACGCCGCCAAGGAGCGTTTTGCCAAGGCTGGGGCTCACATCCTGAACAAGAAGGAAACCGATGCGGTTCGCAAGGTTATCCTGATCAACGGATCATTGAACGCCAAGATTGTTGGCCAGTCAGCGCAGCAGATAGCCGAAATGGCCGGCTTTGAAGTGCCTGCCTACACCAAGGTTCTGATTGGTGAGGTTTCATCTGTGGGTGAGGAGGAAGAGTTCGCTCACGAGAAACTCTCCCCGACTTTGGCGATGTATCGCGCCAAGGACTTTGCCGATGCCGTTGAAAAGGCGGAAGCTCTTGTTGCTCTCGGTGGTATCGGCCATACATCGGTTCTCTACACCGACCAAGACCAGCAGCTCGAGCGGATCAAGCATTTTGGCGACAAGATGAAGACCGCCCGCATTCTCATCAATACCCCCTCCTCACATGGTGGTATTGGCGATCTTTACAATTTCAAACTGGCTCCTTCGTTGACGCTGGGCTGTGGTTCGTGGGGCGGAAACTCGATTTCCGAGAACGTCGGGCCGAAGCACCTGATCAACAAGAAGACCGTGGCGAAGAGGGCTGAGAACATGCTCTGGCATAAGCTGCCGAAACACATTTATTTCCGTCGTGGCTGTCTGCCTTTCGCCCTCGAAGATCTGTGCGGCAAGAAGCGCGCCATGATCATCACGGACGGGTTCCTGTTCAATAATGGTTATGCTGACGAAACCATTCGCATTCTCAAGGGAATGGGAATGGAAGTTGATACCTATTATGAAGTCAGCGCTGACCCGACACTGGAAGTCGTCCGCAAAGGCGTGGAAGCGATGAACAGCTTCAAGCCTGATGTGATCATCGCTCTTGGTGGCGGTAGCCCTATGGATGCGGCCAAGATCATGTGGGTGATGTACGAGCATCCGGAGGTCCATTTCGAAGAGCTCGCACTTCGTTTCATGGATATCCGCAAGCGTATCTATAAATTCCCGAAAATGGGTATCAAGGCTGAGTTGGTTGCGATCCCGACCACATCGGGAACCGGTTCGGAAGTCACGCCGTTTGCGGTTGTCACCGACGAGAAGACTGACGTCAAATACCCGATTGCCGATTATGAACTTACTCCTCATATGGCAATTGTTGATGCCAATCTGGTCATGAACATGCCGAAGAGCCTGACGGCATTCGGCGGTATCGATGCCGTAACCCATGCTCTTGAATCCTATGTCTCGGTCATGGCTAACGAATATTCAGATGCGCAGGGCCTGCAGGCACTGAAGCTCCTGAAGAAGTACCTCCCCTCGGCCTATATCAATGGCGCCAAGGACCCGAAGGCTCGCGAGGAAGTCCATAACGGAGCAACGCTTGCAGGTATCGCTTTTGCCAACGCCTTCCTCGGCGTCTGCCATTCGATCGCCCACAAGATCGGTGCCGAGTTCGGTATTCCCCACGGCATGGCCAACGCGATGCTGATTCAGAATGTCGTGCGCTACAATGCAAATGACCTTCCGACCAAGCAAACCGCGTTCAGCCAATATGACCGTCCGGTTGCAAAATGCCGCTATGCGGAAATCGCAAATCATCTTGGCCTTAAAGGCAAGAACGACGATGAGAAGGTAGAGGCTCTGATCGAGTGGATTGGTGAACTGAAGACGGTTCTGGAAATTCCTCCATCAATCCAGGCGGCCGGGGTTCCCGAGAAGGAATTCCTGGAGAAGCTCGACGGTATTGCAGAACGTGCTTTTGACGATCAATGCACGGGTGCCAATCCGCGTTATCCGTTGATCTCGGAATTACGTCAGATTCTGCTCGATAGCTATTATGGCACTGAATATATCGAGTCGTATGGCACCAAGCAGGTTGACGCGATGAAGAGCAAAGCGGCCAAGGCTTCTTCACCTGCAAACGCACCTGCAAAGTAGGTGTTTAAGTTATCGTGAAAATAGAGCCCCGGCATCACTGCCGGGGCTTTTTTTGTCAGGCATGTACCTGCAATTTTTATTCGACGGCCTTCCCTGCGCTGGCGCAACTGACGTGTTCGGGGTAGTGATGAATACCTTTTCCAACTTTGAAACTCAGCCATGAAACCCTCACGCGATATTTCCTCCTTGATTGCCATCATGGCAGCTCTCCGCACCCCGGAAACCGGATGCCCCTGGGATCTTGAGCAGTCATTCGAGACCATCGCTCCTTATACGCTTGAAGAAGCTTATGAAGTGGTTGATGCGGTTCAGCGGAAAGATATGGTTGATCTTAAGGAAGAACTGGGAGACCTGCTGCTACAAGTCGTGTTTCACGCGCAAATGGCGGCTGAAGAAAAGCTGTTTGATTTTAACGATGTTGTGGAGGCTATCACCAGGAAGCTCATTCGGCGTCATCCCCATGTCTTCGGCAATACACGGGATCTGACACCGCAGCAGGTCAAGGACCTGTGGGACAACATCAAACTCGAGGAAAAGCAGGAACGTTTGCAGGCGCGCCTGGAAGCGGGCTTTCTGGATGAGGAGAAACGCGGTTATCTCGATGGTATTGCAATGCCCCTTCCCGCTCTCGTCAGAGCCGAGAAATTGACGTCGAAAGCTGCCAAGGTGGGGTTCGACTGGCCGGGAGCCGAACAGGTCATAGAGAAAATCCGCGAAGAATTGGCCGAAGTCGAAACGGAAATAGCAAGCGGCGATAGCGACGCCCTCGAAGATGAAATCGGTGACCTGTTATTTGCTGTAGCCAATCTTGCACGCCATGCAAAGATCGATCCGGAAAAAGCTTTGCGTAGAACGAACACAAAGTTTGAACGCCGTTTCTCGTCAATTGAAAGAGAATTACTGGATCAAGGGCGCTCTCTCGTAGAAACGGATTTGGATGAGATGGAAAGCCTCTGGAACAAGGCAAAGGATGCTGAGCGCCAATGAGGAGATTACCTGGAGGGCAACTCCAGAGTATCTTGAGGCAGAACATTTCCATCTGTTAGTTTTGCCCCGGTTTTTATGGCTTTTTCTCTTTCTCCCCGAACCACACTGTCGATGCGTTTGATGCCTTTATGCGTAATGACGACCCGCATTCTTTCCAGCGAAACAATGTCGTCAATGGTGACCCGCCGGATGATATTGACGTGATAGGCTTTATCTTCCCGCGTGATGTCTTCTGCGTCCAATGTTGGAAGCTCTTCACCCATGTCATCGACATGGCGAAAGAATGGAGAGATGTCCAAACGGGATATATCCATGATCGAACGTTTAGCGCCGGGAAAAAGGCTCTTGAGTTTTGTGAGGTTTATGACGCGGGAGTAATAGAGGATATCTTCGCTTCTGAAAGAATTCAGCACGTCTACGAGATGTGACTTGTCGCGCAAGATTCTCACATCTTCCGGTATCCTGTTCTCTCCTACGAAACTGAAGGCCTCTTCGCAGGTTCCAATTGGGCGATCCAGGTCCTTGTAAATGATCAGACGACGATCCGGGAGCCATTTTCTAAAAATAGAAAACAGCTTTTCGCGTGAGAGTTCCTTCATCTTATCTTTGAATATGTATCCGATGACCATCGCTACAAAAAGCGGTGTTGAAACTGCTCCGTAGCGAACCTGCCAGATAAAAGCCACAGCAGTCGCAAAAACCATGGCAACAGCTGCTGCTACGCTGGTGATCATATGAAAGACGAATGTCTGCCCCGTCTTACGTCGCAATTCCAGGAAAAGCGGTGCATTCACATATTTCTTCAAGACCCCCCATCGATAAAGAGCTATCTCGTTGTCGTGGTCACTGATGGCAATGCTCTCGTGATAATGTTTGTCCCGGTAAGCCATCTCCGCGCGCCAGAATGTACGAAAGCGATCTTTCCTCTCGCCGTCTTCAAGAGAGACGAGAAGCTTGAAGCAATAATGGGTCGTGATGATAGCAAGAAATTCATCGCAGTAGACATAGGCTGGAGATCGCAGCTGTGACGAAACAAGCTGGTTTTTTTCAAAGAGATCGCGGTATCGCCTCAGGATTTCCTTGATCAGTTCCATATAGGAACAAGCCTTTTCCTCCCTCTCCTGCGGAGTTCGACTATGACGCATGGCGTCCCTGATCGCCAATCGTAACGAGCGTTTGTAAGTTAGACAGAAAAGCTTGAGCGACTTCTCATAAAGTTCGGCGGCTTCTGCGTTGGGAGTAGTGGATCCAATCAATGAATCCAGGCAGCGCTCTATGCTCTCCAGCGTGCTTTCAGGTTCGAGCAGGTCTGCAATAGATGCTGTCGGGGGGCGCAGTCGAATGTAGTTCTTCAGATATTGGGGGAACGTCTGTGGCGGAAAAGTCCAGCGGTTGACCTGCAGGTTTGTCGGCAGGAAATACCAGGTTTCAACATGGTATTTCAGGCTTTTTCCTGTTTCAGGAAAGGAAATTCGGCGCTTGATTTCCAAACGCCGCTCACCATGCACTTTTAGTGTTTCTTTGATCATGGCGTTTCACAAATCTGTCTTAAAACTTCTCACCTTGGGAAGAAGCGGGCAGCGAATTCCCCTGCCCGCTTCTATTGTTCTTATTTCACCAAAGCTGGCTGTTGAAACCCATCAGAGGCATGGCGTACTGGGCCCATAATATCAACAGAGCCCATATGATGGTTAGTTGAACCATGCCATATTTGAAGGATTCCCAATTTGAATAATGATCTGTCAGGTAGCTGATATTGGCGGGCTTTGAATTGAAATACAGCACGTAAACCTGGTTGATCATGAATGCCATCGGTAAACAGAACCCGATGATATCCCAATTGAACTTCCTTGCGATGCCGATGATGATCGGGAACATGATGATCGTTCGCGCTGTCTTGCTTTCACTTACCAAAGTCGTGATTCCGAAGACTGCGCTGATAACGGCAAAGACAAGCAGTTTTCCGCCATGATCAGGATGGATATTCCAACTGTCGAACAAGCGGTGAACAACCAATCCGACAATATCCGTCTTGTCGACGACAGCGCCAATGACATAGGCACCGAAGCTGAACATGAGCATGTGCCACGGAATATCGGCATCGTTCCACTTCATCACACCCATTGCCGGGAGTTTCATGACTGATGGCATCAAAACCACACAGGCACCGGCGACTGCGACGACTTCTGCAGGAACTCCATGAATTCGGTCTGTCGCCCACAACAGCAGGACAACCACGAACGTGACGCCAGCCCGGATCTCGGCATTGGAGATTTTCCCCAACGCCTCTTTCTCCCTTCTCAGGCGTTGCATGCCACCTTCAAGCTTCGGCTTCTCGTCTTCCTTAGAAATAGGAAAGATAACTCTGGAGCCGGTCCACCAAGCGATACCGCATTGTATGACCGCGAGAGGGAACAACGCTATGAACCAGTCACCGTAATAAACGGTTGCCCCGGCATCACGTAACATCTGAGCGGCAAGAAGATTGGCAGCAGAACCGGTAATGAAAGCGCTCGCGGAGACATTATTTGAGAGCAGGTTCAGCAGAACCATATTACGCCCGACATTGTTTCTGTTTTCGCCGCCGGTCGCCCCGTACACAGCCGAGATAACCATGAACAAGGGCAATAACAGCGCGGTCTTGGCTGATGTGGCGCTGATAAATGCACCAAGTATCATATTGAGGATGATGAAACACCAAAACAGCAACGCAAGTCGATTTCCCATTGAGACGACAAGAGTCACTGAAATTCGCTTGGCCAGCCCCGTTACAACGAGGCCGCTCGCCATGATGAATGACGCGATATTCAGAATCATCACCGGCTGCCCCATCTGGGCGAAGGCCGACTTCATGTTCATCGTTCCGGTGAGGATCACCGCAACGATGGCAATAAGTGATGTCAGGTAATTGGGTATGGATTCCGTCAACCAGAGAATCAGGGTAGCCAGAAAAATCCCGGTCGTGCTGTAGCAATGGGCCGGGGGGACGGCCGTCTGCAACTCGAACATTTCGATGCGACCGGACCATCTCAATTCAAAGTAGAGAAATGCGAATATGGCCAGCGGGACTCCGATGAGCTTGAGTCTTTCTGCCCAGGTACCCGCTTTAATGTCCTTGAATTTCTCAAGGGAGTAATTCCTCATGTCCAGAGGATCGAAAGTCTTTCCGGTTCTGTTGGAGGTTGTACCGGGTACCATATCGAGCGGATCGAAGGTTTTGCTAGCAGTTGTACTTGGCATGGAATGCCTCCATTTCTGCTATTCTTTATCTACCGGCTTGTCCAAAGCCTGTTCGGACAAACCGGCTTGGATTGTTCATGGGGCCCTCAAAGACCGACCACTTTCTTTGCCGCCCGCAGATAGTTGACGTTCTCCATCTGCGCGATGCCAAGAGCTTCAATCGCTTTCTTCATTCCTTCGTAGTTTTCGCTTTCACAGCATGCAGATTCAAGCATGGCGCCATTGAAGTAAACTTGAGCGTATTCACAGATGATGCCATCCACCGAGAAGCCATAACGCATCTTCTCGACACTAACCGCCGACATTTCAGGGTTCTTCCCTACCATCGCCGTGAACTCGTCAATACTGTAACTATCTTTGCTCAATGTCATTTTGACATGCAAATTGTCCAGGATAGCAGTGAGTTCCTCTTTGCTGACGGGAAACTGAAACTTTCCACGCGGCTGGAATATCTCATATCCTTCCGGGGTTTCTCCGACCTTTGTCTTGATGTCGAGCAAACCATCCCGAACTTTGACGTTGGCTTCATTGGTATGGACGGAAAGAAAATAGGTCTCTGCCGGCATTTTGCGCGCAGCGAATAATGTCGCCTTCGCATCCCAGATTTTCGCTTTCACGATGTCAATGACACCGTGACCAAAAACGCGAAACTCCGCACGCGGGACTATTTTCGCGGCTTCTTCAGCTGAAGTAGCTGTGTTCTTTTGTAGCACGTCAACCATGGTTTTCCCCCAATGCGATCATTTTTTCCAAGTGGAATAAGGATTTGCAACAAGGTTGGAATTGAAGTACCGCGGATCGCTGGATACTTCCTCGCCTATCCAGGACGGCTTTTCGAATTGCTGATCTTCGCTCTGCAACTCGACTTCGGCGACGATCAGTCCCTCATTGACACCAAGAAACTCATCTACTTCCCAGACAAGACCAGCGAATGGAATCTTGTAGCGGTTTTTCTCAATGATCGGCTTTTCCGCCAGATTATCGAGCATTGCCATGCAATCGGCATGCGGAATTTCATATTCGTATTCCGAGCGTGTCGCCCCAATCGTAATTCCTTTGATTGTCAGGAAAGCTTTATCATTGATCGTCCGGATGCGAACTGTTCGCTCCTTTACGCTATTGAGGTAGCCCTGGCGGTAATGAACGCCTTTTCCCAACGAACGCCAGTCAGACCCTTTTACAAGGTACTTGCGTTCAATCTCTTTACCCATGATGATCTCCTCATTTTTATGTCTAAGAAAAGAGAGAATTTCCTGCGTCGGAATACGGGATAAATCTGGTAATATTTATTTCTACTACGGAAAATCAGCCCAACTTCACGAACATGAGAAGCTAAGTCGAGCGAATTCGGACTCTGTTAGAAGCCATATGAGTTAGTTATTGTCATTGTTCTTATCTCTTATGCTACGATGGTATATTGATTATAGAAAATCGTAACTGCGAATTCGATCCATAAGCAATTTTTATGGATCACCTCCAGGAATGTGGGATCCTCATGAATCTCGACCATCTCAAGGCTTTTCATCGCGTAGCCGTTAGCGGGAGTTTCACCAGGGCAGCGCAGGAATTATTTCTCACCCAGCCCGCAATCAGCATGCAGATTCAAGCGCTGGAAACGGCGCTCAAGGTACGGCTTTTTGATCGATCACACCGGCGGATCAGTCTCACGAGCGAGGGCGATGTGCTTTTTTCCTATACCAGGCGGCTTTTTGATTTGTTTGAGGAGGTTCAGAGCGTCTTTCAGGACGTCAGCGGCCTGCAGGCAGGCAAGCTCGGCTTCGGGGCAAGCGCCGTTATGGGAACATACTTTCTGACCAAATTTATAAGTAGTTTCAACAAACGATTCCCGCGCGTGGAGTTCGATATCCGCATCGCCAATTCGCACCAGATTCTTGAGAATATCATCAATGGAGAAATCGAATTGGGCGTTGCCGGGCGCGCGCTGACTCCCCCGCAGCTGACACGCGTTTTCCTGCATCGGGAGCCTTATGTCGTTGTCTCCGCACCTGATGCACCTCTGGCTCTGGCTGAAGGAATTGTTACGCTTGATCAATTGATGTCCACGCCTTTCGTTTTGAGGGAGCGAGGAGCACGGGCACGAGTCAAGTTGAGTTCATGGTTCAGGGAAGTCGCCGGGTATGATATTCATTCCGGCTCGGTGACAATCTCCAATCTCGAAGCCACCAAACGGCTTGTAGCCAGCGGGTTCGGTGTGACCGCCCTGCCCTATATCGCAGTTGCCGAGGAACTGCAGAGGGGAGCTCTGGTGAAGCTGAATGTCGAGAAGTTCGATCTCGTGATAGATTATCATTTATTCTACCAGACAGGAAAAAGTCTTTCACGAGCGGCCCGCAGTTTCCTTTCCCTTCTCGCCGAAAATGGCTATCCAATCCCGGCGGAGCTTTGGATGAACGAACGGAAAACTCCGACAGAAAAAGAAATTACTGTCAGGTAAGCTTTATCGTAAATACAGACTTGGAAAGAGGAGCTCCCAGGGTGATTCCATTCTCCTGAGAGGCAGGGAAGAGAGTGATGAACAAGGCCATCAACGACCAGATACAGCAATTCGCAAGCGACAATTATTCCGGCATCTGCCCGGAAGCATGGCAGGCGATGGCCGATGCAAATTATGGACACACTCCGGCCTATGGCGAAGACCCTTGGACCGATAGAGCATCTGACAGGCTGCGCGAGCTTTTCGAGAGTGACTGTGAGGTGTTTTTCGCCTTCAACGGTACCGCCGCAAACTCCCTCGCTCTGGCTTCTCTCTGCCAATCCTATCATGGCGTTATCTGTACCGAAACGTCGCATGTCGAAACCGATGAATGCGGCGCTCCTGAGTTCTTCTCAAACGGTTCGAAACTGCTGGTGGCTTCTGGTCCGGATGGCAAGCTAACCTCCGATGCTATTCGGGATCTGGCTTTGAAACGGCAGGATATTCATTATCCAAAGCCACGCGCGGTTACGATTACTCAATCAACCGAGACGGGCCAGGTATACAGCCTGGAGGAACTGCAAGCCTTATCGGCGACCTGCAGGGAGCTAGACCTCAGGTTGCACATGGACGGGTCCAGATTTGCCAATGCGTGCGCTAGTCTTGAATGTTCTCCCGGGCAAATTGTCAAGCAGGCGGGCATTGACGTTCTTTGTTTTGGTGGCACAAAAAACGGAATGGCGGTTGGAGAAGCCATTTTGTTCTTTAACAAGGCTCTTGCAGAAGATTTTGATTATCGCTGCAAACAGGCCGGCCAGCTTGCTTCAAAAATGCGATTTCTGGCGGCTCCTTGGATCGGAATGATCGAAGATGGCGCCTGGTTGCGTAACGCTTCCCATGCCAATGCCTGTGCTCGATATCTTGCAGATATGGTTTCGGACATAGAAGAGGTCGGCCTGATGTTTCCTGTCCAGGCAAATGCTGTTTTTCTCAATGCACCAGAAGAAATATTAAGCGATCTAAGAAAGCATGGGTGGAAATTTTATACCTTTATCGGAGGTGGAGCACGCTTCATGTTCTCGTGGGACAGCCAGAGGGAACGCATCGACCAACTCGGCAGGGATATTCGCGAATGTGCCGCCAGGGTGAACAAAACGGGCTGAATTTCCAGAGCTTGCAAATTTTATAGCATTCCTGAGTGGACTTATTGAAAAATAAACCCACTTTCCTACTTCTGTCACTCAGGAGGCAGTCGGCTTTGGAATTATTCTTTTGACTAAATTTAAGAATCTTTATAGTGACACAATATCGAATAATTTAGAGATTGTTATAATTCAATCACGTATGAAATACTTATTCGATAGCAATTATTGAAAGCGTCACCGTGGACCGACTCCCGTTCAAATGATTTGGTTTTTATTAATTTGAGCGTGCGGTCACAAGAAGATTCTCAGCCCGTAAAAGTGCGTCGTAAAGCACTGTGTAAGAGGTCCAGGAGTAAAGCATGAAAGAGTTTTATTCTCCCGCTTCCCGGCGGTTGTGAAGCGCCCCGGGTTTGCCGGAGGCTAATTAGGTCAAATTACGCGGCGATTGGCATGAAGTCCATCGTGGCGTAGTAACGTCGTTCGGCTTCAGCGGGCGGGATATTTCCGATTGGGCCGA
>Ga0153997_1000153_pt1 | contig 20017 bp, 17 predicted proteins | sample TSNC081MetaG_FD_104750 | JGI IMG/M metagenome (GOLD analysis project Ga0153997, IMG submission 104750) | Attine ant fungus gardens microbial communities from North Carolina, USA - TSNC081 MetaG | ecosystem: Host-associated > Fungi > Mycelium > Unclassified | place: USA: North Carolina, Lumber...
AATAAGAGATGAAAATGATGTAAAACGGACCCCGGATGGAAGGAGGATACTGAAAAAGTCTCCTTAATTGAGGTAAATGATTTGTGTCCTTCATATTTCATAAGAAAAAAAGCATAAAAGTCCCTTCATTCATAGAGGGGTTTTTATGTTCTCTTAGTAACTCCTCTCCTGATTATTCTTATACTTGTTTGATAAATATTAGCTTGGAAGTCATTAAAGGCAGTTTTTTTAAAGAGACTGTCTTTTTTTGGAGGAAAAATGCCGGCACCAGAATTAATTTCATAATATTGGGGAATAATGTCTCCATAGGTTACAATTCAAGAGATATGGAGGTAGATGAATGTTATGGTTTAAAGAGCATACAAATCAAGTAATCGAAGAGTTGAAAACTGACATTGAACAAGGTCTCAGTCAATCCGAAGCAGAGGAAAGACTTGCTGAGTACGGTCCCAATCACTTCGAAGAGGGGAAGAAAGAAACGCTATTTGAGAGAATATTGCATCATATAATAGAAATCTCTACAATTATTTTATTGATTGCAGCAGGTATTTCTGCTTATATGGCAATTGCAACCGGGCATGGATGGCCAAAAGTATTTGTTATTTTAGCCATAGTCATTATAAATGTTGTACTGGGTCTTTCACAGGAAAGTCGTGCGGAAAAAGCCTTAGATGCACTTAAGAACCTAAATGCCCATGTTAGTACGGTGATTCGCGATGCCTCACTGGAGCACATAGATGCCAGCGGTCTGGTACCGGGAGATATTCTGATACTAAATACTGGAGATATGATATCTGCAGATGCCAGATTAATCTCCAGCAGCAGCCTGCAGGTAGAAGAATCCGCTCTGACGGGAGAAAGTCTTCCGGTGGAAAAGGATCACGATGCAGTGATAGACGCAGAGGCGCCATTAGGAGACCGTATTAATATGGTTTTTTCAGGCTGTCTTATCACAAATGGACGAGGAAAAGCAGTTATAGTAAAAACCGGAATGAATACCGAGATGGGAAAGATAGCAGGTCTGTTAAACAGTACTTCCAAACTAGTCACACCCTTACAGTTACGGCTGAAACAATTGTCCAAACAATTAAGCTTGGTTGCCATTCTCGCTGGAATCGTAATTTTTCTGGTAGGAGTTTTTGTTCACAATGAAAGCACGGCAGACATGCTGTTGACTGCGATTTCGCTTTCTGTGGCGGCTGTTCCTGAAACATTGCCGGTAATTGTTACCCTCATACTTGGATATGGCGTACAGAATATGGTAAAGAAAAAAGCAATTATCAGGCGCATCCCCGCAGTAGAGACAATTGGAAATACCTCTGTCATATGTTCGGATAAAACAGGAACATTGACAAAAAATAAAATGGTAATACAAAAAATCTGGCATTTCAAGAAAACTCCAACTAAGATAGGACGCACCTTTTCAGAAGATGAAAATACCTTACTGGAAATGCTGGCAGCTTGTACCAATGCAGTCATCAAAAAGGAAGGCGATGAAGAGATTATCATAGGTGATCCTACCGAGGCTGCAATTATTAGACTTCTGCATGATAAGGGTATGTCTAAAGTAGAAATTGAGAAAAAATATCCTCGCATACATGAACTTCCTTTTGATTCCACCAGAAAAAGAATGACCACTGTCCATCAAATAAAAGACGGTTTTATCAGTATTACAAAAGGGGCTTTTGACCGTATTCCTGTTAACTTTGATGATGCCTTGCGGAGCAAGGCTACTGAAATTCATGATTCATTTGCCGAGCAGGCGTTACGTGTCATAGCAGTAGGGTATAAAAAATATGATGAGATGCCAACCTCCTTGGAGGCTCAATATTTGGAGAATGATATTACATTTCTAGGTATTGTAGGTATGATTGATCCACCCCGTCCCGAAAGTAAAAAAGCGGTAGCGCTGGCGGCTAAAGCGGGTATAAAAACCGTTATGATTACTGGCGATCATGTGGTAACGGCTTCCGCAATTGCGAAATCCATCGGAATTATGGCAGAGGGCGATCATGCGGTGACTGGTACGGAGCTCTCACAGATGACCGAAGAGGAGCTGCAGCGGCAAATACGGGATATATCTGTTTATGCCCGTGTAAGTCCGGAGGATAAGATTGATATTGTGCAGGCATGGCAGTCTCAGGGTGAAGTGATTACTATGACCGGTGACGGTGTCAATGATGCACCGGCTCTAAAAGCTGCCGATGTAGGAGCGGCAATGGGAATAACCGGTACGGATGTTTCAAAAAATGCTGCGGATATGATTATTACGGATGACAATTTCGCTACCATTGTGGAGGCCATCAGTGAAGGTCGTGCAGCGTATGGAAATATAAGAAAAACCGTATATTTCTTACTTAGTGTTAACTTTGCAGAAATTTTTATTATGTTGATAGGAATTATCCTTGGATGGGGTGCGCCTGTAATAGCCATCCAGCTTCTATTCATCAATGTAGTATCTGACGGAATTCCGGGATTCTTCATTAGCATTGAAAAGCCAGACAAGGACAATATGGATAGGAAGCCTCTTAATAAAAATGCCGGTATTTTTGCTGCGGGTTTGGGAAAAAATATTGCGTGGAAATCAACCATATTTATCATTATCACACTTGCGGGATTTTATATTGGACAATTTGTTAAAATCAATGATCAGCTGCTTCCCAGTTATGAAGTGGGTGTTTCTATGGCATTTATTATTTTGTCTTGGTCCTCTGTAATTAATATATTTAATGTAAAAACAAATCAATCCATATTTAAGGTTGGATTCTTATCAAATACCCCACTATTTTTTGGATCCATGATTTCCCTTCTCATAACGTTACTGGTTGCTACAATTCCTCCGCTGGCAAGGACGTTTAGTATCGTACCAATTAGTTCGACCCATTGGATACTTGCAGTCGCATTATCTATGGTTCAGTTGATTGTAGGCGAGTTACAAAAATTAATGACTTCAGGTGCAAACAAAGTAGAGTGATGAGGCTAGATCGTGTGAAAAATGCTTGTACCAAGCTGTGCTTCTCACGTTTTATTATAGAGAAAATACAAATATGAAATTTATTAAGATGTTGTGGCTGACGCTGCAGCATCTTTTACTTTACTTAGATAATGGGTGAGATTAATATTATAGATTCCATCCGTATTTATGAGGTAAATGATTTCGATTTTGTAAAACCCGGGTTTTATTGGGCCATTAAATCTGAAAGAAGATTATACTGGCAAGTGGCCATTTCCTCAATAGCCATAGAAAAATCCTGTTCAATCCACCAAATAGTCACTCCAGCCAAACCACTGGCATAATAGGCTGCTGACGGAGGAATTGGGCCGGGCAGCTTTACCCCCTGTTGTTCTAGTTTTTTTAAAGTGTCGCAATATAATCATGGAAAAAATTCTTGAACATAATAAAAAGTTCCATATCTATTTCCGCTTTGAAGAAATTATGAAATATATCACCAGGAGATATGCCTTGTATTGCTTCATCAAACCTCTGCCTCTCTTCTCGCAAACAAAAGAGCATCAGTTGATATTTGTACTCGAAATGCATATAAAACGTGGAACGACTGACTATAGCGCCCTGACAGATGTCGTTGACTGTTATCTTCTGAAAACTCTTTTTTTCAAGCAACTCCAATAATGTTCTGGATAACGCCATATGTGATTTTGTTATACGAATGTCTTGATCTTTACCCGGCATGTCGCCTCCCCCTTCCCGCACGCTCCTTTAAATCTCTGTTTGCCGCAACGGCTAAGGCTGAACTGTTACAATCGGACAGATTAAGCGCAAATGTCCAATAATGGACAAACGCAAGTGTTTTGCAGATTGTTTTATCAGAGATAAACCATTATCATAAAATTACAAGAGACATCAAAAGCAGTTCTAACTGGAGGTGAAGCAATTGTCTTTAGAAAGCAACCGGCAAATCATACAGGAGAAAATCAGTCGGATGGTAAAAGATTTAAGTAAAATGGAGCACGATCTCCATGAACGGTATTGCGAAATTGGGAAAGGTATTCTGGAAACAGCGGAACAGGAAAACAAAAAAGTAAACCATTTGGTAGATCAGATTATTGAAACTCATCAAAAGTTATCGGAAGTAAAAAAGGAAAAATACTGTCCGGAGTGTGCGCAACATAATGATTGGAACAGTTTATATTGCAAACGCTGCGGCGGAAAGCTTTCCTTTGTTGATAACACAAAGGAGGATAAAAATGAAACAAAATAATAAAAGCGAGTTAGGCAACACTCCAAATCAAATGAACCCAAACAGCACAGGGAACCAGTACCTATTGGAACAAGAAAACATAACCGGCGCAGAGTTTATGCCACTATTAAACACGGAAAGAGGCACTGAATAATCAAAATAAATTAAAGTTGGAATACACTTAATAAATTAAAAAGGAGAGATTACTATGACACAGAAATCAAAATTCGGATGGATGGAACTTATCCTTGGTATCCTGCTTATCATTCTCGGAATCTACACTTTTGCCAATCCTTTCACCGCACTCACAAGCGTTGTTATCATTTACGGTCTGGTGTCCATTATCACTGGAATTGCAGACATTGTATTCTATGTAAAACTGGAACGGCGCACCGGATTCGGTCCTAGCGTTTCCCTCATTGCCGGTATATTAAGCATTCTGGCTGGATTATTGATTTTGTTAAGCCCCGGTGCCGGCAAATGGATGTTTGCCGTATTTTTCCCCATCTGGTTCATCGCTCACTGTGTTTCACGTCTTGCAAACCTTGGCTTTATGCGGGTAGTGGCTGGTATTGCATACTACTATTTCTCGCTCGTTGTCAACATCCTGGGGCTGCTGCTTTGCTTTATGCTGATCCTCAACCCTTGGATTTCGGTAATGTCCATTAGCTATATTGTTGGATTCTACCTGATTCTGCTTGGTGTAGGCAGTATCGTAATGGCTTTCAGTAACTTAGGTATACGGGATTGAGGTGAGACGTGATGGCGCCTATCCGCATATTGGTGACGCTTGATGAAAAATATCTCCCAGCGCTTCGGGTAATGCTTACCTCGCTTTTTATGAACAACCCAGTGAAAAAATGGAAGTATGGATACTTCACCGTTCCATCCTGGAAATTGAAAGCAATAGCCTTTGGGAGCTTTGTGAGAATTACAACGCTGTGCGGAATCCTCGCTGTGTTGTATCTTTCTTTTAACTATAGTAATAATTATATTATGGTGATCCTTCTATTAAGCGCATGTTGGTTCTTACTCAAGTATAAGTGTTGTAGAATTTCAGGAAAATAACAGGAGTTTTAAATCTGTGTTAAATACAGACTTAAAACTCCTTTGTGTTTTAATTCATTATAATTCTTTATTTATATATGAGTATCCATCCTAACCTTAATGGCTTATTATTTAGCGATTCTATTTGAAAAAGTTGGTACACTTCTATTTCTGCCTGACTTGGTTTCTTACCTGTATAATTGTATTTTGTAATGGAATAATTTTTTAGCCGGCAGAAATGGTGGCGATTTAAAAATTGTCCGGTATGTGGGAACAAATGTACAGCTCTATGGGATAAGGAAGTTGACCTGAATCAAAGCAAATGATATGCTATATATATAAAAATAATTTATCAATTGTACTAAATATAATAAATATAAACAATGAAAGTCAAAATAGTAATATGAATATTAAAAAAATAACTAACCTTTTTTTAATTAGAGGGGAAATTATTATGGAATAATATTATAAGAGGAGAAGCCCGATATGGATAAACAAAATAATATAAATAAGCCCACATCTCATGTACAGTCAGTAGAGAGAGCGATAATCATAATTGAAGCATTAGCAAAGTCAAGACAGGAAATGTCTTTAACAGAATTATCGAATGAAATTGGGCGCCCAAAGAGTACTGTTCATGGCTTAGTATCCACACTACGCGATTACCATTATGTAGACCAGTCATCGATTACTGGAAAATATAAACTGGGAATCCATTTATTTGAATTAGGAAATATAGTCGGACGTTCATGGGATATTAGTTCCATTGCAAAGCCACATATGCAAAAAATGAGCCAGATATTAGGGGAAACGATTCAACTGGCCACAAAAAGTAATGGAGAAGTATTATATCTGGATAAGATAGATACCAACAAAATGCTACATATCGTGTCTGAAATTGGTGGAAGGCTTCCAATGCATTGCAGCGGACTTGGAAAAGTTCTTCTGGCCTATAGTACCAAATCAGAAGTACAAAAGATCATTAACCAAAAGGGTATGCACCCGCGAACACTTAAGACCATTGTCACCAGAGAAGAGTTGGAAAAGGAATTGCAGAGAATTAGAAAAGCCGGATATGCCGTGGATGATCAGGAAATTATGGATGGTCTTCGATGCGTAGCAGCACCGATTTTTGATAGTAATGACAAAGTATTATATGCAATAAGCGTCTCAGGTCTTTGCCAAAATATGCAGGGACAGCATTTTGAAGAGATTATAGAGATATTAACAAAGACAGCTAAGAACGTTTCTTATGAAATGGGTTATAGAGGAGCTGCCTTTAAAGATATCATGTAATAATAGATTAAGAAATAAAAAAAGGTCTCTATTCCGCCTCAATGAATTCAAGTCGTTTATCAAAAAAAATGCGGGGTCTGCGGCATTAAAGCTTGCGAATGCAAGATTTGTGGTTACGGATATGCGTATGCTTGTCAGGTGTTTGAATAGATATAATAAAAAAGGAGAGATGAATATGAGTCAGCAAAGACCAGAAATTGCAAATTCAATTAAAACAGGAAGTTACAACACGAATTATCATGATGTGGGGCAGGGAGATACCGTAATCATGCTGCATGGTTCAGGTCCGGGAGTGAGCGCATGGGCAAACTGGAATAAGGTTTTCCCATTATTATCACCACATTATCGAGTATTAGCTCCTGATATGGTTGGATTTGGTTACACAGACAGACCTGAGGGCATTGTCTACAATATGAATACATGGGTGGAGCAAACCGTTCATTTTATGGATACTATGGGAATTGAAAAAGCCAATTTGGTTGGAAATTCTTTTGGCGGTGCCTTAGCACTTGCAATGGCTGTCAGGTATCCGGACAGAGTTTCCAAATTGGTTCTAATGGGCAGTATGGGTGTAACTTTCCCAATTACATATGGCTTGGATCGCGTATGGGGGTATACCCCATCTTTTGAGAATATGAAAGAATTACTTGATATTTTTGCATACAACAGAGAAATCGTAAATGATGATTTAGCAAGAATGCGTTATGAATCAAGTATGCAGGCAGGATTTCAGGAAAGCTTTTCCGCTATGTTTCCGGCGCCTCGTCAGGATGGGGTAGAAGGTATGGCAAGTAATGAAATATATATTAGAAATATCAAACACCAGACATTAATTGTACATGGCAGAGAAGACAGAGTCATTCCTATTGAGACTTCAATGAGATTAATACAAATAATTGAAAATGCACAATTACATGTATTTGGAAAATGTGGACACTGGACACAAATCGAAAGAGCCAATGAATTTGCTGCGCTGGTAAAGAATTTTCTGGCTCAATAATGCAGAAAGAATGAGGATAAAGATATGGAAGGCAGAAAAATTCAGAAATATGCAGATATGCTATATGTGTCAGCTATTGATAAAATACCGATTCCCCCATTAACGGATAATGATATCGATATCACCATAGATGATGCATATGCCATTCAATTATGTAATGTAGAAAGAGTGGTGAAACATGGTCAGGTGATATCAGGAAAGAAAATAGGTCTTACATCTGCGGGGATTCAGCAGCAGCTGGGAGTAAATGAACCGGATTATGGTCATCTTTTTAAAGGGATGAATTGTATTCATGGAACAGTACCAGCAGATGCGTTTTTGCAGCCTAAAATAGAAGCAGAAATTGCTTTTATATTAAAGGAAGACTTAGCAGGTGGCAATGTTACCATCGAGGATGTAATAAGAGCAACAGATTATGTGGTAGGAGCGTTTGAAATCGTTGACAGCCGAATAGAAGATTGGAGAATCAAATTAGTTGATACTGTTTCCGACAATGCATCCTCTGGTTGTTACGTACTCGGAGATAAAAAACTATCTTTAGGTGAAGTCAATTTATCGGAAGTAAGAATGCAATTGTATAAAAATGGAGCATTGGCTGCCCAAGGAAAAGGGGAGGCTGTTCTGGGAGACCCACGTCTGGCGGTAGCATGGCTTGCTAATCGATTATGGTCCTATGGTGTCACTTTAAAAAAGAATGAGGTTATTTTATCAGGTGCATTTTCAGCTGCGCCGGTTGCAGCTAAGGGTGATGAGTTTGAAGTGAAATTTTCTGATTTCGGAAGTGTAAAAGCAAAATTCATATAGAAATAAGGTGATTATTATTAGAAAAATAAAAGTGGCAGTGATTGGACCCGGTAATATCGGAAGTGATTTGATGTACAAGATATTCCGCAGTAAGAATTTAGAAATGGGTTTAATGGCTGGAATCGTAGAATCGGAGGGAATAAAAAGAGCTGCTTCCCTTGGAATTCCAGTATCAACAGAAGGTGTGAATGCAGTTCTCGAAAGAAAGGATATCCAAATTGTATTTGATGCGACCAGTGCGGCTGCACATGTAAAGCATTTTACATTGCTAAAAAAAGCCGGTAAGATTTCAATTGATTTGACGCCGGCGGCAGTTGGACCATATTGTGTTCCCAGTGTAAATCTACAGGAGCTGCTGTCAGAGCCGGATCTTAACATGGTAACTTGTGGAGGTCAGGCAACGATTCCAATTATACACGCAGTAGAGCGCGTGGCAGGTGCAAAATATGCGGAGATTGTTTCTTGTATTTCTTCAAAAAGCGCCGGACCCGGAACAAGAGCAAATATGGACGAATTCACAGAGACCACGTCAGAAGCGATTGAGAAAGTGGGAAAGGCAGACAAGGGAAAGGCAATTATTGTTCTTAATCCGGCAGAACCTCCAATGATGATGACAAACACTGTTATGGTGCAGGTTAAAAACGAAGAGGTAGGTTTTGAAGTAATTCAGAAATCTATTAATTCCATTGTAAAGGAAATGGAAGATTATGTACCAGGATATAAACTAAGGGTTCCGCCTGCATTGGAAGGAGATAAGGTGACAACCATTCTCCAGGTGGAGGGTCAAGGTGATTTCCTACCAAAATATTCAGGTAATCTGGACATCATTAATGCAGCGGCAATTGCGGCTGCAGAAAAAATAGCTGCTAATATGTTGAAAGGAGAGAACAGGAATGAGTGTACGGGAAATTAAAATAGTAGACACAACCATGCGTGATGGAAGTCATGCAGTCAGACATAGTTTTACAGAAGAACAAATCACTGCGATTGCCGGTCGGTTAGATAGCTGCAATGTACCTCTGATTGAGCTCTCGCATGGCGATGGACTGGGTGGTTCCAGCTATACATATGGATTTTCAAAAGTAAATGGATTTAAATTGCTGCAGGAAGCCAATAAAGTAATTCGTAATGGAAAGCTTACCGTATTGCTTTTGCCGGGAATAGGAACGATTGAAGATTTGGAACATGCTCATGAATGCGGGGCAAAAGCAGTTCGCGTGGCAACACATGTTACGGAGGCGGATGTAAGTGCGCAGCATATTGCAGCTGCAAAACAATTAGGTATGATGGCAGTGGGATTTCTAATGATGGTACATATGGCGTCACCAGAGCGCATTGCAGTGGAAGCCCGGAAGATGGAAAGCTATGGTGCCGATTATATTAATCTGGCAGATTCAGCAGGCTATCTTATGCCAAAGGATGTAAAAGAGAGAGTAGAGGCAGTAAGGGCAGCAGTTAAAATTCCGATAGGTTTTCATGCACATAATAATCTGGGTATGGCAGTGGCAAATTCATTAAGTGCCGCAGATGCAGGTGCAAGTTATATCGATGCAACCCTATGTGGTCTGGGTGCAGGTGCAGGTAACACACAAATCGAAGTTTTGGCTGGAGTGCTGAACCGGAATCAATACCATACGGGTGTAGATTTCTACGGTTTGATGGATCTGGCACAAGAAGTAGTAATACCATTGATGCAAAGACCGCAGACGATTGACAACGGATCACTTATGTTAGGTTATACAGGAGTTTACTCCAGCTTTCTATTACATGTCTACAATGCCGCTGCCAAATTTAATTTGGATCCAAGAAAGATAATGGAGGAGCTTGGCAGACGAAAGATGATAGGAGGACAGGAGGACATGATTATTGATGTTGCCCATCAATTAAAGCAAAAACAGGGTTAATGATGGTATGGAAAAATGTTATGAAGTTAAAGTTTTAGAAATGGAACAAACCTTTCCCTGCAAAGAAAATGAAAATATTCTGGAAGCAATGAAAAAGTGGGGGAAGGGACCGGTAAACCATGGGTGCTTTGGCGGTGGTTGTGGAGTATGTAAGATTAAGGTAGTGAGTGGTGATTACCGCATAACTAAAAACATGAGTTATGCGCACGTCACGGATGAGGAGAAAGAAAAAAAGATTGCTCTAATGTGTTGTATTAAGCCATGTGGCAATCTGATAATAACGAGAAGGTCTGATAACAATTCATAAAATGCGTTATATAAAAGTCAAGAATATAACCGGGGATATGAAACAAAATAATATACCCTAAGAAGAAGTGGCTGTCTACAAGGATCCAATGTACATGATGAAAAAAAATACATTGTTATAAAGTTGGAAGATGGGAAAGGATAGAAATGACTCCTTGACCAACTTTGATATAGAAACTTATTAATTACATAGCTTTATGCTATGACTCTATTATACTAGGAGGATTTTTATGGCATTAGGAGGAGTATTACGTCCGGGATTAATTCAAGTAAGGGTATTAGATTTGGATAAGTCATTAAAGCATTATACAGAAATGTTAGGCTTAAATGAAGTTTGTCAAACAGAAGATGGAAGAGTTTGTCTAAAAGGATATGATGAATTTGATCATCACTCTCTTGTATTAAGATTAGCAGATACGGCAGGTTTCGATTATGCAGCCTTTAAAGTGGATTCAGAGGAAACGCTCAATCGATTAGAAAAAGAAACAGAAAAGTTCGGTTACAATGTAGATCATATACCGGCAAATAGTAACCAGCCGGGATTTGGTCGTAGAATTGGATTTACAATTTGTACAGGACATAGATTAGAATTATATTGCGATGTGGAACAGGCAGAACAAAGACCGGAAATTCATAATCCCAATATTTGGACCACCCCGCCAAGGGGAATGCGCTGCCAGCGTTTTGATCATATGCTTTTATATGGCCCAAATGTAGCAGAAGCAGAGAGATTCTTTGTAGAAGTATTAGGGATGTACGTTCCGGAAGTTTGCAATACAGAATCCGGTGAGCGTTTTGCATCTTGGATTACAGGATCAAATAAACCCCATGATGTTGCTTTTGTTGAATATGCACAGCCGGGTAAAATTCATCATATAGGTTTCTTATTGCAGGATTGGAATGATGTGGGAAATGCCGCAGATGTTATGGCGCGTTATGACATTAAAAGAGATATTGGTCCTACCCGTCATGCTATCACAAGAGGACAGACCATCTACTTCTTTGATCCGTCTGGTAATCGTAATGAAGTATACGCTGGTGGTTACACGGCATACCCTGACCATCCGCAGCGTGACTGGGATATAGCGCAGGTGGGACGAGGACTATTTTATTATGAAGGAGAATTGATTTCCAGTTTCATGGAAATCGTAACTTGATTCTTACAAACACTGAAAAAAGCGCAGAAAAACTTGCATCAACAAGTTTTATAAAGAGCTCTCAAATCCTTGAAAACAGAGGCTTTGAGAGCTTTGTTTTTTCCTAAAATTGTTGTCAGTTCATTGCTGCCGAAAAGAAAAACTCTCCTAAGCAATTACTGTTACGCTTTCCTTTGCCTATATATAGGGTAAAAGGAAAATAGTTCATGTATTGTATGCCTGGAAAGTTCCTCCCTTAACAGAACGTTAATTTCCAGACAATTAACATATAATTCATTGTTTTGCTCCATTACCTTTTCATCCACTGTCTTGCAAATATCCAGTCCTTCCATAGCATCTACAACATCTAGCATCGTAATTTCCTTTGTGCTTTTATTCAACGAGAAGCCGCCGCAGATCTGACCACGTCCCTGATGTACCGTTAAAAATCCGGCCTGCTGTAAGACTCTTAGTACTCTTAAGAGAACTCCCTGTGATAGATTTTCCTTTTTTGCAATGAATGTAGATGTGACGAATTTTTCATCTGACTGTTCAATGGTATAAATTGCGCGCAAAGCGTAAAAGGTTGTTTGATTCATTTGCATCATTTGTCCTCCCTATCCTTTAACTAAGAGTTGGTTCCGATCGAATTACGTATAGTATCTTGTCATTTTATCTCTCTATTTCTTGATTTTTCTGGCTTTCAACTATTTTTAGGTAACATGACATTTTATTTTGCTTTTTCTAATTCCCCACAAAGGCATTTATATTGTTTTCTCTTTATATCCCATTGTATTAATTTAGCAATAAAAGTTTGTCAGTACACTAGGAACTGCCCGAAATAAACTGACCAATTTGGTGAGGATATTTTGTGTCAACAAGGAGGTAAAATTCGCACATACTGGTTGTACGTAAGGTTATCGGTGACGCAACGAAATATACCGCCAAATTGGTCAGCTTATCTTCAGACAGTTCCTTAGTCCCTTAGTCAATTGCCATTTTTGAAAGAGGTATTTGATCCTTGCGACAATCGCCAAATGCAGGCATATACGTAAGCATATCTGCATTTGGATGATTGTCGCAAGAATAAATTTAATTATTATTATTCTTATTATTTTTATGCCGATTTATTTTTATAGAAATTACTGAAACAATTAATATAGTCATTGAAACAGCCAAGAGTAGGATCACAAAATTAATAGATGTCATATCTCCCGTTTTTGGAACATTAGAATTTGTTCTTGTATTTTTACAAGTGCTCATAGCAATCTTTGGACTTGTATTGGTGCCAGCGCCTGGAACTGCAACAGTTTCCGTTTCTGTTTCTTCCGCTGTTTCTGTTTCCGCCGCTGTTTCTATTTCCGTTTCTATTTCAGATAGATTATCTGGCGACTCCGTTTCCGTTTCTACATAATCCGGAGTATATACTAAATACAGCGAATAAAGACCTGATCCGGAAACTGCATCTTTTCCTTCACTGTTTGTTGTGATAGTGATTGTCTGTTCAGTAGAATATAACAGTTCCGTTATGCTTCCCCCTATATTAACACCCTCTTCACCGCTTTCATTTCTATAGTAATGTCCTGCATAAGTGTAGCCTTCAATTGTTTCTACGTTTTGAGAAAAGCTGCTTCCGGTATATTCCGAACTTCCTACGGTGGGTTCTATGATAGCATCCCCTTCCGGATTAACATAGTTCACATTATAGGTATACTGAATAGGATTTATAGGTATCTCAAGTTCGCCGCCAAAATCTAATGAATCATTCTTAGTGTACACCATATCTATACAAAATGTACATTTACCGATATCTACGTCCTCTGTAACAATGTCTATAATAATTGTTGGATTGTCACCATCTACGAAACCAACTTTCCTACCGGAAGCCAAAAGCTCATAATTATATCCTAAATATGTATATTCTTCAATATCGGCTACCGGGGGTGAAAATGTCTTTGTTTCTCCAGCTTCATAAGTTCTGTTACTTTCTACATAAGGAGTTCCAATGACATTTCCCGCATTATCAACATAATTCACCAGAAAGGAGTATTTAACGGGATTAATCGTTACTGATACATCACCACCAATGCTTATCTCTGCTTGTGCATCATATTTGGGAATATAAAAAACAGTACAAAGTACAATTAAAAATGCTAGAATATTTGCAACTGTTTTTCCAATTTTATTTCTTGCTTTCATTTTTTATCCATGCATATCGCAAGCTTGCTTGCAAGACTGCTAAAATAAGTAAGGTTGAAAGAAGCAATTCGCAGCATGGCTCCTTTTTCTATATTTTCTTTCAACCTTCCGCATATTCAGATATTGCAGAAAAGACCATTATTATAAGTAAATTCCGTTTAAGTTAATAACTTTATTTCGCAGGAACGATAGTAACCGCTGCACCCGTTCCGCCCATACTAATGGTATTCTCCTGCGTCAGACTACTTCTTGTGTATCTGGAATTCGTTGAAAGAGCACCGGTAAGCCAAAAATGAACAGAGCCTGCGGCACCTTCTCCACTGGCCAATGCAACTCCATTAAAGGTTATTACGTACTGATCTCCAGGATGTATTGTACCCAGATTAAGCGTAAGTACCTGATCATTATAATTGTATGGAACCGTCACTATTTTTCTATTTAAGGTAACCACAAGACTACCGTTTTCATGTTCGATCTCATCGTCAAATGTAAGTGTTGCCACGGTATTATACAAAGTTGTGGAATGTAGCACATTTAAATTGTTCAGGTTTAGAGTATAGCCTATAATATCGCCTACTTCAGCCTCACTTCTATCCGCTGTCACAAACCAATCTATCTCAGCTGTTCCCCATACGGCATATAATGTCATGTTTTCTGTTAATGTAATAACCTGCTTATCAGTATATTCAACCGTGCCATCAGCAGTTGTACTCCAGCCAAGGAATAGATAATCTTCTACAGTAAACTGATTGGTATTCAACGTTATGTTAGAATTCTTAAGTGCTTTTTGCCCTTCCATTGTTCCTTGCACATTATCATTGTTCCCAGCAAAAGTCACTGTTGCGTATTGACTTTCATCATATTCCCAAATAGCATAAAGTTTCATATTGCCAGTTAGTGCAACTTTATTTTCGTTGCCATATTCTACGCTTCCGTTAGGCGAGGTACTCCAGCCTTGGAAAGTATATCCCGGACGCACGAACCGATTTGTACTTAAAGTCACCTCATCACCTATTAATCCGGTATGGGATTCCATCGTACCTGTTGCTTCGGATGCATTTTTATCATAGGATATAGTTGCCCATTGGTCAGGATCATAATCGAATACCATATGATTGACGTAGCTGCCAAATCTGTTTACCGATAACATTAATATATATGGATTGCCTGTTAACGGGCTGGTTAAACTTCCCTGAGCGTGTGCTATATTTGTAGACGCATAGTAATATCCCACATATTTGTAACCTCGTATGACCGGCACGACACCATTATATTCAACTGCGCCATTCACATAAACCATATTGTCATTCTGCAGGGTCGTTCCATCTGATTTTTCAAACTTTTCTGTAATAACAAAATTTTCCTCCTTATCCGGTATATCGTTGTCGTTTTTGTCCAGGCTGTAAACAATATTCAAAGTAAAAGAACCTTTGCCGCCTGAAGAATCTGAACCATCTGATTTTGAAGTAACGGTTGGAACCCCTGTTTTCAAGTTTGTTAAGCTGCCGTCACCTTCAATATAATATCCTGCGTATATATAATTAGTTATTCCTGGTACCGCTGCTGTATAAGTCTTCCCAGCACCAGTCAGCGATGCGTTTTCACCTGTTTGAAGTTCATTTCCTTCATCGTCTATATAGTTTATGGCTATCGTATATTTCGTTGAATTGATATTAACCGAAGGACCACTTCCCCCCCAGCTCGGATCTGCTTGAGCTGTAAGGGTTGAACCTAGCAACATGCAGAGAGCAATCAGCGTTACGAAGCCTCTTTTCGTTAGTTTTTTAATGTGTTTCATACTATTCTCCTTTACTCATTATGTTGTCTTTTTATTATCACTCTTCCGGTTTAACTGTTTGCAGTGTTACGTCAATTTCAGATTCTGCTTCCTCCGGTACAGCTTCTTCAGTTTCTTTTAATAGTATCCGGACGCTGATATCTTCGCCTTGCAGACGGATATTGCCCGAGCTTAATCCAAATGTGCGAAATCCAAGAGGAGTAACCGAGCCATTCGCCAAAATAGCAATCTCGATAGCATTATCCTCCCCTGAAGCTAATGCAGCAGCTCCAAAAGTCACCTTATATTCTTCTCCGGGATCAATAGTACCAAAATTCACAGTAATTGTATGATTACTGTCATTATAGGTATACTCCGGCGTAACAGCGCTTCCGTTTAATGTAACAACAATGCTGTTCTCAACAAAGCTTATATATTCAGATAAATAAATATCCATAGTCGCTCTATACAATGTAACTGAATTGGCTATATCTGCATTACCCAAAGTTATCGAGTAGTTTACTGTTTCACCTATATTAACGCTCTCGCAGTCGGCAACTATACTATAGTAGATACTAGGTGTACCCCATATCGCATATAACGTGATATCCTCTGATAATGTTACCGGTGCACTGTCTTCATAAACAATATCACCGTCTTGCGAGGCACTCCAACCAAGAAATACATAGTCTTCACGTACAAACTGATTGGCATTTAAATTTGTTGCCGTATCTTTCGGTACAGCCTGAAGTACCATTTCACCTGTTGCATCGTCTGCATTCTTATCATAAGCTACCGTAACCTCTTTGATCCACCAGCCCCAATCCCAGAAATAGGGATAGGTCACATTTTCATCAATTCGCCATATGCTTACGAAATCCCAGCCTAAAAAAGTGGCCTGTTGCTTCATATTTGCGGTATCTTTACCCTGAGGATACGATAATGCAGATCCTTTTTGTGCGCCCCCCGTGCCATACGCATTCATAGGTCCGGTCAAATCACTGTCATAATAGTTCGCACCCATGAATGTAAGATTGGAATGCCCGGTAAATGCACCTACATTATGCGCCTTGCCTGCAGAAACAGAGCCTGCAGCATAACAGTTATTTACACTTGTGCTGCCTGCAGCATACGCAATAAGCCCGCCTGCACCGGAGGATTTTGATCTAACATCTACCTGCGCATAGCAATTTGAAATAGTCGCATTTGTTGCCTCGCCTGCAAATCCACCCGCAATATATCCGGCCGTGGTCTGCACCTTTCCATAAGAACAGGATGTTTGAATTGTAGAATAATCATATACCGTACCTACAAGGCCACCTGCATAGAAAGCAGCCTTTACATCTGCATCAAAGGAATAACAGGAAGTCAGATTCGACCTCAGATATACAACACCGGCAAATCCGCCTGCATAAGATGCCGATGCGGTTGCGTTAACGCCCATAACATAACATCTCTCTATGGTTGACTGTTTTGAACCACCTATAAAACCACCGACATAAGAAGCTTTTGTGGATACTGTGATATTATCCGCATGGCTCCATGCCACTTTGGAGTTTTCATATGAATAACCGATGAGACCTCCGGCATAGGATGCGGTAGCAGATAGTGTGACGTTATCTGAAGAACTGCCTTCAACCGTTGCTCCACCGTAAATTGCACCGACAAGTCCTCCAACATACGAACAGCCGGAGGCACTAATATTTGTCGCACTTGATGAAGATATTCTTGATTTGTGCAAGACGCCCACCAAGCCGGCTATATAGTTTGCACTGCCGTTAACCACACTATTTGGAGATCCTGCCACATGGACATTTTCAATAACAGCGCCGGCATAAGCATTGCCTGCCAACCCTCCTTTTCGCTCTCCCCCTCCGGTAATTCCCTGGCCTGCCAACTCTATAGTGAGATTTTTAACAGTTGCACCGGACAGCCAGCCAAACAGACCCTGATTGCTTCCCTGATTAGAGCTCCACAAACCACTGATTTTGAACCCATTACCATCCAATATTCCTTTAAATGCCTTTGCCTGTGTTTCACCAATTCCTTTCCAGCCTTTAGAACTTGTCCAGGTTGATGAATTATATGTATAGTTTGAAAAATCAATATCATTTCCGAGCCTATACTTACCTGAAAGATTACTGCGTAAACCCGTATCTAATTCTGCCGCAGTTGTAATAATGGTATATCCTTCTGCATCTGTTCCTGCTGCTAAAACTGTATTCGAAAATGGGTTCCCGAAAAACAGACCTAAAAATATAAGCAGCATTAACATGAAAGCAAATAGTTTTCTTAATTGTACTTTTGTCTTTATTACCACTTTGCACGCTCCATTTCTGAATTCTTTCGTAAATTTTCCGACATTATAATATATAAGAATATTACTGTAAACTTAAATTTGACATCCCCCCCTTTAATAAAGAATTAAAGCATAACTGCTGTATATCGGATAAAAGGATACGACTGCAGTATTAAGTCATTATCTGTACTTCTCACCCACCTCTCTTAATGCTCCCATTTCGAAATAGCATACTGGTTGCAGATAGTCACAATCTTTTGTAAACTTTCTCATATATAAAGTAACTAACAGGTTGCAATTTCTAAAAAGCATTTCTTTCTTGGATATTCATAATATATATTTTATCATTTAGAAAAAATATACAGGTAAATTATAACAAATATTATTACGCAATTCAAATTTCCTGTCCCGTATACGGAAAACATTATTTTGCATTACAGAATTATTATTCGGTTATTCGGATTTGGGTGTTCTAAGAAAATAAACTGAGCAATTTCTCGGAAATACTCTTTTAGGGCTTTGCCTTTTTCGAACTTTATAGGAAATTGTGTCCTATAAAGCAAAAAACCCCCGGTAGAATGTTCCATGAAATCTCGTCCGTCTTCGAATACATAAGGCTGAACTGTTACAGCGAAAATAATTCAATTAAAAAAACACTTGCTTTATAAATGTTTATATGTTAACATAAAAACAACAAATGTTACAAAAAAACTAACAAAATAGGAGGGATTGTATGAAAAAGGCTGAGAATGTGTTTTCTTATATTGACCATACAAAATTAGGCGTTACAACAACATGGGAAGAGGTGCAAATGCTATGCGAGGAGGCGATTTTATATAAAACAGCTTCTGTTTGTATTCCTCCAAGTTATATTTCAAAGGTCAAGAAATTATATGGGGGTGATTTACAAATCTGTACTGTGATTGGTTTTCCGTTAGGATATTCAACGACTGAAACCAAAGTATTTGAAGCGCAAGATGCTATTGGGAAAGGGGCGGATGAAATTGACATGGTTATTAATTTAACGGATGTTAAAAATAACCTATTTGAACAGATTACATATGAGATTCAACAAGTAAAAGAGGCAATTGGGTCACATGTATTGAAAGTAATTATAGAAACATGTGAATTAACCGAAGCCGAAAAGCGAAAATTATGTCATGTAGTAAAAGAAGGAAAGGCTGATTATATTAAAACTTCAACTGGATTTGCTTCTGGAGGAGCAACGAAGGAAGACATTGAATTATTTCAAGATGAGATTGGAGATACCTTAAAAATCAAAGCTGCCGGAGGAATTCATACTTTAGACGATTTGGATTTATTTATTCATATGGGTTGTTCCCGAATTGGTACAAGTAAGGCAGTCAAATTGTTAACTCGGCAGGAAACATCCGGAAATTCATATTAGCAATAGGAGGAGTCCAAAATGAAATTAAATAAATTTTATTTAAGCATAACTGTATTCATAAGTGTCACTCTTTTGATGGGCTGTGGCAGCAGCAGTCAGGATAATAGCAATTCAGCATCAAAATATGAGGTAGCTCTCATTGTAGATTCTGTTTCAGGATCCATTGATGACCGCTCATTCACCCAAGGGGCTTGGGAAGGCATTGAAAAATTTGCAAAACAGTATGATAAAACTGCTGGCTATTATCGTTCAACAGAGGCTTCTACGGATGGATATTTAAATGCGATTCAAATGGCAGTTGATAATGGTGCGACCGAAGTAGTTTGTCCGGGTTATTCGTACGAACCGGCTATTTTTCAAGCGCAAAATAAATATCCTGATGTTGATTTTATATTATTAGATGGCATTCCACAAAATGGTGACTATACAGAATATAAAACCGCTGATAACACTTATTCAGCAGTATTTGCAGAGGAGCAGGCGGGATATTTAGCAGGGTATGCAGTTGTAAAAGATGGAGAAACAAATCTTGGATTTATGGGAGGGGTGGCAGTCCCGGCAGTAGTACGTTATGGATACGGATTTGTTCAAGGAGCTCAAGCAGCTGCAGCAGAAATGGGATTAAACAAAGGAGATATTCAA
>Ga0153997_1000154_pt1 | contig 19986 bp, 17 predicted proteins | sample TSNC081MetaG_FD_104750 | JGI IMG/M metagenome (GOLD analysis project Ga0153997, IMG submission 104750) | Attine ant fungus gardens microbial communities from North Carolina, USA - TSNC081 MetaG | ecosystem: Host-associated > Fungi > Mycelium > Unclassified | place: USA: North Carolina, Lumber...
AAACTTAACTTAAATAATATCTTTTCTGATTAGTTAACCAGAAAATAGATTCCGGACGAGTTTTCTAAGAAAAAAATTAAATGTTTTAGCTTTTCCCTGTAAAATCTAATGATACATTCCTAATGGTATAGAAAAAGCTTTGTCCACTAAAGGTAGACAATGCATTATTTATTTTTAAATAAACAAAGCTTCACCTAGAACAGGTAATGCATTAAATAAAAATTTTTATAAAATACAAAGTTTATTATAACCCCTGGACGGTAAATTTTATATATAAAAACCCTCTCTTTTCCCTACATATTTACAGAAGACTCCTCCTGTTAAGAGTATAGAATAAAGTCCAATAACCCCATTTTACCTCTTCAATTCGAAAGAACTATCTTAGCCTCGTAAAATGCGGAAGGGGAAGGGTTAAAGTTAAAGGTAATTAGTTATCACCGACCTAGGCAAACTTAGCTAGTTTTATTAGTTTTAATATTCTGGACTTTCCTTTAATAATCCTAAGAAAAAAAATTTATTTTTTAAGTATCGGAATCAGACTTCTTTAGTCAAAAAATAACTAAGCAAAAAATTTATTTTTTATTACATATCAATACTGTTAAGTATATTTAAAATTTAAATAACTCTCAAAAGACAAAATCTTTAGAATATTAATTGTCGGATGTTTGATTCGAACAATAATTAAGTTCTAAATAAATAAATATTTTTTTTTCCTTTATATTATTATGGTCCCGTTTTTTATTTTTTTCTTTATAGAAATATCAATGGGAAGGAAATAGAAACAGACTTTTTACTCCTGTAAACTTAAAGGGGAGGCCGTTAAAAAGAAAAACCATTCCTTTTATCGAAGGAAATAGCAAAGGGCCTATTACTAATTAATAAAAGTCCCAGGGATGATTTAGCCTCGGTCTTTATTAAAACCAATAATTTCTCTTATAAGATTTTATTCTATTAGGAAATAAAAGAAGTAAATTTTCACCATCTTATTAAATCTTTAGGGAATAAAAGAATTGAACATCCCTCTTATTATTGTAATTTTAGGGAATGGAAGAATCGAACTTCCCTCTTATTATTGTAAGTAACATGTTCTCCCACTAAACTAATCCCCTATTATATATAATTAAATTAATTAAAAGGGAATAAGATCGTAAGAGGAAGAAGGGAAAGGTGTTAATAATTATAAATCACTATTAAATAAATTAAAACGTAATATTTATTTATTTTTAAATAACTTATCTTTGTCTATAATTCTCCATATATGAGTACTATAACAATTTATATACTCCATATATGAGTACTATAACAATTTATATACTCCGTAGCAGAAGTATAGTTTCAAATTGTTTATATAAAATTTAAGGATCTTTACTTAAATATAAAAGACTTTTTTATATTTTTATTTGTTACTAAAGCGAGATAAAAAAAATTTTTTATGCCCTCTCCCCTCCTCTCAACAAACACAAAGAAAATACCCCTACTTTAGTTAGCATAAATAGTTAATATTTAAGATGTTCAGTGATGCCTTGCTAAAGACTTTATTTTATTTCATAAAATAATAATGACCCAGACTAGTTATAACTTATCACCCATAACTTTTATAAAGTTTCCCTAGGCCTTTTAGGCCTAGAAGGGTAAAATAAGTGATAGAGGTCATCCTTCCTTCGCCCGGGTTTTATATATAAAATTTCCCTCCTTACAAAGCGACTTTTGTATGTATTCTTCGGGTCTTTCAAATATAATTAATAAGTATTTAAAGATAAATATTTATTCTTAAAATAAAAATAATTTATTAATTAAACTTTTCTTTCTACTTTATAATCATTAATTATTTTTTAAGTGTTCTTCACTTTTAATAATAAAAGACAGTATTTAATTTTCTTAGATAATTTTTCCTAAAAAAAGAAGCTTTTTTCTTTTCTAAAGTTTAATTTTTTTAAGTCATTAAGAAGAATTGAACTTCTATCTAGTAAGCATGAATTACTCGTTTTATCCGTTAAACTATAATAACTATTTATTATTATAGATAAAATAAAATAGGTCGGGCCAGTGATGATCAATCACCCTCAACTAAGCTTCTATATTTTTACGGAAGAAGTAGCCTCCTTTGAACCAAAGAAATGAAATGAAAGTTATTGGACTACCACATTCCTTAATAGGAAAAGATCTTTATAAACATATAGAGAAGGACTCCTGTTTTATATATAAAAATTCATCTTTCTAAGATTTTAATTACTAATTTTAATAATTCTAGTTTTACCGGAAGACCGGTCCTTTATTTTTTGCCTTCCCAAAAACTTCATTCACTGGGTGTAGGTTAACTGGAGATGATCATTATATTGTACCCTCCCCATATGGGGGGGAATGACAATCCGTCTTTCACTTTATTGATACGATTAAACTTGTGTCAAGCCCCGATATCAATAGCTTTTATTTTTTTTTCTCTAATTTATTACTTTAATATCCTATAGTTTGTTTTAAATTTATGCCCAGAGAAAATCCTTTCAAAATTTTTTTATTCAAGTAATTCATTCTTTTATTTGGCTTAATAAAAATGAGGAGATGCAACTCATTTGATGTAATTTTTTAACAATTGTTTAGGCGGCTAACCACCCTACCTTCCTTTTGAATACGCTGATACACAATGCCTGCGGCTCTACCCAGGATATTTATTACTTGCTTGTTTATTTTTATTGGAAAACTGCCTTCTCATTGCAGCCAAAAATCCTTGTTTGAGAAACCCTAATCTCCGAGGGACAAGGAGATATTGATCGGTAATTCTTTGGTTGTAATTAATTTTACCTCTTAAAGCCCCTTCTTTATCTAACAGGACTACCTTAAAAAAAAAATGATGTTCTTATTTAACAAACTTTCTTATTCTAATGTTGGCCTTAACCCTTATTTTAATAAAGGGTCTTCTTTTTCCTTCTTTACGGAAAGAGAAAAAAATAATGAAATTAATAAATTACCTATTAATTTTATTAATGATAAATTTTCTTATTTTTTACCAAGTGTAAATACCAACCACGGGGTTGGACGTATTAATAATTTTCCTAAAGGTAGTTTTCCTGAAATCTTACAAAATATTAAAGGAGCAAATTTGATTAAGATTTTTGATAAATTAAGAAAAGCTAGTGATATCGAGAATACTAAAATAAATTCTAATATTGTCATTATATATTAATGTCCGGACATAGCCATTTCACCGAGGACCTATCGGGTAAAGTAAATAATATTGATGGTCTTATCAAATATATAATATATGGTGGGAACTAGTCTAACAGGCAGGACGCTTAACTTTGATTTAAGAGATTGGTAGTTCGAATCTACCGTACCCAATTCTACCGAACCTAGAAAATTTTATAAAATACTTAAAGGAACTGTTCCAGTAGAACGGGTTTAACAAGATTTGTTAGTCTATTTTCATACACTTCTTTCCAAACTTAACTAAAAATATAAAAGTCTCACTGATCCAAGATATAATAAAATTTAATCAAGCTCTTTAAAAGGACTTGAATTCTTCCTTTTGAAAAAGATATTTAAACCTCCCTACAAAGCTTGAATTTTTTAAATTATTATTTTCAACTTAAAAGTATTCTTTTAAAAACTTCTTCTATGAAAAAGAAATAGACTTTATTAAAAATTTAAAATTTTATCTCTTTATAAAAATAATGTATTGTTTATTTTTAAATAAATAAAATTAAATATCAGACTATATTTGGATTTAGGGCGGAGCCTAGAACCTTTAATTTATATTATTTCACTCACTTAGCCCTACTTAAGTGGGGCTATCGAGAAGAAAAAACTATATTTCCTTTATTAATGGAATGGCAAAGAACCTATTCCTAATTAATTAATTAATAATAAAGAAATGAGAATAATTCCCTACAAGCTCTTTTAGGTTTGGCTTCAAATAGCAGGTTCTTCGCTAAGTTATAAATATACTAAAAAATCTTTAATTAAAATGAATATAACACATTAAGGATACACTCATTTTGTTGAATCTAAAGCAAAAATAGTAACGTTATGTTAAGTAATAAACATCCGATATTTAGAAAAACAGGTGAAAAGAATCCTGCTAATAAAAATATATTTATTTATTTGATTTAAAGACAAAAAAGATTATGTAGCATAAATCTTTTAATACTGTATTGATACTGTTAAATATTTTTCTTGAAGTACACGTACTATATTAAGATATTTAGATAAAAATAGATTGTATAAAAACCAATGGATCTTATCAACATTCTTAAAGACTGAAGAATAATAGTAGGGTTATATACTATTAGGTATATAGTTTCGTGTTAAAGCCTATTAATAATTTTTAATTGTTAGTACGTTAAATGTTATAAACATCTCAAAAGGGAAGGCTGGGCCGTTAGGTAGAATAAGTATACGTTTTTTTAATTACATTATTACAAATAAAGAAAATTTATTAGAGTTTAAACCCCCCTTTTTTATTTATGATTTATATTTACAGCATAGATATGTATTTAAATTTATAGTTAATTTCTTGGCAACCAAAGAAATTCTTTGAGAAGTTTGATTTTTCTTTATAAATGATTAATATATAACAGTATTGATATGTAAAAATTTATAATAGGTAGCTTAAAATTTTATTAGAGAAGTTCGATTCCTTTTTTATTCCTGATATATAATTACCCCCGCGCCACGCTAGGTTTAAATTTATTAAAACCATTATTATTAAATAAAGCGGGCCAGTCAGGCGTATTGATATTTAATATTTCAACATATTATTTTAAATAGTCATTTTTTTTTTACAAACTTGATAATTTAAGGGCCCTGTATTATTATAGTCCCTTTTTGGGATCTAACTTAAAAGGTAAAGTAGATAAGCAAATTATCTTGCTTATTTTATGTGAGTTCGAATCTCACGATTTCATTAATGCTGGTGAATCAATATTTTTATATATATATTTGCCAGCAATATCTATATTTATAAAGAGTAAATCTTATAATAAAAAGAAAGTCTTTCGGGTATTAATATCCAATTTCTTTTATATTTTATTTAACCTCAAGTTAATTAAGGATGTAAAAAAATTTATTAATCTAGATTATCTTTTTTAAAATAAATCATACCGATAAAGGCCCTATAAGACCTTTAAAATAATTTCTACAAGAATTATATTTTTCACAAAAATCCTAGAAAACCTAGGTGGATGATTGCCCAAAATAAAACTTAAAGAAAAAATTTTAATTCTAAATTGTAAAGCCGATATATTGGGAGCAAGAGTAGAAAATTATAATAAAGGCTAGGATTTACACCTATTTAGTAATTGATTTTATTAATCAATTCACTAAAGGAATGCCTCAAATTTAGTAGGTAAGATATAAAAATACAATGACACGATTACTACTATTTTTTTATACCATAAAGATCTTTATAGGTTCTTTACATACTACGGAAATTCATTTAATAACTAAATTGGAATTAAAAGGAAAATCCGGTATTTATGGATTCCTATGTAGAACTACCAATAAATTATATATTGGATCTTCAGTACAATTATTTACTTGTTTTAATGAACATTTAAAAGGATTTAGATCAAATACCATACTTCAAAATGCTATTAATAAATATAATCTACAAGATTTTATATTTATAGTTTTTGAATACTGTGAACCAGAGGATCTAATCTCTCGAGAACAATTTTACCTTGATGCGCTAGAACCTGAATTCAACATTCTTAAAGTAGCAGGCTCCTCTTTAGGGTATAAACATACTGAAGAATTATTAACTAAATTAAGTCAACCAAAATCAGAGATTACTCGCGCTAAAATAAGTCTTGCACAATCAGGTGAGAATAATCCTATGTTTGGTAGAACAGGTGAAAATCACCCTATGTTTGGTAGAACAGGTGAAAATCATCCTGGTAAATCTCATTCCGAGGAAACTAAAGTATTAATAAGTTTAGCGAATAAAGGTAAAATTCGTTCGGCTGAAACTATAGCAAAAATAAGTGTTGCTAAAGGAGGAGGTACAATCTATGTTTATGATTCTCAAGGCTCTCTTGTTAATATATTTAGTTCAACAAGGGGAGCAGCAGAATTTTTTAATTGTTCACATATTACAATTGCTAAATATGTGAAAAATAATTTATTATTTTAAAATAAATGGATTTTATCTATAGAGAGTTTTACTTTTTTTTTTCTTAGATAACTCAAACGAGTGCCTTTATCCATTATCCCTTAAGCAATGAAATTACATTTATTCGTTTGAATATGTTATACTAATTGTTACTTAGTATTATATAAATAATATATGATACAAAGTACAAAAGATGATACATTAGCAAATGGTCATGGCCGTCTAGCTTTTCTTATAACTAACATAACCCATACTGGTTATATAAAATCTGTGACAACTCTTGAGTGAGCTATTAGTCTCCTCCAGCGTTTCATACATTTGAAGGTCAATTACCTGTACAATCAGTTAACACCCCCCCCATCGGGCCTCTTTAATCTCCTCATTCAATGTTAGGTTATATTGTCTTATAGGGTTTTTAAAATAATTATGATGTCAGAATTATTTTATAATACTCGAGAGGTGTCCTTTTCAAAGTAAATATATAAGATATTACTTATTACTCACTCAAAAATCAAATTCATGGAAATTTATAATTATGTTTATCGGTACTATAATAATTATATTTTATAATAACAGTATAGATAATTAACTAGTGAAGAATACTTATGTTAACACCCTCCCCCTTTATCAATTAGTAGTTTTTAATAAGTATTTTATTATAATTATAATAAATATAGGAAGAGTCGTCATGGGCAAGACAAAGTATTTGCTAAATCCTTAGAGATTCCTCTTTGTGGGTTCGAATCCCTCTTCTTCCGATGGCCCGGAGAGTATAAGTAAAGAATTAAAAACTTTATTCTAATTACTTACTACATGTGCATATATACAGATCTTCTATTCTTATCTAATAATATGAGAATGAATGAAGTTTAATTTCGATTAAGCAGTGATTTATAAATATTTCTCCCATAATAGGTAATTAGGAGAGGAGTAATAAATGGAGATAGTATATTACATATACTATGTTAAAAATATAGAGAAAGTTGTTACAAAACAATAGGCTTTCGTAGCGGATAATTATATAAAAAGATTAAAAATGACATATCATGACAAATAATAGTTTAGTTTACCATTTGCCAAAAATATCAACAGTTTCTTATTATGATGTAGAAACTGATCAAAACTTAACTCAAGCAGAATGAAATTATAATCAAAATAGTTCTGAAGAAATAACAGTAGTTAATAAGTCAGGAAGTAATTTCAGAAGCGAAAAAGAAGGATATGGTCCGGTTTTTGGCGCTGGAGAACCAGGTTTTAAGGAAAGTATGAAAGAAGGAAGGGAGAGAGAAAGGAAAAGAAGAGAATGAGAAAGAATAAATCATCCAAAAGAACCAATGAGCGAAGGAGAAAAAATTATTTGTAAATTAGTAGTAGGAGCCACTGCAGTAGCATTAGGTCCAATTGGAGCTATGACTGCCGGAACTTTAATTGCAATGATAGGAAATAATTTTGGAGCTGACGAAATTGTAGATATTGGATTTGATATGGCTACTGGTGGATTAATGGATGAAACATTTGAAATTATTAAAGATGTTATCAAAAAATAAAAAAGAGTTCTTTTTAAGATTATTCATAGTTGCTTCTTCTATTTTTTTGTCGTCATTGTTCCTTGTTCCTATATTAGGATTAAATGACTTGCTAGCTCGTTTTATTTCTCAACTTTGTTTGACTTTATTGATTGAATTTTTACTAAATTTTTTAAGAAAAAAATGATCGAAAAAATAAAAATCCATTATGAAACCTTCTTCGAAAGACCTTTCAAATTGAGGTAAATTAGGCGGTCGTCCCAAGCAATATGTTAATGCTGCTGAAAGATCTAAAGCTTATCGTCGTCGCAAAGCCTTAGCTAAATTAACCAGCGGTGAAAGAATAGGTATTCTTAATTACACTACTGGAAGAATTAACAAAGTTAAAGTAAAAAAGGCTAAAATATCCCTTAATATCTAGAAATAGTATTAATTTACTGTAAATAATCGCTAGAAAAGGGAACTAGCGTGTATTTGTGCTGGTTGATGATAATTTAATTTATTATCAATGAAAACACTACAACAACTATATAATGCAAGTAAAAGAAAGAGCCTTGGTTCGATTACTGAATTATTCCCTTTAAATAATAGTTTACAGACTCCTTTAACAGCTGAAGAGCTGTTGACTAACTATAAACCCAATGATTATTACGTTAAACCAAGATTAGGTCCATCTTTTATAACTCCCTGCGACAGCAGGAAGGAAGAACCAGTAGTTGTAGAAACTACTAAATTCCCCTTAAATTTTGCTTTTAATTTCAATCCGGTGAATAATTATCCAAGTCCTAGTGATTCAGCTGTTAAATATGGAGATAATAAGCCTAAAACTAAGAAAAGAAGCGTGGGAATAAATACTAACATAGTTAAAGTTGAAGAAAGCAAAGAAAAAAGACCAGTTAATTATATTCCTTGATTTAGTTTAGGAGCAGGTTTATTTGTTATTAGCTTAATAACACTTTGAATTGTTAAATTTAAGCTTAAAACCAGTGTAATTATTAAGGAACATTCAAAAGATGATTGTCGGAGAGAGTTTTTTAAGAAAAAAGAAAACTAATAAAAATTAATGACTAAATAACTTTACGAATAAGAACGATAATGGTTCTTTCTTACGTAATCAACACCATCTCTCCGAAACGTAAGAAGGTAGAAGTTCGATTCTTCTATATCGTAAGATTGCGTGCTTAATTAACTAAATAATTAACATTTGGGGGGAAATCCGGTGGGGGTTGTGATTTTTACATTTACACACTAAATTCTGATAAATGTAACGGTGAAGATGGTGACGTATGAGAGTACGGGATGATTAATTCGGAGAGAAACAGTTAATTATTTTTCGGGCAGTTAAAGTTTATGAGTATCTTTAATTGCTTCTGGGTTCAATTCCCGGCTTTCCCTAGTGCGGGCAAAGGCATTGATAACAAAATGCAACAACTCTTAGTCTGATAGGACGTGATGGTCAAGCTTCTTACTTTTTATTAATATGTTTAATAAATTGTCCACCCGAAGAGAAGATACACGAATCCTTAGACTTAAAACGTAGACCGGCCTGTCTCTAATATAGTACCCTATACCCCTAAAAGAGGTAAAAAATAAAAAGGTTTAAGTCTTGTCAGAAAATTTAACACAGGATTTACATAGACCTGCTTCATCATCTATCTTCTTATATTCATAGCAACCATGGCAATCAGCCTTAAAAGTAGCAGAATTATTTTTCAACCTTAACAAATCGACCATTAACTCTGGGTCTTGGTTTAATTTCATCAGATTCAGGAGAAACTTCACTATTATCTTTATTACCATTACCAGTCACCAAACGTCCTAATCATTTAACAGATTTAAATAATCCTGCAAAGAATTTTCACATACCAATTAATCAAATACCAACGATAAACGATGCAGCTGCGATTCAAGAAACCTTTGTTCCTGTATCAGTTATTTCACTCACCAACAATGCAGTTTCCAAATTGTTTATGGTCTTATGTAAATCTCAACCCCATATTTCCTTTGGTAAATAATTTCTAGTAGAATCGATTGCTAAAACAGACATCAATTTAATCTTATCAAAATAAGATTTATTATTTAATTCATCAATTTTAATTTTTGAAGCTTCCAATTGCTTTATTAATTCTTGAACTTTTCCCTCTAATATAGCTTGATTTTCATTCAATACATTGTTATCATCTAAAAATTCTCCTCGCTCTCTTTTAACTCTGTTAAATTTCGTACGTAAATCTGCATAACCAATTAGATCTTTATTTAATTCCTCAATTCTTGCAATTAATTCTTTCTTTTCAGAACGAAGACGATTACATTTTTTTATCTCTTCGTCTTTATCTCTAATTAATTCATCTTTAGCAGCATTCAATATACCTTCTCTTCCTTCCATTTTCACATGCTCATTAAAAATGGTTACATACTTTTCTCTTAATTCTTTTAAACTCGTTTCAGTAGATTCTTTTCCTCTTCTAAATTTATCACGCTCGACAATAATTTTATCAATATAAATTTCTAGTTCTTCTATTCTAGATATCAACTCTTTTTCTTTTTCAAGAAAATCTGGTCTAATCTTAATTATTTCGCTTTCTAATGCATTTTTATCTCGAATAGAATCATTTAATAAAGTTTGAAAAGCATTTCTTTCTTCAATAACTGTTCGATATGCAATATCCTTTGCGGTATTCAAGTCACCCTTTAAAGATTCTTCTAAGGCACTTTGAACACTTTTATTAGATTTCTTTTGCTGTTCTAATAAATCACGAAGTAAAGAAATTTCATGGTTTATAGCATCTCTGCTCTTAATCAACTTTTCACATTCTTTCTGTAATTTAGTCTGTTCACTCGCGTTGTTTTTTCTTAAAGTTTCATTATCGTTAATTAGCTCGACTTTTTCTTTATATAATTCATCCAATTCATTTTGTCTCGAAGCAATTATATCACGATAATATTCATCTTTCTCATTTAATTTAGTTTCACGTTGTTCATCACCATATTTAATAATCGCATTAACATTGGCGTAATATTCTTTCTTAACCGATTCAACTCTTTCATCGATAACATCTCTTTGGAAAGACATTTGCATAGTATGGGCATCAGTAATTAATCGATAAGAGTGAATTTGCTTATCCATGAGAATTTCTTGTAAACGAATCAAAACGAATCAAAATACCACTATTATACTGATCGAAGGCAAGTTGTTGTAGAATAACAAGATTTTTTCTTGCATCATCAGTTAATGATAACAAAGAGAGTTTTTTCTCATAATCAAACACTACGTTGTTATGATTAGTTTGTGTAACAACATCGACTGCTACAGAAAAAAAGGGGAGAAATTTACCAAAAAGACCACCAGCATTACCAACAGCTTTTAAAACTCCTGAACCGGTGGCATGACCGGCAGCTGAAACTATATATCTTCCTGTTCCTAATGTACCAGTAAGCACATTGCTCATATTAAGTGTAGAATTATTGGCAGTAATATTATCCAAGCTACTCTGAATAATTTCCTGAGATTTTTTTCTACTATTAGACTCATTTAAAATTCTTTTTTTGAAAGAATTAATTTGTTTTCTCAAAGAACTAATTTCTTTCTCTTCATTAGAATCTTTGATCTGACCAATTATTTCACAATCCTCCGTATTGTCTTTGGATAATATTCTTCCTTGATACTCTTCACCTTCCTTTCAACTTCTTTCGGATAAAAAATTAATTCTATCAGTTTTAAATTTGATAAAAACCTCATCATCAAGTCTATAAAAAGGTAACATTAATTCACGAAAATTGACCAAATAAGCTTTGATTAAAACGCTTTGAACTAATAACTCCTCTTCAAAAGAAATATCATCTTTACCCAAAAGAAAACAAAGTTGTTCCTTCTTTATACTGTAAAGAAAATGATCTTGAACTTTTCTAAGAAGACCAGTTTCTGAATTGTAAACATCGTTTAACATGTCTTCTATTTCAGCTCATTTTTTCTTATGTTCAGCACTAAAACTACTGCTAAAATATCCAGTTACATAATCAGTAGCTTTACTACGGAACTCAATTTCTTTTAGAAGTAAAGCAATTCGACCATTATCAGCAATTACTCGATTTAATAAACCTTTTTCTTGCAATTCATGAGCAATAAAACCAATTGCACCTTTCTCTAACTCATTTAAATCAACATTAGCAAAGTTGCTAACTCCACCTAAATTATCACGAATTGTAACCATACTATCGCTAATTTGGGAACTACTCTCCACCATTGCATCTTTTAAATTTTTTAACTCTTTTAAATTTGGGATTTTTGAATCAGTTGAATTTACCATATTGTTTTTCTTTTTTACTATTCTTTTAATAAGTTCATTTTATAACTAATAACATTGATATTAAAACAAACTAGAAATAAGTAAATAAAATAACGATACTATTACTTAAATTTCTTCTGGAAAATATTTATTAATAATACCTATGAAAATTTATACCAGAAAAACCGTTAATTTTATTGGCAAAATAACTTCTATTACCCAAAATAAAGACTTTAATATTAATGAAGTATTTTATCAAATAAAAATTGAAACGAGTGAACCAGAATTAAGTATGGTTAAGGCTTATCAAAGAAAAGTAAGTCAAGAGATTTGAAAGGAAATTGAAAGTAGTAAATGTATTAATAAAAATTATCTCTTTACTTGTGAAAAATTGGTTAATACTTACCACTTAAAGGAATGGAAATTAGTTGATTAAGTTCTTTTATTTGTAATTGATTTTCTTTTTTATTGATAGTATCTGTGTCGTTTATAATTTTTAGGTTTACTAGGTAGGTTCTTAGAATTGATTCAATCTTTGAAGTATTTACAAACAAATTAAAAAGATAAGTATTGTTATTTCTTTATCATCTTATAAGGGAGAGAAGAAAGATAAGATAACTAAGAAAGAAGAAGAGATAAATGGAGAGAAGATAAGAAATATTATTCTAGTTTTTAAAATACTTAATCTTAGTGGCTTTATTATTGGTGATTACTTATATATATTAAAAAAAATGCCCTCCGGGCATACAAAAAGGGACCGTTCAATTAATTTTAATTCCAATTGAACAATGGAACATTTGTTTTCTTTCTTTTTGTTAATTCTGTTGAAATGGTAAGAGGCAGAATCACTTGTCTGTATACAGTTACGTGTCAAGTGAGACACTGGGCACAAGTTAAGTAAGTTGCTTTATACTTTGATTGTTTATTTTGCTTTTAGCGCTAGCTTCTATAATCGTCACCTAAGGATTACAATAATTAATTACCGGCTTCTAATACCGGGGACTTTACGACCATTATTTACATTAATTATTTTCTATCTACCTAAACAAACGACTGCCAAAGCTCGGCCTTTATTATTGGTGATTGAGAGTTTATAATTCTCATGACTAACCGAATAGGAAAGCAAAAAAGGTCAATCAAAACCCACTCTCAAACCTATCCGGTTAACATCAGAACATAACCACAAGACTATGTATATTATTATTTTATAATTTTTTTCAACAGTAATGTTATTGAGGCAACTCGGAAACCACATGCTATTCATGAGTGTCTTATTTAATAGATAAGAAATAAACTTCTAGACATTAATTTAGTAGCTATCTAAATGTGTAAGGTTCAAATCTTATTCTGCTGTCTCCTTGTGAAGAGATTAATTTTTAATTCAATTACTTTATTAATGAAAACAACTAAACTTATTTTTGATATAAGCTCCGAGAAGAGCTTAGATTCTTGTGTTTCTCAAGTATTTCGATTATTAATAAAAATGAATGAAGAAAATTGTATTTATAAATACAAATACTGTATATTTATTTATTCTAATAACTTAACATTCAAGGATATCGGTGAAGTTATTCCTACTGAGAATAACTCTTTCTTTAAAGATCGCGATATTCCTCTTAGTATTTCATATGGAATTCATCCTAAAACAAGGGAACAATACAGTACATGTAAGGGTATTGATATTTATTTTGATAATATCAAGTTTTATAAACGTTTTAGAAATTTCCAATTAACTTCAGTTAAAATACAAAGCCGAGTTAAAGAATCTTTAATTACACTTAGAGCTAAAGGTGTAACTAAATTAGAAGTTAATATTGATTTATCTTATAGATAAACACCCCACTCAATTAATTAAATACGTATAATAAATAAAAACTGGGATCTTGTCCTTTATTGAAATGTGCCTATCTAAAAACTATCTAAACTAAAATTTTTATCTCTTTTCTTTACTGATGTTTGGTAGCTTTATACAAGCGGAACATCAAGAAAGCAATGATAGGAGAAATGCAAATAACATAGATTTTCTGAGGCCAAAAGTAATAATGAGCCAAACTTTTAACGAAAAAGTCAATGCTGATGAAAAGCAAATAAACATAGGCCATAATCTCAGCTGTTTTAATCCAGTTTTTTAATCCTCCAAAGAATTTACCCAAAAATTCAACAAGATCATTCATGCCTAAGGCATCACCTAAAAATCCAGATAAAGTATAGTCCTCGGTTTCTTCTTCCTCGATATCCTTGATCCTGTTCTTGCCTTTTTCTTTTATTAAAGAAGATAAATAAGCAACCTTGTCTCGCAATTCCTTGTTTTCCTGTTCCAGATTATCCTTAGCCAAACGCATCTGATTAATCTCTGATTCAATAATAACCTTATCATCATACTTTTTTTTGAAAGAAGAACATTTGTTTTTCAAACTCAAGTTGTTAGAAATAGCCATTCTCAAATCATTGTTAATCTTTTTGATTTCCAAGACCAGACGAATAATAGTCTCTCGTTCAGGGGACAAAGGAACACGAGGACTATTAACAGTGTAAGATTGCAAAGCTTCTTGGACTTGGGGATGACGTTCCAAAGCTTCTTTGACCTTTTGATTATCCTGGGACATCAAAATTTTTAACTGTTCCAATTCAACAGTTAATCCATTAATCTGGATATCGCGGTCTTCAACTGCCATAACTAAAGTCTGGATTTTCATACGAAAGGCTCCAACCAAAGCATTGACGTTATTCTGAGTCTTTTTGACAAATCGGTTAAATCCCTGAGCGACCAAGTTGTGGGTTGCATTAACTCTGTTAAGAGAATGGTCTTCGAAGAAAGTATCGGGATGCTCTTGGGCAGCAATCTTATCAGCTTTATTCAAAGAAACTTGAAATTCTTTGATATCCTTATTGATAGAATCAAAAAAGGGGGTTTGCAGGTCGTTTAACTCGGCAAAATCCATGATAGTTGTTGATTCCTGGTCCTGATAGGTGTTGTTGGTCGGTGGTAAAAAAGTTGGTAAATGTTGATTGATGGGGTTTCAACAACCAAGACAGTTCCTTTTATACTTTAGTCCATTTAATAAAATGGGCTTCTTAATAATCAAATATTAGTCAGATATGATGTAATTTCTTTTTTTAGAGCAAATTACTAAGAAAATGACGTCAAAATCTATTTTTGTTATATTAGCTCACGATTAGTAATTTTCATTTACTAATCACGCTATTTTTAGCTACTCAGAGAAAAGAGTCTGCAAAAGACAAAATATAAAAATGATTGAACCTCCCAACGTTCTCACGTTGGAACATAACAAATCATTGTATTTATTCTTAATATTTATATAATCATCTCTTTTTGCTTAGGATCCAACAAAAATGGATTTCGCTGAACTTGCTGACTTGCAAACTCCTAGTTTTGCTGTTTACCGTCAGGAACAAGAAGAAGATGAAGTTCCCCAGGAACCTTCGGTTATTGAACAAGCTGGCCAGATAATCGCCGGAGCTATGGTTATCTATCGTCAGGTAAGTGAAAGAAATCGTCCCCAAGAAGTCACTCTTTCTATGGAAGATTACCAGAACTTGGTTCGTGAGAACATCGTGATGAAAAAGGAACTGGAATTGTTGAAGAAAAACAACGATCTGACTTGGAAAGACCGTTTGAAGTTGAAGGTCTACGAATTAATGCCGGTTTCTATGATTTTTTTTATTACAGGCCAGACAACTTTCTTGACCAACGTCTTTGCTTTGGCCAAAGATATCATTGACCTTCTGTTTCTTTTGGAAAAGATACGCACTGAGAAGAAAATCGTTAAAACCTTGTGGGAAATTGGAATGGCTTGCGTTGGTTATTACTTCAAATAAAACAAGACAAGTAAATAAATCAATCAAATTAGGATAATTTAGATAGGCAAATTCTCAATAAAGGATTAAATTCCTTGTTTTTAAAACTTTAATTACAGATATTGTGGATTATTAATGCCCCTGAGTATCATAAACTTTCAGAGAATTATTTCGATAGAAATTTATGATAGGAATTGATAATCCAACCGAGATCAGAGATGTTTATCAATTATTCTTTACTTTACCTTTTTAACTTTAAGATTGTAAATCATAAGATAAAAATAGGGAGAGGGTGTTAACTATAGAAGAATTATAAATTCTTAAGTTTTACACTTCTCTCCCCTCTCCGAGTCGTCATGGGCAAGACAAAGTATTTGCTAAATCCTTAGAGATTCCTCTTTGTGGGTTCGAATCCCTCTTCTTCCGTCATTTTAAATTCATATATCACTATTTTCCACCAAATTCCCTTGAAGGAGTGATCAGTCTAATTCATTTAAGCTGCGGGGGGAGTTAGATGAGTCTAACGTAATTATATGAATTTAGGGATCTAATAGTATATTGTAACCCCTACTATTCCTTAATTATTAAAGATGTAGCTAAAATCCATTTATTTTTATATAATTTGTTCTTATCTACATAATAATATAATGTTCGTTTGCTACAATTTAGATAGATTGCCGTTTCTGTATAATTATCAAAAGATTTGTATAATATCAATTCATTTGAATCGAGATCTTTGGCATATAGAAATATTTTTTTAAATTTTGCTAAAGACATTTTTTCTTTAGTCTTAGTAGAAAGAATTTTGCCTGCTCGGGCTTGACTCATTAAAGCCTTAGTCTCAGCAGAAAGGATTCGACCTTTTTGAGCTTGACTTATTAAAGATTTGGTTTCCTCTGAATGTTTATGTCCTAATGAAGAACCTGCAAGCTTTAATATATTATAATGAGGAGATAATAAGTCTAAGTAGTATTGTTCTCTTTTAAGAATTATTTTCTTAGCTTCAGGCTTCGTTATATCTTTAATGTCTATATATTCAAGAATCATTAAAGAAAACGAAGAGTAGCCGTGAAGTTTTAAAGCATTACAAATATACATAGAGCTATCACGCTCTAAATGATAAATACTAAAATATTGCTTTATTCGATTCGATAGATCAAATGCTGAGCCTATGTACCTCTTTCCTGACTCGTTGTGAGTCCACATATAAATACCCGCTCTGCCTTTGTTATCAGACAAAATTTTTAATTTATCTGTATCTGCATTAGAATAGACTATTATTGCTACAAAAGATCCGTTGTTACTGTTGTTACTACTCATTTTTTATAATGTATTTCCTCTTTAATCCTAATTTTGTCCATATAAGATATCTAATCGCAACTATAACCATTGCTAAGACGTCAAACGAATAAACCTCGTTTATCTACAAGATACCTATTAATCAGATAATGGATTCGAACCATCAATCTAATGATTACAACCATTAGACATACCAATTAAATATCAATCTGACTTATTTATTAGATGTAATCAAAAGGTTTAAAATGTAAATAAATAATTGAACTTAATTAATAACCATTCTCGTTATAATAATGATTATATTTTTTTTTATACGAGATCCTTATTTTTTAAATGTTATTCAACTTTTTCAATTTTTTCTCTACTGTTCATTATAACGTAGCTCAATTCCGATAATTAGTATCTCAAAATTATTCTTTATTAGTAAATAATTTCATTATTTTTATCTTTTCAGAGGAGACTAAAACCAAAATTAATAAAGTTTTAACAAATAAAAATCATCTTATGTTTAAGATACTTGATAAAGGTCATCTTAGATTTGATATATTTATTTTTGAGGATATTATTACTAAAATGAATAAAGTTCAAAGAATAATAGATATAAAAGTGAAAAAAAATTCACGAAAAATGTTAGGTTGTATTCATTTATCTGACACTTTAACTAAAATGAATGTAACTAAAGTAGAAAGTACTATTTATATTTATGATACCCAAGGTTCACTAGTAAATAGTTTTGCTCAGTTAAAAAAGCGACTGTATCTTTTAATACTAATTATCAATTAATTATAAGATATCAAACCGTTTAAAATTTTATTTTTCTGTAACTTCTTTAAACCGAAATAAATCTATATATATCAATAATGCACTACTTCTTTATGGATACTCTACATTTACTCTATCTATTCTTGAATATTTAGAGATTTCAAATTTATCTCTTGAACAAACTCGTAAATTAACTCTTGAAAGAGAACAATATTATTTAGATACTCTTATGCCTGAGTATAATATATTAACAGTAGTAGGTTCTTTTTTAGGTTATAAATATTCTATAGAAACTATAGTTTTCCTAAGTAAAGCCAATAAAGGAAAAAATTATCCAATGTTTGGGATAACTAGTAAGGATCATCCTAGATTTGATATATCCCTTTCTGATGATGTTATTATTAATATAAGTGAAACTCAGAAGAAGATGGACAAAATTGGTGGAAATAACCCAATGTACAGTAAACATCATTGTTCTGAAACGATAGCTAAAATGAATATAGTTAAAGGAGGAGGTACTATCTATGTTTATGATATTCATGGCTCATTTAGAAATAGTTTTTCTTCGATCAGAAAAAACTGCTGAATTCTTTAATACTAATCATCAAGCAATTATGAGATATGTAAGAAATAAGGAGATATTTAAAGAACAATGGAAATTATCTTCAACCTTAATTTCAAATAAAATTAATTTAGATAATGAAGAATAAACGGAAACTATTCAGTACAACTAATGTCATATTTTAACACCCAACTATCAGTATATAAAGAAATTAATGCTTACCCTTCCTGAAAATCTCTCCCTCTCTTTAATAGGAAATATTTGTTAAAAAAGTAATAATTTTAATATACCTGTTGTGAGACTCGAACTCACACGCTAAAAAGCAATTGATTTTAATTCAACATCGTATACCAATTTCGACAAACAGGTAAAATATATTTTTATTTATATATTTATTTCCGATAAAGGACACCTAATTCTGAAGTGGTTTATTTATTTATTTTTTTTAGAAAAGACTTAAAAAAAGTAAAAGTTTAATTGTTTTTAATAATCAAATAATAGTTTTATATAAAAGCTCTGCCTTCTTTTAAAAACTAGTCCCACAGAGGAGAAAGGATTGATTTAAATTTGCCCGGACTGAGAATGACCTATTACTTACAATTGGCCTTGCATTTTTGCAAAGGGTATAAAGTAGTCTCTTTTGAAATGAAGAGGGGAGTAAAATGGATAATTGGACTTTTTTAAGTTTAAATTGTTTGGTCTCGGAGGCAGGATAAGTAGTACTACCTTCTAAGTCTTTAGGCTTAATATAGGCTTGTTTTTATAACCTATGCTCAGGGAATAGTTCTTCATTACTCTCTCCCTCCTTAGAGGTGGTTTTATTTTAAAATGCCTATTAATAATAATTAGGTTTATTATCAAAATTTTAATTGTATACCTTCCCTTTTTTAATTTTGTTAAATTCGAAACTAAGGCTGTGATAACTTGTGCGAGCCCTGGGCTTTTTTTTGCTAAAATTTATTTTTGAATTGATCAGACTCGAACTAACAAATGTAGCTATATTCAAACTAATAATTGTAGCTATCACCGGATTAATATAAATAACAAGAATTGATTAAAAGATAGTTTAATATAATTCATGTCTTCATTGATATGTCAAAATAAATATATAATATGGTTATTGCATCATATACTTTTTTTGCGTGATCATTTTTTTTTTAATAATAATAAATTTTGTCTATAATATTTCAGAAATTAAGATAAAATGGCGGGCCCTAGAAATTGCAGGAAAAATTTATATATAATCATTAATTATATATTCAAAAGGGATTTTTATATGAATCATTTATAGCTTTAAATTAATCTTATTTAAGTTTGAGTCTTTCTTAGATTTTTGTTGAACCCATAGAAAATATATACACTCAAATTAAGTAAAGCAGATTTTTATCTAGTGTTTTATTATTTGTAGAGAATAATGTAGTTATTTATGTTAATTAATTCGGATGGGTTAATCATTATTTAATGGATTATTATCTTATTGTTCATTATTCTCAAAAATATTGAAAGGGTTATTTCAAACAATTTTACTTTCGCAAAGCCCATTAATATTTATTTTAAGTAATTTTTCTTTTATAGAACAATCTAATATCTTATTATCATTAATCCCTATAATACTTTATTTTAATA
>Ga0153997_1000159_pt1 | contig 19783 bp, 19 predicted proteins | sample TSNC081MetaG_FD_104750 | JGI IMG/M metagenome (GOLD analysis project Ga0153997, IMG submission 104750) | Attine ant fungus gardens microbial communities from North Carolina, USA - TSNC081 MetaG | ecosystem: Host-associated > Fungi > Mycelium > Unclassified | place: USA: North Carolina, Lumber...
CGAGCTATCTACGACGTTACTATGCTGGCGCAGCCTGCTGTGATCCACGAGAATAGACCATAGAGCTTACGGCGGAGCATTGACCTGTATGCAGGAAGGGAACTTCCTGATCCACGTATATCAGAGTGGCCATAAGCAAACGTGCAATTTAGTTGAGTTTTACACTTGATAAAAGGTCACTACATATCAGTAACCCGCATACAGGCATACTTGAAAATAGTTCATTCATATGCCTATCTTTTTTTATAATTTGAATATATAATAGAATTGTTGATTCATACTCCGTATTTTAACCGTATCTCATACAGGTTTGCAGTATATATGTTTCAAAGGTTGAAAGAAAATATTGGAAAGGAACCATGCAGCGTATCGCTTCTTTCAACCTTACTTATTTTAGCAGTATCACAAGCAGGCTTGCGATATGCATGGGTATAATAATGATAGCACTACATATTCTTGATGTAAAGGGATTTATGGGGAAATTATTAGGCGGCAGCACATTTGATCGGTTCCTGCTTTTAGAAGCAACAATCACAACTTATAATACATTCATCATTGATGGACATGTCAAGAAAGAGTATTACAGCATGGAAGAACTGGAAGAATCTGATTTTGCAAAACAGGTTTACTCCTATTGGCAAACTTTAAAACCATTTTGTTTTGAATTGATAAAGGGGAAGAAGACACCTCTTAATTTTAAATATGTATTTTTATTAGCACCGAGCAATGTGATGCGGCTTTTGCAGCAGGCGCAGATTCCTATATCGGCAGGTGATATAAATGGTTTATATTTAAATATAAAATATGACGGGACTACCCTTTCGTGTATTACTGGGACTTCACTAAAAGTATTTACGCTGGATAGAACTTTGGATAGTGTATGGGACAATATGGTTAAAAAATTTTTGACGCAGCATGAAATTAATTTTGAGGAACAATAGGTACATATAAGGAAAATTGAGGAGGTCTATACAGCCTTAAGGATATAGTATCCTATTTGTTTGCCATATAAACCTCATTCCTATTTGTCCCAACCTGATTTATAGATATTACTAATGTAGATTATTCCGTATATCCTATGATTGCGTAATATATATCATTTAACGCAGTATCTGAAACTGAATACAAATCAGTTGTCTCTATAACAGTAACTTTAAATTCTTCTGATTCTTCTGTAATAACAGCATCATTCAACGCATTCATAATTACTGTTTGCAGCTCTGCAGCCATCAATGCAGAATACTCTTCTTCACCCGCTATATCATCAAATTCACCAGCGTCTATTCTTTCCTCCCACTCGACAAACCATGCATTCGCATACTCACGCATTAATGCCATAAGATTAGATGGATTCACTGTAACAGTTACCACGAAATTACCATCCACTTTTTCAGCTTTACTTACCTGATAGGATGCCTCTTTATAAAATGCTTTCACTGCAGGCAATATATCTTCGATTGCTTCACCTGTCACACTTGCTTCCATGTAAGTCAGGAACAGCTCTGCTTCATATTCCATATATTCATCATAGCTGGCTTGTGCTTCTGATTTTGTCGATTCCGTTAATTCCATATATTTATCAAACTCTTCTTTGAAACTTGAGTCAAGTAAACTTTGTACATATTCCCCATATGTCTTACTTTTATTTCCAAATACGGATTCAATAACGGAACACCCCGATAAACCTGTCACCAATGTTACTGCTAATAAAACCGGCAAAAATTTCTTCAAAAACATATTCATTCTTTTTCCTCTTCTTCCTTTTTTTATATATAAAAAATAATAAAATATACTATCGATTTCATATGAATTTCATTCATATCTATTACAATCTCATACTACTCGTGTATTATTGATTTTATCAACTATATTCTTTTAAGTCAATACTTTTCAGCCATAACCGCCATAACATAAGGAGCTGTTATATGTAACGATTGTATTCAATTAGTAATGAATGATAACTGCAGCCAGAGAATACATATGGCGCTCTAAATATAAAAAAATTATTAAATTGTTAGCACTCTGCTGTTTTGAGTGCTAAATTTCCTTGACATTTGTTTTTAGTCGTATTAAACTAATAAAAAAAGATATAAAGGAGTGTATCAATATGAGTAATAAACATGGTAACTTATCAATTAACAGCGAAAATATTTTTCCCATTATAAAGAAATGGCTTTACTCTGATCATGACATTTTCTTCAGAGAAATGGTGTCCAATGGTTGTGACGCCATTACAAAATTAAAAAAATTAGAGATGATGGGTGAATATACTTTTCCGGAGGACCATAAAAATAGTATTCAGATCATAGTGAACCCTGAAGAAAAGACCTTAAAATTTATAGATACCGGTCTTGGAATGACAGGGACAGAAGTAGAAGAATACATCAATCAGATTGCATTTTCCGGTGCTACTGATTTTCTTAACAAATACAAAGACAAAACAAATGATGATCAGATTATTGGACATTTTGGTTTAGGATTCTATTCTGCCTTTATGGTAGCTGATGAAGTACACATTGATTCTCTTTCCTATGTAGAAGGTGCCGAGGCCGTTCACTGGGAATGTGATGGCGGTACAGAATATAATATGACTGCCGGTTCAAAACAAGAAGTAGGTACAGAAATCACCTTATTCCTAAACGAAGACTCACTTGAATTCGCAAATGAATATCGTGCAAGAGAAGTACTCGAGAAGTATTGTTCCTTCATGCCGATTGAAATCTTCTTGTCCAAGGCAAACGCAGAGCAAGAATTCGAAACAATCGACGAAAGTGAATTAAAAGAAGACGATGTTGTTGTAGAGCACATACATGAGGAAGCGAAGACGGAAGAACAGGAAAAGGATAATGGTGAAAAGGAAACCGTAGAAATTTCCCCAGCCAAAGACCTGGTTAAAATCAACAAACGTCCTGTTTCCCTTAGCACCACAACTCCACTTTGGATGAAACATCCTAACGATTGTACCGAAGAGGAATACAGAGAATTTTATAGAAAAGTATTCATGGATTACAAAGAACCATTATTCTGGATTCATTTGAATATGGACTATCCATTTAACCTAAAGGGTATTCTATACTTCCCTAAAATCAATACGGAATACGACTCTATAGAAGGAACTATCAAATTATATAACAATCAGGTATTTATAGCGGATAACATAAAGGAGGTAATTCCTGAGTTTCTTATGTTACTAAAAGGTGTAATTGATTGTCCTGATCTACCATTAAATGTATCAAGAAGCGCATTGCAAAACGATGGTTTTGTTAAGAAAATATCTGACTATATTTCCAAAAAAGTTGCAGACAAGCTTTCCGGGATGTGTAAAACAGATCGTGAAGCTTATGAGAAATATTGGGATGATATCAATCCATTTATCAAATTCGGATGTATGAAAGACGAGAAATTCAACGATAAGATGAAAGGCTATATCCTGTTCAAAAATTTAGATAGTAAATACCTGACACTACCTGATTATATAGACGAGGCGAAGAAGAACCAACCTGACACAAAAGCTGCCGAAGCATCCACTGATGACACCGTTGATAATACAGAAAGTGCCGATACGGCTGCCGATAGTACAGATGAGGAAAAAGAAAAAGATAAAGATAAAACAATCGTTTACTATGTGAATGACGAAGTACAGCAAAGCCAATACATTAATATGTTTAAAGAACAGGGACTGGACGCTGTTATTTTGAAACACAACATTGACACTGCTTTCATCTCTCATATGGAAAGAGGCAATGAAGAAGTATCCTTCCAAAGAATTGATTCAGAATTAACAGAAGTTTTCAAGGATGAAACCAATGAAGAGGAACTGAAAGAATCTCAGGAAGCCTTGACTAACCTTTTCCGTAACACACTAAATAAAACAAACTTAGAAGTAAAGGTTGAAAAATTAAAGAACGAAAATGTTTCATCTATGATGACCCTTTCCGAAGAAAACAGACGCATGCAGGATATGATGAAAATGTATAGTATGCCTGGTATGGATCCAGGTATGTTCGGTGGAAATTCCGAAACACTCGTTCTAAATGCCAATAACAAGTTGGTTCAATATGTGTTAAACCATACCGATTCAGCAAATACGGACACTATTTGTAAACAGCTTTATGATTTAGCATTATTAAGCCACAAACAATTGACTCCTGAGCAATTGACTGCATTTATTGCACGAAGCAACGAAATTATGCTGATTTTGGCTGAAAATAAATAAACCAGAACTAGAGTGTGAAAATGCTTGTACGAATTTGTGCGTTCCATTTTGCAGTATTCAAGTCCACTTTGGGAGGCGTGGTAGGCTGTGCTGACCAAAGTGGGACTTGCAGATTGATGCAATGACTGGAGTGTGCAGCTCCAGAAGGGTTTTCACTTTGCAGAACGCAACTCCTATTTAATGAAGAAACATGTGTACCATCATCTCTTTTAAATCTGAATATGGCTGATACCTAAAAGGTAAATCAATCCAGTTATATTTCTTCAAAATATTTTTCTTGTGGCTAAACGTCTCGAAACTACACTTACCATGATAATCACCCATTCCACTCTCGCCAACACCACCAAATCCCACATGTCCATTTGCTACATGCATAACCGTATCATTCACACAGCCACCCCCAAACGAAACATTCCGCAAAATCTTTCTCACGGATGCCCGTCTATTGGAAAAAATATATAGTGCCAACGGCTTATCCTTATTCTGCAATTCCTTCACGACCTCATTCAAATCAGAATAAGTCAACACTGGCAAAATCGGTCCAAATATCTCTTCCTGCATTACAGCAGAATCTCTTTCCACATCCACCAATATCGTAGGCTCAATCATGAGCTTCTTCTTATTATTTCTGCCGCCAACAGCCACCTTTTGATTCTTCATTAGCCCCAATAATCTATCAAAATGTCCCCCACTAATAATACTTGGATAATCCTCATTCAAAAGCGGAGAAGAAGTAAACATCTTTGCTATCCATTTTTTCATATACCTAACCAGAATCTTTTCCACGTCTTCATGTACTAACACATGATCCGGTGCCACACAAGTCTGTCCGGCATTCATAAACTTTCCAAAAACAATACGTTTTGCCGCCAAATTCAAATTCATGTATTTATCCACGATACAGGGGCTTTTTCCACCCAGTTCCAAGGTAACCGGAGTCAGATTTTTTGCTGCCTTCTCCATAACAATTCTCCCAACCTTAGTGCTCCCGGTATAAAAAATATAATCAAATTTCTGATCCAACAAAAATGCGCTTATATCCTTATCTCCTTGTACCACAGCAATATATTCTTTCTTAAAAGCTTTAGAAATAACAAACTCCAACATATCAGTAGTATTCTTAGAGAATTCAGAAGGTTTCATAACACAGCAATTTCCCGCTGCAATTGCTCCAATGAGTGGACTAATAGACAAATTCAGCGGATAATTCCATGGAGCAATAATGAATACCAAGCCATAAGGTTCCGGCATACAAAAACTAGATGCATGAAACTGATGCAAAGGTGTTGACCTCCGTTTCGTGCATACCCACCCCTTCAAATGCCGCTTCACATATCGAATCTCGTTCAATACAATTCCAATCTCCGTCATATAACTTTCCATTTCAGACTTATGCAAATCCTCCTTAAGCGCCATATAAAATAAATCCACATACTTCAAAACAGCCGCTTCCAATCTATCTAGCGCCTTCATACGAAACTCTACATCCTTAGTCTTCCCTGTCAAAAAAAACTTCCTCTGCTTCGAGATAATATCCAGCATTAAACCCTTAGTCTTCTCATCCATAGCCATCTCACTACCTCCTTATTCGCCTAATCCATCCCCCTCAAAATACTGCGAGCCACACTAATTCCATTTGCCGAAGCCTGTTGAAGCCCTCTGGTAACTGAGGCTCCATCCCCAATCGCCCTCAAGCCTGCCACACTGGTCTCGAAATCTTTATTCACCACCACTTTATTAGAGTAAAACTTGACCTCCACCCCATAAAGCAGTGTCTCATCACTTGCAATCCCCGGGGTTACCTTGTCAAGAGCCATAATCATCTCTTCAATATCCAACATAATTCTATGAGGAAATACCAAGGATAAATCTCCTGGAACCGCATCCTTTAATGTAGGAATTAAATTATTTCTGCAGAGACGTTCTTCTGTTGTTCTTCTACCCCTTTTAAAATCTCCAAAAGTCTGTACCATAATTCTGCCATCACAAAGCATGTTACTCAGCTGTGCAATATGCTTTCCATATTCGATTGGAGTTTTGAAAGGCTTTGTAAAATTCTTAGACACCAGCAAAGCAAAATTCGTATTATTCGTCTTATATTCCGCTGATTTGTAAGCGTGACCATTTACCACTGCCAAACCACCTTCATAATATTCTGTCGCTACTTCTCCTGATGGGTTCGTACAAAATGTTCTGACTTTATCATCAAATGTAGGCGTATGATACACCAACTTCGCCTCATAAAGATTTTTATTTAAAAATTCCATAACCTCATTTCTGACTTCGATGCGAACACCAACATCCACAGTTCCAACTTCTGTCTCAATGTTTTGTTCCTGACAAATGTGGCTAAACCAGTCAGCACCTTCGCGCCCAACTGCAGATACAATTTCTTTGGCATAGTAAATATCATCCTTTTGTGTTTTAACGCCTGTAGCTTTATTATTCTCAATAATAATTTCCTTAACCATTGTATGAAACAAAATTACCACGCCTTCATCAAACAAATTCTGTTGAAGTTTGCCATATAATTTATATCCTTCTTCTGTTCCCAAATGACGAATTGGACATTCGACTAATTTTAAATTAGCATTAATTGCTTTTCTTCTTATTTCACAAATTTCTTTTTCTTTACCAACACCATATACATTAGTATCCGCACCAAATTTCAAATATATATCATCTGACTCTTTTAGTAAGGCCACCGTCTCATCATATCCTAATATTTCAGGAAGATTTCCGCCTACATCCGGCGATAAAGATAACTTACCATCAGAGAATGCACCGGCACCGGCAAATCCTGTTGTAATAGAACATGGTTTGCATCCTACACAAACTTTAGTGGTTCTTTTCGGGCAACTTCTCTTTTCAATAGATCTTCCTTTTTCTACAATTAAAACCTTCATATCCGGTTTTTTCTTCTTCAGTTCATGAGCACAGAAAATTCCAGACGGACCCGCTCCAATAATAATGACATCATAATTTTTAACCATATAAACCCCCATCTGCCTGCTCTGCAGGCACTCAAATCCTAAGAAATCCCGCTTATTTTTTTATGCCGCTACTACTAAAAATTTACCATCAGGCATTTCGAACACTTCTGCCGCTTCTTTTAACTCTTGGGGTGTCATATCCACAACATCCATTCCCATTTCCTCTAAAAATTCCTGCACTCCTTCTATGGAATCCATTATCTCCGCCATACAATCAGATAAAAATATGTCCGCTTCTATTAATGTGTTTGCAACTCTCTCTGAAAATAACTGCTCTTGATTTGCAATAAATGCTTCTAAATAAATCTCTTCAAATTCATACATATTATAATATCCTCCCATCTTTCTCTCTTTTATTTATATTTCTTTCCGAATCGTGTTTGAAAAAGACGCTGTTTTGGACAAATTACCATTTTTAATTAATCTATAATAAAGTCTTAAGTATTTGCAATACCCCATCATTTTCGTTTGTATCCGCAATGTACTTTGCTACATTCTTCACCTCTTCACGTGCATTTCCTATAGCATAACTCTCCCCTGAACTTTTTAACATACCTATATCATTAAGGTTATCACCAAATGCCATAGTATCCTCATGTAATATATTAAGCTTCTGCTGAATGGAGTGCAACGCATTTCCCTTGTCAGCCCGATAATCCATAAAATCGATCCATATATCGCCCGCCACAGTTACATGTATTTTATCTTTCCACTCATCAATCACAGAATTGGCTATATCGCTCACCCCCTCACCTCTATAAATGGAAATTTTAATAATATCTATATTAACCATTAAGATATCGTTGACTATTTCCATCTGGTTGTGGTATCCGTTTACCAACAAATCCAAGAATCTGTCATCATAATCCTCAATATACATTTTATCCTTTGCAGAAGCAGTAGCAAAACAATCAGGCATCTTTCTTATGGCAAAAATAATTTCTTCTACGATCTGTCTATCCATGACTACCATCTCTATGTCCACACCACGGCAGGACACATACGCTCCATTTTCAGCGATAAATATCATATCTTTTTCAATGGGCATAAACAGATTCCGAATACTAGGAAATTGTCTTCCACTGGCCGCTGCAAATACTATTCCTTTTTCTTTTAACTTAAGAATCACATCGTAATATTCCGGATTAATGATGTCATTCCCTTCTTGTAACAATGTTCCATCTATATCTGTGGCTATTAATTTAATCATGAAACCTCCTAATCTGCTCAGCTAACTTTTACGAATTACACGAATACCTTTTTCAGAACTTCCTCTACTGTCACAGTTCTATAGTTGCATACATCTTTTACCGTTTCTCAAAAAAATGAAATATTTCAGAAGCCTCCTTTACAATCGCATGTGCGTTATAAGCTTTCAATTCCTCTTCTGAGCGAAACCCCCATGTAACTCCAATCGTAAACATGCCAGCAGAATTTCCTGTTTTCATATCCGTATCAGTATCTCCGACATATACACATTCTTTAGGCTCTAAACCAAATGCTTTCGCAATCTTCAATGCACCATTTGGATCCGGTTTCCTCTTGATTTTCTCGTGAAGCCCCTGAACATAATCAAAGCTGCCTTCCTTAAAAATATTACCAACCACTTCTTTCGTTGCTTTATCTGGTTTATTAGATAAAACTGCTGTCTTAATACCATTCTCTTTCAAATTTTTCATCAAATCTTCCATTCCCTCAAATGGAGCCACATGATACATACAGTCCTTAGCAAAGATTTCATTATAAGCGGCTTTCATGTCCTCAAACTTACTTAAATCTTCATCACCAGCTGCTTCTAAACATCTCCTCAACAGCACCAAATATCCGTCACCTGCATACTGTTTATATGAATTCACTTCCTGTGGCGGTAATCCAACTCTTTCTAACGCCTCGTTACTGCAATGTGCGATAGACTCAAGCGTATCAGCTAAGGTTCCATCCAGATCAAATATACACGCTTTATACATCCTTGTACCTCCTCATGATCCATTCCAGTTTAATCTCCAAAGTAAGTCCCCTCGTTTCCATTACTAAAATATAATCATTTTGCTGCCCAACCAGCTTTCACATTTTATATTTGAATTCCTAATTTTCTCATCTCTTGATATAACCTTGCAACAGGCAATCCAACCACATTATTGTAATCGCCATGTATTTCTTTTACGTACACCGCTGATTTTCCTTGTATTCCATAAGCTCCTGCCTTATCCATTGGCTCACCGGTGGATACATAATATTCAATCTCATCCTCCGTCATCGTATACATACTTACACTCGTCATTTCCGCAAATGTTGTATATGTTCCAAGTTTATTCTCTTCCTTAATCAGAATTGCCACCCCTGTATATACCTGATGCGTTTTCCCCTGAAGTGAACGTAGCATCCTGTATGCTTCTTTCTTATCTCTCGGTTTCCCTAAAATCTTACTGCCAATGGCTACCAATGTGTCTGCCCCAATAACAACAGCAGATTCCTGTAACATCCCTGCCACATAATTCGCCTTCTCTAATGCCAGCTCCTTCACTATTTCCTCCGGCTCACTTTTCGAAATCACCTCATCTTTATCACTGGTCATAACCTCAAAAACAACCCCAACCTGTTCCAGCAATTCCTTTCTTCTGGGAGAAGAAGATGCCAACACAATTTTTTTCATAATACTTTGTTTCCTTTCCTTATGATAGAAAATCCCTTTTGATTATAGCATTGTAACACTTTCACCGTCAACTAAGGTCTGTTATAAATGACATTGATTCAGACATAACCAATTACGAACTGATGCAATCATAGATTTCTAGGAGCGTCTGTCTTAGAATGCATTATTCAGTGTGGTCTCTGAATGGTAGCAGAGACTTTTCATAGCCATTTTTCAATTTCAATGTTATAATAACAAGAAAAATTAATTCCAGCTTGAAAGGAGTAACACGTGAAAGAATATACTTCATGTAAACAGGCAATATCTAACTGCTTAGAAAGTAAAACCTTTGCCATCGCCCATTTATATAATGAAGAGAAAACTATGAATATGCATATTCATGACTGCTATGAGCTGTTCTATTGTATTTCGGGCGGAAAACAGTTCTTAATTGATAACAAATTTTATGAAATAAAGTCTGGCGACTTATTTGTTATAAATCAGTATGAAAGTCATTATCTCACCAGAATCGATCAAGTCATTTTGGAGCGGATCGTAATACCGATTCATTCTGAATATTTAAAATCATTATCCACAGAAGAGACGAATCTGGACTATTGTTTTTCACATAGACCAACAAGTTTCAGCCATCGGATCTCTTTATCCAGGGAGCAGCAGCAGCGTTTCATCTATTATGTGAACAAAATCACGTCTGCTTCCGCCTATGGGAAGGATATTATAGAACGCTCTGCTTTTATGGAATTAATGGTTTTGGTAAATGGAACCTGTTATACGAATCGAAAATTGAGAAAATTAGAATCTACATACAAATATAATCAGCAGGTAGAAGAAATTCTAACTTATATTAATAAAAATATAAGTGGCGATATAACAATCGCTCATCTTTCTTCACATTTTTATCTGAGTGAATCGTATATATGTAGAATTTTCAAGTCCATTACAGGCACTACGATTAATAAATACATTACTGCAAGAAGAATTACAATTGCGAAATCTCTTTTAGCTTCCGGAAGCAATGTGGGTTCAGTTTGCGAGCAATGTGGGTTTAATGACTATAGCAATTTCTTAAAAGCCTTTACAAAGGCTGTGGGCATATCCCCAAAGAAGTATGCCCAAATCAGCATCAGTTAGGATTCTTTTACGCATAAAACAAGGATGTCCACCACTTTCGCTTATAAATGGTGGACATCCTTTATAGGTAATAAGTGTCCTTTTTGCTTATATTGTTTATTTTCTCATAACTCTGTGCACATATTAGTCATAAAAAAATAATTTTATATTTCCTACACCTCCATCAATATTAAATGAATTTTTGGAATTACTGCTTGTATTCCTTATCTCGCCTACTTTGCTGCCGTTAATTGCTACCTTTCCCAAACCAGGGCTCACTGTCAAGTTGTAATCGTCTACATTTCCCTGCACCTCAATCTCTACGTTTCCAACGCCCGAATTGATTTTATTATCGCCAGTAACTTTACCATCTAAGTAAATATTTCCTACACCGCCATCAATATCTATATTTTTTAAATTTACGCTAGTGAAATCTAAATTACCAACTCCGCTGTCTATCTTCACATTTGAAGCTGACACACCGGTTCCAGTGATGTTACCCGCTCCGCCTTCTACTTTAAGGTACTGTGTGGAGATATCTGAGATATCTATATTTCCGGCACCTCCTGAGATCTTAACACTTTCAGCGATGAAATCTTCTGGAATGGTTATAATCACCTTTGAATTATAGCCTTTAAAGTTAAGAATGGATAAGAAAGAATTACTTCTTTTATCCCGTATAACCAGTGTTCCATCGCTTTTTACATTGTAGTAAAAAGTATCAGGAACATTTACGGCTTCCACTTCAAATTGGTTACCAATTGCAAAAAATAAATTTCCAACACTGTGTTCCACTTCTATACTTGAAATATCTTCTGTAAATACATATTCTACATTGATACTTTTAGAAGAATTTGAGCCAAATGAGAAGATATGACTTACAGCGGCGAAAATACCTCCTATAATCATGACTGTCAGAAAAATCGCAAATCCCATCGCTATATTTTTAATTAATTTCTGATTCTCTGTCATTTAATATCTACCCCCCCAAACATACACACCGCATTTATATAAATAGTTCCACGGATATTGCCAATTGGCTGAGGTACTTTATTGGACACTCCGCCAAAGATTGGAGTAGATGATACTACTACCTTTACATCTCTTGGAACAAACATATCAACACCTCCAAAAATTGCTGTAGCGTCTATATATACATCATGATCAATAATAGCATTGCTTATGTCTAAGGTCACGCCTCCAAATATAGCATTTAAACTTCCACCGTTAAAAACTTCATTGATTATAGAAGCTTTTCTTCCACTGAAAATCCCTGTAAGGTTTGTGATGCTGCCCTTATTTGTTTCTGTATAAGTTCTCTTTTCCTGAAACCCATTGTCATCTGTATACGTATCATTTTCTGAATCATATTCCACATTGATATTCTTGGAATAGTATTCCTGATTCATATGCTCCGCATTATATTTTTTATAGTGGTTTGATTTAAATATGAAACTTGCTCCGAAAAGTATCAATAGAATAGGAACAATCATATCTCCAACAAGATCTAAATTAACTAGATTTTGTGAACCGAGCAGAATCAATACTCCTATGCCTAACCAGACGATATTTCCAAAGCCGGGACCTTTTTGAACGATACTGACAATGCTGGGTATAATTATAAATAATGTCCACCACCCATCAAAGAATAAATCGAAGTTCCAGATACCTAATATGTCACCTCCTATACCAAGTCCTATCAGAATGAATGCGATTCCCCACATTATATTTGACATATTTTTTTTCATTCTTTTCTTTCTCCTTCCGTTTCTTTTATTTATACTCATCATAAACGAAAATGATTTGGAAAACCAGTTACAAATGTCATATTCCCCTTTGTAAATTGTCATATGTTTTTTTGAAAAAATGCGAATCATCATCTATCTTCCATGGGATGCCTGATTTCTATCATTATCGCTATCTCTTTAAACAGGCTGATTCATTAGCTTGTTACAGTGTGGTATAGGTACTTGACTGAGTATTTCAAAAAATATAGTTATAAAAAAGGATTATTTATTGGTATAGTTAACTTATATATAAGAAAATGTATGCATAATTTTTACTATTTTTTGATAAACTTTATATAGTAATACTTTCTTTTTTCATGTAAACGTATTAAAATAGAAACAAAGGAAAGAATGAGGTCATGAAAGGAGCATTTATATGTCAAGAATAAAGTGGAGTAAAATATTAGTAGGCACTGCTGTAATCGGATCTGCTGTGGCAGGAGGAATCGCTTACTTTAATAAGTATAAAAAAAGTGATGAATATTCAGATGATGATTTTGACGACTTCGATGATGATTTCGATAAAGATACTCATTTTGATGAAGTTGTTACTTTCCAAAAGCCAGAACGGGAATATGTATCCCTCACCAAAGACACAGCCCCTGATGCATCTGCCAAAGATGAAAGTCCAGATACTATCTTTCCTTCATCTGGAGATAACCAGCTTTCTAATAAAGAAGCAGGACAGTTGGAGGAGGCCGTGGAAGCTGAAGTATCCATGCAATCTGCAAATGTCGAAAAAGAAATACAGGAAGTAAAAAACAATGCCCATGAAACAGATGATAATAATGCCGGCGTAAATAATGCCACTACTAATAATTCAAATACCGGATATAAAAATAATTTCGGATATAGAACCAATAGCAACCATAAAAAAAATAATTATCATCATAAAAACAACCATTATAAGACCAATCATAATTATTACAAGAATTATGATATCAGAACCAAAGACCAAACATAAGAAGTACGCTGCATAAATCCAAATCACGGATTCCTGCAGCGTCTCTTTTGTTTTATGAGAGGTACACTAGAGCGTGCAGATTGCGGTAATAGTTTTCAAAAGCGCTCTAGGGAAGTTTAAAAGAACTTTTCAAGGATACTACTCTGTTAAATACCAGCGATTCTGGTTTGGAATCTCTTGCATCAATACAAAAGAATCCATTTCTTACGAACTGATAACTGTCATAAGGCTTTGCCCCGTCAAAGTTTGGTTCCAGGTAACATTCTGTTAATACTGTCAACGAATTTGGATTTAGATTCAGGCTTCCATCTTCGTTATATACGCCTTGTTCTTCATCGACAAGATTTTCATACAAACGTACTTCTGCTTTCGTCACAAAAGGGGCTGCCACCCAGTGAATGGTTCCTTTTACTTTTCTGCCTGCAAATCCTGAGCCTGATTTTGTCTCAGGGTCATAAGTACAGTAAATCTCTGTTACTTTCCCATTTTCATCTTTTAGGAAACTCTCACATTTTACAAAGTAAGCATTCATAAGGCGCACTTCATTTCCAGGGAACAAACGGAAATATTTTTTAGGCGGCACTTCCATGAAATCATCTCTTTCTATATATAATTCTCGACAAAACGGTACTTTTCTGGTTCCCAGCGCTTCATTTTCCATATTATTTGATACTTCAAAATATTCTACTTCACCTTCCGGATAATTATCAATTACAAGTTTTATTGGGTCTAAGATTGCCATCATCCTTGGTTTTTTCAGTTTTAAGTCCTCACGAATACAATATTCTAGCATCGCATAATCTACAGAACTCTGACTCTTTGATACGCCGCAGAGCTCTACAAACCTTTGAATGGATGCAGGAGTAAATCCGCGTCTTCTAAGACCGGCTATGGATACCATTCTTGGATCATCCCAACCGTCTACAAGGCCATCTTCCACTAATTTTTTTTGATACCTTTTTCCGGTGATTACATTGGTTAAATAAAGTTTGGCAAATTCAATCTGCTTTGGAGGGTTTTCATATTCAAGCTCTGTTACTACCCAGTCATACAAAGGTCTGTGGTCTTCAAATTCCAACGTACATAGGGAATGTGTTATCCCTTCAATCGCATCTTCTATCGGATGCGCATAATCATACATAGGATAAATACACCATTTAGCGCCTGTGTTATGATGTGCTATATGAGCAACTCTGTATAAAATGGGATCTCTCATATTGATATTTGATGAAGCCATGTCTATTTTGGCTCTTAGCACTCTCTCACCATCTTTATACATATCGTTTTTCATATTTTCAAATAATTTCAAATTCTCTTCTACAGTTCTATTACGATAGGGACTGTCATGCCCTGGCTCTGTTAATGTCCCTCTGTATTCTCTAATTTCTTCTGGAGTTAAGTCGCAAACATAAGCCTTCCCTTTTTTAATCAGCCTTACCGCTCCCTCATACATATCCTCGAAATAGTCAGATGCAAAAAACAAACGATCCTCCCAGTCTGCTCCCAACCATTTGATATCTTCTTTTATGGACTCTACAAATTCTACTTTTTCCCTGGTAGGATTGGTATCATCGAAACGCATATTAAATTTACCATTATATTTTTTGGCCATTCCGTAGTTTAACAGAATAGACTTAGCGTGTCCAATATGAAGGTAACCATTTGGCTCTGGGGGGAATCTGGTGTGAACCTTATTATAGTATCCCTCTTGCAGGTCTTTCTCTATAATTTGCTCAATAAAATTTTTTGAAATCACTTCTTTTTCCATCGAAACCTCCTAAATCTTCTGTATACAGGCAGCATACCTGTTTTTATATTTCTAAAAAGTATTTCAATCATACCACATTACCTCAAAAAGGAAAAGGGGATTATTATTAGAATTATTTTCGCAATAGCCATTTTGTATTCTAAGACGGACGAGATTTTAAGGAACATTCTACTTCTTAAGCACCCTTTTGGCTTTTCTACATATAATGTATTATGCAAATGAAGGGATTCTTATTAAAACTCATAGAATCTTAACCACATCAGAGCCGCCACTAAGGCTTTGATATTCTCGTCCTGGATATCCCTCCACTATCAGGACCTAGATGCAGAAAATCAAATGTTTATTTTGTAATTTTCGCTTTATTTGCAAATAATGAATTAAATATATAATAAATAATGCCACGTGCTTGCTATAAATCACAATAAAAAGAAAATCTGATTTCATAAGACGAATTCTTGCATGAGGGATTCGCCCGGGGAAATCAGATATTTCTTTGCTTTTATAGAAAATTCTTTTAGTTTACAAAGTAACATGTGTGTGTTACTTTGTAAACTGAGTGTAAATTACATACCTTATGTACTGTCTAGTTGTTATTGCTAGTTTGAATGCTGAAGATGGAAAAATAGGCTGTATTCTAATTAGAGATGATAACTGCTAGTTGCGACACTAATTTTAATTCGTATTTTTCCGAAATAAATAATAATGCGGTTTATCTTCTCCAAAAAACCAATATCTTAAATAGTCATCCACAACAATAGCCACCGCAGATAAAAAAAACCATAAAATACTATAAGTTAGGCAAATCTGTCCCATAATATTAAACGACATTTTGCTATAGTCCCAAATATTCAGTTTTAACCAGACATTTAAAATGAGTCCCGCAAACAATTCTAAAATGGTAATTATGATACTGCTGATTAGCATTTGTTCTCCTAAAAGCATTTCCCAGCTAAATATCTGATTTAAAAGACCGCAGCAGATAAAACAGATCCCGCCTAAGATTCCCATTGTCCAGTCTGTTTTTCCACGCCACATCATTTCCACAATCATATAGACGATTCCGCCAAAGCAGAATAGAAAGAAATATTTTTGATGCAGTTCCATTTTTCTTTTTTTGATATTTCTTATTTCTCTTTGTAAATTTCGCTGAACATTTATCCTTACCCTTCGACTTCTCAAACTCAATACAATCACCTGCTTATAATCCGCTGCAAAACCTTTCTTATTTCAGCATATGTAAAAATCAAAAAATTAAGACTACAATTTTTATTTTTTCTAATTTATACCTTTTTTTATTTTACATATTTCTATATATTTATGCTAAAAATAACTATATGTCTCATTAATTAATGTGATAAGGTTTATTAAGCGTCCGCTGGAGAAACCTAAGCCAAATTTAACCATACAGAAAGGTGCTATTATGAAAAAAGAGAAAAAACAAGCCAAAAAGAATTCTGTTAAAAATAGTTCTAAAACTATGAATTCCTCAAATTCCTTAAATGAAGCTGCTACTAACCAACAAAGATTTCCACTTGAAGAGAAACGCGAAAGACACGATGGCCCAGGAGGAAACTAACATGGATGACTTTTTACCAATTCATCCAAACGTATATCCCATGTTGCTAAATGCTGACGGAGCTAAAGAGAGTTATCTAAATAATTTAGATTCTGATACCAGAGCTTACGTTATGCGAAATCTGGATGAAACTTGTAGTATTTCAGATATTGAAGAATGTATAAAAAAGTTAAATGATTAGTTTTCTTCCTACAGCTTTGATTTTATATTTATCTCAGTTGTACAAAAAGTTCGCTTTGCGAACTTTTTGTACATAGTTATTATTTCTCCATAGTTCCACTATTTTAAAAAAATAAATATTAAAGTCTTAGAACGTTCGTACAACACACTCTCCCTGCAAAATCCATCTTTTCATTTTGTATGGAGGATGGCGCTGGTGCGGGGTGTGTAGCTCTGCAAAAGGCAACGACAACCGCTCTGCTATTGTTATTCAGCGGCTTCCGCAATCGCTTTTGTTTGATGAATCGTACCCCACGGATGATTGGGTGGCGCATAAATAGAATACAGCTTAATTGGTCTGTTTCCCGTGTTGGTTAGATTATGCCATGTTCCGGCAGGTATAAAAATAGCAAAATCATCAAACGCAGGCTGTCTGAAATACAGACGGTCTCTACTGTCGCCCATCTGAACCAGTCCTTGACCTTCCTCAATGCGCAAAAACTGATCGACATTTGGATGCATTTCCAGCCCTATATCCTCTCCAACAGGAATGCTCATCAAAGTAAGCTGCAAATGGTTTCCTGTCCACAATGCGGTACGGAATGCATTGTTGTGCAGTGTTGCCTTGTTTATGTCTACTACAAATGGGTTCGGGCCAAAATCCGTTATTGCAGCGGAGGGGTATGATTGGCGCAGCATATTTACGTCATTCCTTGGCATATTTCTATTATTATAATTGTTATACATGTCTCTTATATCTCCTTTCTTTATATATTATATGGTCTCGTGGTTTTCCATGTTACCAAAATAAGAAATTTCACGTTGACGCAATGCGACGCATATGATATATTATGAATAACTCTTTGCACTGCATCATGTTCGGTATTTGACGAGCGTTCAATCAACAGTACAAACTGAGCAGGCGATAAATCCTTTGCGGGTTTGTGGGGCCGGGCCGCAATGCGGCAGCAGAAGGCGTTTAGCGCATCTGTGGGACAGTGTATGTTCCGCAGATGCGTTTCTTATTTCATGCGGAAAAGATTATGCCGTGCCATAGGGTTATCTCAAGTATAAATTGGAGGTAACGATTATGGAAAAAGCAAATGAACAAATCGCAATGAGGGTATCCCGTAACAGCATCATCAGTAATGTGCTACTGTCGGCTTTCAAGCTGTTCGCAGGAATCTTTGCACAATCAACCGCAATGGTTTCTGACGCAGTGCATTCCCTGTCCGATGTATTTAGCACCGTTATTGTCATGGTAGGTGTCAAACTGGCGAACAAAGAATCCGATAAAGAGCATCCTTACGGCCATGAACGGTTTGAATGCGTCGCAGCTATCGTCTTAGCGGCCATTCTATTTGCGACTGGCGCTGGCATTGGCTGGGCTGGCGTACAAAAAGTGATAGTTGGGAATTATGGTGAAATCGCCGTGCCCGGATTGCTGGCGCTTGTGGCGGCGCTCACTTCTATCGTTGTTAAGGAAGCTATGTATTGGTATACACGCATAGCCGCAAAGAAAATAGACTCCAGCGCACTCATGGCCGACGCATGGCACCACCGCTCGGATGCATTTTCGTCTGTCGGCAGCTTTGCAGGTATTTTGGGCGCCAGGCTCGGTTTTCCCATCCTCGACCCGTTGGCATGTCTTGCAATTTGCCTGTTTATCCTGAAAGCCGCTGTTGATATTTTCAAGGACGCCATCAATAAAATGATAGACACATCGTGTGATGATATAGTCATTAAAGAAATCAAGATGATCGCACTGGAACAGGAATCCGTACTGGGTGTTGATAAAGTCAAGACAAGGCTGTTTGGTGATAAAATCTATGTGGATCTGGAAATATGCGTGAATGGTGATTTTTCACTGGAAGAAGCACATACTGTGGCGCAACAGGTACATGATTCTATTGAGACACAATTTTCAAAAGTCAAACACTGCATGGTACATGTAAATCCCGCAGATATAAATTGAGTGAAGATGGAGCTAATTATAGAAATTCTAAAACCCATAATTACAAAGTGGAAGAAAAAGATATTCACTGGCAATTTATAAACGACCATCAGGGATTTAGCTTTTGTGTAAGTAGGGAAGAATTTAAAGAAATGATTCTGCGCTGTGAAAAAGATATAATGTATAATCTTGATAAAATGCGAAGGGATTAAGAACAAAATTGAAACATTGACAATATAATATACTTAACCGGGCAGCCGGTAGGGCGATATACCATCCGTTCCGAGTCTTGCGGAACGGAGTGGTGCTTATGAGTACATATGAGGAAATCATGATAATTATTGCAGTAGCAAATTTGATTGTATTCATCCTTGAATATAGAAATCATAAGAAATTAAATACTGCGCCTGAACGGGGACAATGACGGAATCAGCCGCCGCAAGCGCATTAATCGTAATCATTCCCAAGCTCGGCATACAATCTAATGCGGAGTAAAAGGAAATGCACAGTCGATAAGTCCGACTGTGCATTTTCAGTAGTTTATTCAATTTTTCTCTTTGCATAATAATATCACATTCTTTCTTAAATTAGTTCTTTAAGCCA
>Ga0153997_1000160_pt1 | contig 19765 bp, 16 predicted proteins | sample TSNC081MetaG_FD_104750 | JGI IMG/M metagenome (GOLD analysis project Ga0153997, IMG submission 104750) | Attine ant fungus gardens microbial communities from North Carolina, USA - TSNC081 MetaG | ecosystem: Host-associated > Fungi > Mycelium > Unclassified | place: USA: North Carolina, Lumber...
ATACCCCACTTACCAATGCAGAAATCGGGAGGGATTACTGTAACCAACTATTTAAGATTGAGGAAAGTCTCTCTGCGATGACCCCGGAACAAAGATATAGCAAGCGTCTTGAATTGGAAAAACACAGGAGAGAGGGAAGTTACAAACCGCTCTTCTGTCTTTTTTAGATGAAAATCAATTTACATAAATAATTTCACGCCATCTATTTTGTGTAACCTGTAAAAAGCCTTTTGGTGATATTCCAACGCCTTGGGGTAATCCCCTTGGTTTAATAAATGAAATCAACCTAACAAGTATAACATAACCGCAGGCCAAATTGGCCCGTAGTGGTAGTAATAAATAAAATAAACTATATATAAATTCACTCTTGCTAAATACGCCTAAAAGTGCTATTATATTTTAGTATTGCAGTCGTGGCGGAATTGGCATACGCGCATGATTCAGGTTCATGTCCACGTACGTGGGTGAGGGTTCAAGTCCCTTCGACTGCATGAAAGTAAACCGAACCTTTTCCAAGTGGAGAGGGCTCGGTTCAGTATTTTATTTGAGGTTCAATGTTTACAACTGTATGAATCGCTTATTAGGTGTGCTTACAGGCGTAGAGCAGCTTAAAGAGTTATTTTACTACAGCAATTGCAAGTTCAGGATCATTGGTAATTATATTATCTACACCAATTTTCTGAGCATTTAGCATTGCAGGGGCATCATCAATTGTCCAAGCGTAAATCTCTTTGCCGCTATCGTGTATCTGATCAACGGTATCCTGCGTCACCTGTGAGAACATAACACTAAAGAAATCAATATCCTCATACTCATCTATACCTATGCTGGCATCCTCTAATATGATCCCAGTCATAATGGTACTGTCTAGTTTCTCGATAACTTGTAGACAGGAATAATTTGTGGATGATATAATACAGTTGTCTGTCATATTACACTCTGATATCGACTGGATAACCTGTGTGGCTACTGTTTTATAATCGTCACAATCTTTTATTTCAATGTTTAGTTTCACGTTTCCGCTGGAGCATAATAGAGCCTCCTGTAATGTGGGAATTTTGGTTTCTTTATATTCCTCACCAAACCATATTCCGGCATCCAGAGTCTGCAGTTCATCATAAGTATAATCCTTTACTTCCCTATCCACGCCAGTTGTTCTTTTAAGTGAGGAATCATGCATTAAGACGATCACATTGTCTTTTGTCTGCCGAACGTCGATTTCCACATAATCAGTTCCAACATCGATAGCCATTTTAATTGCGGCAATTGTATTTTCAGGAGCATGCACCGAATCCCCTCTGTGTGCTGTTATAATGGTCTCCTTATCTGTTTCCTTATTTTTATATAGGAGTAGAAAGGGTATTCCTATAATTGCTAATAGTAATAATAGACCAAATAAATTGTTTTTATTTTTTTTCATAAACAATGCACCCTTCTTAAAATTAGATTTTTCTATGTTGTAAGATAATCATAGCAGCCATTGCGTTTTTCGCCTTACTTTACTAGTGTAGTGGTAGCAGCTAGTTACGACACTAGTATGTGTTTAATGTGTAGTTTTTAACAGTTTTTTAATAAAGATGCAATTTCCTAATAAAGTAAATAAATTGTAACTTTACATATTTAACAGTTGAAAATAAATGGTATGGAAGATATAATGTTAGGAACACTTATAAATGTTGGGGGATTTTTAGAATGAAAAAATGGAGAAACCTTTGTTAATTGTCATAGCTGTTCTTTGCTTCATACTATTGATTATAGGATTCTCTGTCGGCAATTATTTTTATAATTTAGCGCTTAATCCGGATTCGGACAAATCAGTTGTGACAGATGCGTATATGAATAAGATTGATCCGGAGAATGATGAGGCGGAAACAGAAAATAATGTAAAAAACACACTATCTAATAACGACTGGCTTGAGAAAACTCAGAAGACAGATATTTATATGGAGTCGTATGATGACTTAAAGCTACATGCATATAGTATAGAAAATCCTGAAAGTGAGAATTGGATAATCATTTGTCACGGCTATGGCAGCAGCGCAGAGTATATGACAATAAGCGCCAGATGGTTTTATGAACATGGATATAATGTCCTTTTACCAAACGCAAGAGGACATGGGCTAAGCGAAGGCGGTTATATTGGAATGGGATGGGATGAGCGTCTGGACATTATAGACTGGACAAAAAATATCAATGAAACCTGTAGTGCAGCGAATATTGTTTTATATGGAGTTTCCATGGGAGGGGCCACAGTTATGATGGTTTCAGGTGAAGAGCTTCCGGCGAATGTAGCTGCGATTGTTGAAGACTGCGGATATTCCTCGGTTTATAAGGAATTTGCTTATCAGCTTAAAGCAATTTTTGGACTGCCGCCTTTTCCGTTTTTAAATATGGCTGATATTGTAACGAATATAAGAGCCGGATATAGATTTAGACAGGCCAGTGCAGTCAAACAGGTAGCGAAATCAATTACCCCGATCATGTTTATTCATGGCAATGCAGATACTTTTGTTCCGTCCGATATGGTATATGAGGTTTATGAGGCCGCAAATGTTGAAAAAGAGCTATTGATTGTCGAGGGTGCCGGTCACAGTGCCGCCGCCTCTGTGGGTGGTGAAACTTACTGGATAGAAGTAGAAATGTTTATAACAAAGTATTTGAAATAGGATATGAATAATCTATTTATAACTTTCGCTGATAAATATTTATAAAGACTGCTGAAATTCGGCAGTTGCCCAAGGAACCAGAAATTCCATAGAATTAGAATGCTCCATGGAATCTCGTCCCCCTTCGAATATCATAAGGCTGAACAGTTATTATCGGAGAAAGTAGATGGCATCTTCATGACGAATCCACTTATTCTTGTGTAATAAACCATTTACAGCTTTCTGTCATATACATAAGTTGGATCTGTCTTTTGCATTCATTTACCACGATAGTGCAAAAAAATGTAAAGGTCTTGAATCCTGCAAAGTTAGTTATTTTATGAGTATATATCATATCTATTTGAATTGTTTTTAAGGTATGTTCCTCCGTCTCCAGTCTTATCCACCGGGGCTTTATCTCTCCGCCTTTAAAAGCTGCCAATACTTCTACTGGAATATTTTGCGACATTCATCAGTACCTCCCACATATTCGGTTTCCCCGTTTTTATCCGCAGAAATACCCCCGGTCATGTGGTTTATAGAACCATTTATAAAAGCTGCACGCATAATTGCATCTCTCCCATATCTGGCTCTCATGCTATCAATAGCCAGATCAACCTCATGACTCTTTAAATATTTGTCCCCATCAAATAAATTAAACTGTTGCAATGCTTCGGATACAACATGACTTCCTCTTACCCCTATCTTCCTTAAAGGTGTTCTATCCCAGCATTCTACAAATAAGTCCACTACATGTCTGTAGAATTCATTTGTTGTATTTGTAACTGTCAGGATTCGCTTCTGGTGAGACGTATGCCCAAATAGATAGTCGGAAAATTCTATGCTAATTATCTCAGCATAAACATTATCCTTTCTTAATCTGGCGCAAACTTGTTCACAGAGTGCCAATAACACCAATTTTGCATCTCTCAGATTATCCACGTCAAACGCAACCGTCGTCGAGTTTCCGTAGCCTTTATTAGCTGGAACTATATTGGTAATTTCTGTGCAATGATTACCATTTGCGTAATTCCAAATAACCTCTCCATGCATTTTAAAATGAGATTTTAAGATAGACAAGTCTGTATTAGCAAGTTCTCCTATTGTAGTGATACCCATATTCTTTAGTTTCTTTTCAGTAGCCCGCCCAACATAGAACAAATCCCTGACAGGCAGCGGCCACATTTTCGTTGAAATTTCATTTGGAAACAGTGTATGAACCATATTCGGCTTTTTAAAATCACTTGCCATTTTTGCCAATACTTTATTAGAGGATATTCCAATGTTAACACTAAATCCTAACTCATTAAAAATTTTATCTTTTATTTGATTCGCAAGAGCCACAGGGAACCCGTGCACACCTAATGTTCCAGTCATATCACACCACACTTCATCTATGCTATATACTTCTATTACAGGTGCGTACTCCGCCAAAATTTCTCGAAATGCATCTGAGCAGCGTTCGTAAAGCTTATAATGTGGTGGTACAATAACTAAATCGGGACACTTTTGCAATGCTTCCATTATGGACTCACCTGTCAGTATGTTATATTTTTTAGCAGGGATGCTTTTTGCCAGAATAATTCCATGCCTTTTTTCCTTATCTCCGCCGACTGCACTAACAATATCTCTTAGGTCAGCTCCTGTATCTTTTAAAATCTTCTTCCGGTATACTGCTTCCCAACTTAGGAATGCAGAATTGACATCTATGTGGAATATTATCTTTTCCATTGCCATCACCTCTATTACATGATAACAAACATACGTTCTTTTTACAACTAGAATATTATACCAATATTGTCTGAATAAGTTAGGAAGATCTTGGGATCATGAGATTATGGCATATAATTATTCACAATCTTAAAAAGAGAGTGTATGTTTAGAAGTGATTTGAAGAAATAGAATCATGGTGGAAAGGCAGACGCAGGGTAGGGTTTGCTTGCAATTGCTGGAGGAGGAAATCAGTGATTTTTATAAGTGGGGAAAATATAAAAGGAAATACGACGGTATTTGAAGAGAGCGATAGTATACTTTGTGTAGCAAAAAAAAAGAAGCTCAGGAAATTCTTACATATGCAGGACTAAAAATGCAGAGAATACCAGGCGATGCAGTAAGTTGTTTTGAAAGTCATAATGGTTTTGAATTTATCTTGCTTTTGGTGCTGGATTTTGCAGATGACTTAACTGTCTCTAATGAAATGGAAATATATTTTAAAGCAAATCGATTGCTATTTTTTTGTAAACTAACAGAAAAGGATAGTAAGCGTCTTGAAGAGATTGAAGAAGAAATATCGGATTTAGAGAATGATATAGCACAGAATATGCAAATGGATATAGAGCTCAATAAAACCATGAAATTATTTACTGTGATAACAGCCATTTTTTACCACTTACGTTGATTGTGGGCTGGTATGGAATGAATGTTATGATGCCGGAGTATGGCTATAAGTATTCCTATCCGGTTATTATTGTGTTTTCTATTTTAGTGATAGCGGGCAGTGTTATTTATTTTAAGAAAAATAAGTGGTTTTAAAACATAATATATGCGTTGTATTAAGAGTGACATAAACAGAAAGAAAGGTGATTGTACATCCGCAACAATCATCTTTCTTTCTGTCTTAATTGTATCATATATAATCAATAACAACAAGACTGGTTTTCTAATCCTTGTTGTGCTAGAATTGTTTAAAATGGTTTGGAAATAAAGTTCCTGCCGATTCCAGATGAGAGGAGATATTTGCAATGGAACATAATCAATCTGAATTAGAATTTGAACATAAAAGGTTAGAGCGAACAATATCTTTAGCGGAGAACCAGCTGAATCAAGCAAGAGAGGACAATAAGAAGAATAAGTCGGAAATTATTTCTGCAAAGAAAGAGCTGCGTGAGAATACGTCACACGCTATATCGGGTCTTTGGACTGCAGACGGCTTTGAAGCACTTGCTGAATTAAGTCAATATGTGAATCCAGTTACAGATAAAATCACAGACTATGAAGAGGTGGAAAATAAAATATTACTATTGGAAAGTTTAATTAAATCGCCTTATTTTGCTCGGATTGATTTTAAATTTGATGGTGAAGATGTATTCGAACAAATATATATCGGCCGATCTCCTTTAAAAAAAGAAAATTCATACGAAATGTCTGTTTACGACTGGAGGTCGCCAATAGCAAGTATCTTTTATCGTTTTGTAATGGGGCAGGCATTTTATGATGCGCCTGACGGAAGGATAACAGGAGAGATTAACTTAAAGCGTCAGTATGAAATAGCCGACGGGGTATTGGAATATTTTTTTGATGCAGATGTTGAAATTGTAGATGAATTTTTGAGAAAATTATTATCCCAAAATACTTCATCAAAAATGAAAACAATTGTTGAAACCATACAGAGAGAACAGGACATTGTTATACGAGATTTGGAAAATGACTTAATGATGGTGCAGGGAGTGGCAGGGAGTGGTAAGACTTCCATAGCTCTTCATAGAGCTGCATACCTTATGTATCAAGGCCTGTCCACGAAATTGTCTGCAAATAATATAATAATTATTTCCCCAAACGCTTTATTTGAACAATACATTTCTAATGTATTACCCGAACTTGGAGAGAATAATGTTGTTTCAGTGGTTTTTGAAGAAATACTTACTACAATTCTGCAGAAGGAACACATACAATCAAGAAATCAATTTTTAGAAAACCTAATCACAAGCTTCAGATATCGCAAGGTTATGAAAAACAGCATAGAATTCAAAACCTCGCACCAGTTTTTAGAAATACTAAATCTATTTATTTATGATTTGCCATATAGATGGATAGATTTTGACGATGTCTATTATGAGGGTAAGAGTATTGTAAGCAAAGAAACACTAAGAGATAAAATATCAGGAAGAATAGGAACTCCTTTAGGAGTGAAATTAAAGCAATTAGAGGATTTTGTTTTAGAGTTGATATATGAGTCAAAAAATGGACGTATTAGTAAATCAGAAGAGTTTATAGTGAAAAAAGAAATACAGAAATTCACAGAACCGAATGTATTAAACCTATATAAAAAGCTATTTAGTGATAAAGAATACTTTTATAGCTTAACGAAAGACTTCGGGCGTTGTGACGACATGGAAGATATTATAGAATTTACACAGGAAAATTTAAATACGCATTTTTTATATTATGATGATGCAATTGTTTTAACTTATTTATATCTAAAAATATATGGAACCAATGAATATAGAAACATGAAACAAGTAGTAATTGATGAAGCCCAGGATTATTATCCTCTCCAATATGAAATATTTAATTTACTGTTTCCAAATTCCAAATTTACGATTTTGGGAGATATGAACCAAACCCTTGAAAAACAGGAAGATTTATCACTATATGAACAAATTGGAAAAATATTAAATAAGAAAAAAGCATCTCTTATTACTATGGATAAAAGTTTTCGCTGTACCAATGAAATTCTAAGATTTAGTTTGAAATTCATTGAGCAGAGTCCCCAAATAAAGAGCTTTAACCGTAAAGGAGATGAGCCGCAAATCTATACGGCCTCTGACCAATTATCTATTAACGATATGATTATTGCAGAAGTTAAATTCTGCAGGGAAAAGGGTTATCAGTCAATTGGACTAATTTGTAAAACTGAAAAAAATGCCCTTTCCTTATTTGAATGTTTAAAAGATAGAACGGATATCGAGTTAATAAAAAGCGAGAGTATATCGGATTTGCATGGTGTATTTATCATGCCTGTATATATGTCAAAAGGGCTTGAGTTTGATGTCGTTTTAATATGTGATGCGAATGCCTCGAATTATAACAGTGAAGATGATAAAAAACTTTTATACATTGCATGCACAAGGGCACTTCATAGGCTTAACCTGTTCTGTAGAGGAGAGGTTAGTCAGTTGATATAATCAAGTTGCTATATAGGCAGGCAGCTCAAAACTGTCTGCCTTTTTAGTGTGCACGAACGGTACGTACGTGCGGTGTGGGAGGTCGGCTAATCCATTAATGGTTAGCCTCCTACCCGATCAAGTCTAGCAATCCTTATCACATGTTGTAGGTTTATCAAAAACAGGATTAAATGCATAGAAATTATTAGCATCCAGTTGCTCTTGAACGCTTCTGAGCGCTTCACCAAAGCGCTGATAGTGAACAATTTCTCTGGCCCGTAGAAAACGAATAGGTTCACAAACGTCGGAATCCTTCACCAATCTAAGAATATTATCATAGGTCGATCTGGCTTTCTGTTCAGCAGCCATCGACTCATGCAAATCAGTAATAGGGTCACCCTTTACTTGAAATTCGCAGGCATTAAATGGAATACCGCCAGCAGCCATCGGCCAGACACCTAATGTATGATCAACGTAATAATTCTGGAATCCGTCTTTATCAATTTCATCCATAGGCAGGCCGTCAGTTAATTGATGCACAATAGTGGCTACCATTTCAAGGTGAGCCAACTCCTCCGTACCCAGAGAAGCATCGGAAATGCTCCACATTAATAAATATGGGGACAAGCATGATTCTGTTGGCTTTCGGATACATAGCTTTTCGATTCAAAATTGTTTGCTTTAATGCGGTTGACGGATGTATGAGATTTAGATATAATGTATTAAAGTACACCATTATTCAAAAAAATAAGGGTGGTTTAGTTCAGAGGTGCAATTATGCTTGATCAGAAAGATATAAAGATTCTTAGTGATATTTTTTCGGATTATGACTATATTATGACGACAGCACAACTTAGTGCAGAAAATCTTTCCTATAGAGATGTCAAAAAAATGCTTGATGAAGGTTTAATTGAAAAAATAAAAAGAGGCTATTATCACTGGATTGAAGATTATGGTAAAAGTGAAGTGCTAATCATCAATCGGCTGTTTCCCGATGCCGTGCTTTGTATGGAAACTGCTCTCTTCTATTATAGGTACAGTGACCGTAATCCTGCCGAATGGAATATTACAATTGATAAGAATATTTCAAGAAATCGAACAAAGATAGATTACCCATTTATAAAAGAATATCGGGTTGAGCCTGCTTTGGTTACACTGGGAGAAACAACAGGCAAAATTGATTTTATTGATGTTCGAATTTATGACCGTGACCGTACGATTTGTGATGTGTTGCGGAACATGAATAAGATGGATAAAGAAATATTCAATAAAGCAATTCAAAACTATGTGAAAGACCCGAAGAAGAATATCCCTAACCTGATGCAGTATGCAAAAGAGTTGAAGGTAAAAAAACGAGTAAAAGACTTGATTGGAGTGTGGTTGTGATGGTTGATGTGGTAGCTTCTGTTCTTGCAAAACTCAAAAATAAAGCGAAGGCTTCTGGTATCAGCTATCAGCAGTGTCTACAGCTTTTTGTGCAGGAGGAATTTTTAAGAAAATTATCCAAGTCTGGATTTGATGATTTTCTTATACTAAAAGGTGGATTGTTCATCTATACCCTTACAAATTTTGATAGCCGGGCTACTATTGATGCGGATTTTCTTCTCCGTGGATTTTCAAATTCGATTGACGATGTCAAAGAGCTGATTAGTAAGATTATAGACACACCTACAGGGAATGATTATATTTTTATGACAGCAAAAGGGTTTGAAGAAATCTCTCCGCAGAGGAAGTATCAAGGCGTTAGTGCTCAGATTATCGGTCAAATAAAAAATGTCAGAGTTCCGTTCAATGTTGATATAGGTGTCGGTGATGTTATTATTCCACAGGCAGAACAGCGAACAATCAATACACAACTCCCCGACTTTGAAGCCCCTGTCATAAAAACCTATTCAATTGAAAGTACCATCGCTGAAAAGTTTGACGCAATCCTGCAACGCTTTGAACTTACCGGAAGAATGAAAGATTTTTATGATATTTACTATCTTGCAAGAACTTTTGATTTTGAGGGAGCAAAATTGCAGGCTGCGATTTTTGAAACCTTGCAGCGGCGTGGTACTCCTTATGATAGAGATAGCTTCAAACGCATAGTTGGACTTGCCCAGGATGAGGATATACAAAAGCGTTGGAAGTATTTCTTAAAAAATATTAAGAATGATACGCTTGATTTTTCAATTGTGATTGATGAAATCAAAATATTCCTTGAGCCTGTATTTGAGACGATAGTGAATGAAGAAGAATGGCAAAAATTCTGGACTGCCTCAAAAACCACATGGGTTAATATAAAAGAGTAGGTTCGGAAACCCCCAACACTGCATATTTACTGGCTTTTAACTAGTTTACATAATTCTGCTCACCTCAAGAATTCTACATTTTTATTCATTATTTTTAAATAATTCCTTAAAACCAGGATTATAAGTAAATATGATGGCAAGCTCCTAGTAAATGTATAAAAGGAACACCCTTATTTTAACATTCTCCACAAGGTTGTCCGGCCAATTCCTAACCGTTTGGCGGCAGCGCTTTGATTGCCATTTTCTTCGTAAATGACCCGGGAAATGATATCTTTATTAATTTCCTCTAAAGTTCGGTTTAAATCCAGATCCGCAATATTACAAATAGATTTTTCGCTATTTAGATAATTACTATTTTCCTTTTTCAATAATTCAGAAACATCTTTAGCGCTAATATATAGAGAATCGGTTATTGTTACCAGCTCATTTAATATGCGTTTAAACTGACTGAGGTTATAAGGCCAGTGGTATTGGCGGATAATATCCATTGCTTCCGGTTCAAAGCCAATTATCTGTTTGCCAAGGCTGAGATTTAAGCTGTTAATATATAAGCTTGCCAGATCGGAAATCTCTTCCATATTGTTTCTCAATGGAGGGAGCTTAAGCGTGAGACATGAGAATTGATTCATGATTAATTTAGAAGAATCCGGCATTGCGTCCTCAGGACTATAAGTATATGAAAAAATAAGCCTGTTATGTTTGTGAAGATTGATATCAACGATTTGTGAATATAATTGCTTGAATTTCTCCTCCGGCAAGTCTCCCATCTCTTTAAAAAAAATCGTGTTATCAGTATCCATCAGAGGAGAATTATAGTGATTGGTCAGAAATTTCCATCCCTTATCAGTAATAGCTCCGCAATCAATAATAATGAGGGGATTATTATTTAGTCTGCTCTGCGTATAAATGGTACGGGCCATTCCTTCCATCCCTGCACCTTCCTCTCCGAAAACAACAATAGGGAAGTTGGTTTGGCTGAACTGTTCAATGGCTTTTTGAATATTACCGGAGGCATTCGCCATATTGTAAAAGTCATAAAAGAAGCTGTCAGCCGCTTCTACATTACTTAAATATTTAATACCATATTTGCTGGAAATAACAGGAACTTTATGGATGCTGACGCAAAATACAGTTAAGACTTCCTGATCTAACCTTTCAATTCTTCCGGTAACCGATACTAATCGATTATCTGAGCTCTTTATAACTTTCCGTTCACCCGCCTTTTGTACCAGCGGGATTTCTTTCTCTAATATAGGAAAAATAGGGGAATGTTCATCGAATTTTATTGTAGAAAAGCATAACGTTTTTTTTCCATTATAGACGACAATGTCATTTTCCTGTCCTTTGAGTAAAGATGCAAGAAGGCGGTTTTCATCCTTTGTTTTTCCGAAATTGTTACATAGCTTAACAGCCTGGTCTAATGTATTTTCTAAGCTTTCACGTCCTGATGTAATTAATATTGCGCTCAAACCGATGCTTTTGGCTATGGTATTTGTAATCATATCACATAAAATCATGCGATACCCTCTTTGTTTCAAACTATCTAATTGAACTCTTGCTTCGTCCATACTGTGAATTGTTTGGATTTCGACTTTGTACTGTAAAATATCACAGAGGAGGCGGGCATTTTTAGTAATACTTGGGAACCCGACAATAGCATAAGGAAAAGTCGGATTTTCAGTTAGTTTGATTGCACTTAAAATATCATAGATTGAGAATGTAATCTCTATAATTGGAATATTTACTGCTTTTTCCAAAAGCTCGGCAGTACCGCCCCTTGAAATGATCACATCATAATCAATTACGGAATGATTTCTTACAATTTCTACTCCCTCATCTAAATCCCCTACAAAAACGGTCAGTTCAATATCATTATGTGTTGCTGCGATACTAATTAATGTGTTTTTCATACTTTCATAAGGGGCTATAGCTAAGGCTTTTACTTTTCTTTTCATAGTTTTCTCCTGAGTGTTTCGAATTGAGATCATTATACCATTATCTGTTGAAATAATCAACAAAAACAAATAAAGTTTCATAACGGAACATAAAAATTCAATATTTTGTTGAATTTAGTTTAAAAGATGAGTATTATAAGTATATGAAACAAACAAAGGGTTGCAAAATGAAACAAATGGCAAATCAGTAAAGATTTGCTAAAAAAGGAAACAGTAAAGAGGAGGTAGTATTTTTGATTGAACTGTTAATTATTGCAGATGATTTGACCGGGGCTCTGGATACAGGCGTTCAATTCGCTAATAAAGGAATATGTACGAAAGTTTTGGTAAATACTGCAGAAAACTTTACTTCCGTTGATTTTGCTTCTGTTGGTGATGAATTCCAGATCTTAGTATTAAACACAGAAACGAGACATCTTTCTCCTCAAAAAGCTTACGGGAAAATCTTTGATATTACACAAAAAGCCGTAAAGGCAGGAATACCATATATTTATAAGAAGACGGATTCTGCTTTACGAGGGAACATCGGCAGTGAACTAACAGCCGCCCTGCAGGCGTCAGGTGAAAAAAGGCTGGATTTTCTTCCTGCATTTCCAGAAATGGGGAGAATCACTGTAAGTGGAATCCATTATTTGGACGGCATACCAATTCATGAAAGTGCATTCGGCAAAGATCTTTTTGACCCTGTTAAATGTTCCTACATACCGGATATCATACATGCCGAGAGTGCCATAGATGTTCAGGTTATTTCGGAAGGGCAGCAAATAAGAGAATCAGGGAAAAATACAATATATTTATATGATGCACAAACAAGCGATACTATCTCCGATAGGGCAGAAACATTATATAAACAAGGCAAATTAAAAATCATGGCGGGATGTGCGGGGTTTGCAGCCGAATTACCGAGAATTCTCAACATGCAAGGAAAGACTAACGAGATACCGGAATTTAACAACTGCTTGCTGATTGTTTGCGGAAGTGTAAATCCTATTACCGGCAGACAGTTGGATTATGCCGGAGCATGGGGATTTAAGCGAATAACATTAACACCGGAACAGACGTTAGATCCAGATTATTTCTCGAATGAAAAAGGACAAAGATTTCTATTAGATTTAGAGCGTATCTGCAGGGAAGAAAAATATTGCAGTATTGATACTAATAATCCAATGTACAGCGATGATACAGCCATAGATAGAGCAAAAACTGAAAGTTATATAGAATATGCTGAAGGTAAGGGGATCTCTGTTAGTGAAATGCGGATTCAAATTTCTTCAAATCTGGGCTTTATAGCTAAGAGTCTGATCGAAAAAGGTATTAACAGCACTTTGTTCATTATTGGAGGAGATATGCTTTTAGGTTTTATGAACCAGATTGGATGCAGGGAAGTTATCCCCATCTGCGAAATTGTACCCGGTACCGTCTTGTCTTGGTTCAAATATAAAAAGGGTAAAGTATTGATAATATCAAAATCAGGCGGATTTGGGAATCCGGAGTTTATAGTAGAACTTGCAGAATCAATTGCTTGCAGTGAATAGTGGCGGGCAGAAAGGTCGAATCAGGATGTTAAGAAAATATACGTTGAGGATGCCTCGTGTAGTTTATAGCGGTGAAGGTTCTTTAGAAAAAATAGTGTCTATTGTTAAAGGAAATTATAAAAGGGTAGCAGTCTTCACCGATGAAGGTGTATTTAACGCGGGACTTTTAGAAAAACCTTTGGAATTAATTAAAAAGGCCGGTGCAGAAGTTATCTTATTTAATAAATTACCCACAGAACCTGCTTGTTGGGAAGTACAGGCAATTGTTGATGAATTCCAGAGCGTGGAAGCAGAATTTATTATCGCCATCGGTGGCGGCAGTGTGATGGACGTGGGAAAATTGGCATCAGTATTGGCAGGGAAGATGTATTCAGTTAAAGATCTGCTAAGAGATTCCACATTAGCCAGGAAAACGATAAAAACCTTAATGATTCCCACTACGGCGGGTACGGGTGCAGAAGCAACACCGAATAGTATCATTGCAGAGCCAAAAAGAGATCTGAAAACAGGAATTGTCAATGAAGCATTGATTGCTGATTACGTGATACTTGATGCCGAAATGATTAAGAACCTGCCGCCTAACATTGCCGCTGCAACTGGAGTAGATGCTTTATCCCATGCCATTGAATGCTTTACTTCAAAAAAATCTAATCCATTTAGTAATCTCTTTGCTTTAGAAGCACTAAAATTAATTCTTTGCAATATTGAGAAGGCTTGTGATGATTCAGGAAACATAAAAGCCAAAAGTGCAATGTTAACAGCATCCTTCTATGGGGGTGTGGCTATTGCGTCATCAGGAACTACGGCAGTACATGCATTGTCTTATCCGCTGGGTGGGAAATACCATATCCCTCATGGAGTGTCTAATGCAATGTTGCTTTTACCGGTTATGGAATTTAATGAGCCGGTGTGTCAGGAGCAGTTTTCGGTTATTTATGATGCGGTCTGCAGCAGGCGGCATGTGTCTGTCGAACAGAAATCAAAATGGGTGTTGCAGCGGCTAAAAGAAATAATCAATCATCTTGAGATTCCGGACAACTTGAATGGATATGGGGTTCATTTGGAGGATTTAGATTTACTGGTTGAATCGGGTATGAAAGTTCAAAGACTTTTGGAAAACAATAAAAGGACAATAACGGAAGAAGATGTAAGAAATTTGTATTTGAGAATTATAAAATAAATGATAAGTAAAGGTATGGAGACGATGGAAATAAAAGGAATTATAGTGCCATTATTAACGCCGATGCATGAAGATGAGAGTGTAAATGAACAAGAATTGCGAAATCAGGTAAAACGCTTAATTAAAGCCGGGGTTCATGGGATTTTTCCGCTTGGAACTAACGGTGAAGGTTATATATTAAACAAAAAAGAAAAAGAACATGTTTTAAGTGTGGTAATAGAAGAGACAGGGGCAGTTATTCCGGTTTTTGCCGGAACAGGATGCATTAGTACAAAGGAAACAATTGAACAGTCGCTTACGGCAAAGTCTTTGGGGGCAGATGCTTTATCAATTATTACGCCGTCGTTTTGCATGGCTTCCCAGTACGAGATCTACAGCCACTATAAAGAAGTGGCGTCAGCTGTTGATCTACCGGTCATACTTTATAATATACCTGCAAGAACAGGAAATTCTATTACGCCGGAAACTGCTTCAAGGCTCAGCGAAATTCATAATATTATAGGTATTAAGGATAGCAGCGGTAATTTTAATAATATGCTTCAGTATATCGAGATGGCAAAAGGGAAAGATTTCTCTGTGTTATCAGGCAACGATTCACTTATTCTTTGGAATCTTTTGGCAGGAGGCAATGGCGGAATATCAGGATGTGCGAATGTATATCCAGCGGTTATCGTATCTATCTACCATGCATTTTTAGAAGAAAATATCGAAAAGGCAAAGGAGATTCAGGAGAGTATCTCAAGCTTTAGAAATTGTTTTAGATTCGGAAATCCTAATACCATAGTGAAGGCAGCAGTTGAACTGCTGGGATATCCGGTCGGCAAGTGCCGGAAGCCCTTTCACCATATATCAGATGAAGGAATGCAGGCACTAAGATCTGTCCTAAAGGAAAATAAGCAAAAAGGCATGTGTTAATAAGGAGGATATCTCAGGAAGGGGGGTGAAGAGATTGAAAAAAAAATTAATCATTGCTATTACTATGGGTGATCCGGCAGGAATTGGACCGGAGATAACGGTAAAGGCCTTAGCCAATCCCGAAATATATAATGTCTGCAATCCCTTGGTAATCGGAAGTCTAAACGTAATGAAGGAAGCAGCGGATATTATTGGAATGGCGGAGATTCAGATGCATCCCGTACATACTGTCAGTGAAAGCATTTTTAAGCCGGGCATTATTGACGTGTACGATATGGATCTGGTAGATATTAAGAAACTTAATCGCGGGCAGTTATCAGCCATGACAGGGGAGGCGTCTTTTCAATATGTTAAAAAAGCTATTGAAATAGCAATGAATAAAGAAGTTGACGCCACTGTGACTAATGCAATCTGTAAAGAAGCCATTTGCCTTGCGGGCCATCCATATTCCGGTCACACGGAGATATATGCCAAGTTAACAGATACCGGGAAATATACCATGATGCTTGTTCATGACAATATCCGGGTGGTTCATGTATCTACCCACGTATCTTTAAGAGAAGCATGTGACAGGGTGAAAAAAGAAAGAATTATGGAAGTTATTGAAATAGCCGGTAAGGCATGTATGGATTTGGGAATTGAGAAGCCAAGAATCGGCGTTGCCGGATTAAATCCGCATAGCGGAGAACAAGGACTTTTTGGAACAGAAGAAATTGAAGAAATTATTCCGGCAATTGAAGCTGCCAGGGAGGAAGGACTTTGTGTGGAAGGACCTGTTCCGCCGGATACCGTTTTTTCAAAGGCAAGGGGAGGATGGTTTGATGTGGTAGTAGCCATGTATCATGATCAGGGGCATATACCATTAAAGGTTATGGGGTTTGTATATAATATGGAGAAACAAGAGTGGGACGCAATAGAAGGGGTAAATATTACATTAGGACTTCCGATAATCAGGACTTCGGTAGACCACGGAACAGCTTTTGATCAGGCGGGCAGAGGAACTGCAAATGCAGGAAGTTTATTAAATGCAATAGACTATGCAATCAAGCTGGGGATCAAAAAAAATCACAGGAAGATGTGACTAAAAAGCAGAGGAGGTTATTCTTATGAGAAAGAAAGTAAACAAATTCATTACAAGTGCATTGTGCATCTGCATGCTCTTAAGTCTTCTAGCAGGATGTACCGGTGGTACTAACAACAGTGTTGATTCGCCAGATTCAGCACAGGATACAAAAAGCAGTCTTAAATCTTCGGATTTGGCACAAGATAAAGAAGCCGGTTCACTTCAGTTTAGTTATCTAATGCCCAACCGTTATCAATTATGGATGGAGGACTTAAGTTACTGGGAGGATATGCAAAAGCTTTCCAAGGTCACAATTGATCTGGTTGACAGTGGTGAAAGTGATAACAGCTATTATCAGAGTATTGACTTGCTGGTAGGTTCAGGGGACTTGCCGGATGCGGCGATTGTGAGACAGTCACAGGCTTCTGTTTACGGAGCACAGGGAGCATTTAAGGATCTGCAGCCATTGATTGAAGAATATGCACCGAATGTGAAGGCTTATATTGAGGCTAATCCTGATTATGCGAAGATGGTTACATCCAGTGATAGAAAGATATACGGATTGGGAATTGAAAACCCCTTATATACGAATGTAACATTTTACCGCAGTGATCATTTTGAAAAGGCCGATATTACAGCAAACCCAACAACAATAGCTGAATTCACGGATACTTTAAGAACATTGAGGATTTATTATGACGATGTTCAAGGCTATTATCCATGGATAGGGCGTGAGAACTATCTGCATTATGCAGAATGCTTTGAAAGCAATGACAGTATTGATGAAAGCGGAACGGTACATGGAATATATAATGGCGGCACAGGATATGATATTTACGCAAAGGGATTTCAGGATATGATAGAATGGTATCATACCTTGTATGAAGAAAAATTAATTGATCCTGAATGGGTAATGGGAACGGCAACAGAAGAAGAATGGCAGACAAAGATGTTGACAGGGCAGGGGAGTGTTTGCGATGACTTTTTCTCACGGCCAACCTGGTTTGCCAGCAATGGCGGGCCGGAAAACGATCCGGACTATGCCATTGATGTGATGGATTTATTTCAAACTAATTCAGGAGATACCGCATGCAGATATCAAAATTATATTAATTTGGATCGGTATCTGGTTATCCCTGAAACAGCAGAAAATACAGAAGCAGTTATGCGCTTCCTTGACTGGCTGTTTTCAGATGAAGGATTGGAAGTAATGCATTATGGAATTGATGGCATTAACACGGAGAAGCAAGAAGACGGTACATATAAATGGATCGCAGAATTCGCAGTAGAAGCAATTAAGCCGGTAGGAGAAGAGAATTATGGAGTTTATCAAGACAGGCTAACCTTCCCATATCCGGTTGACAATGAAACCTATTATGAATCTTTAGACGCAAAAGTGCAAGAATATTGTTCAGATTACTTTGGTAAATACGCATCCTATGCCAGCCAGATTATCTATACAGAAGCACAACAGGAAGAAAGGTCAAATTTACTGGCAAAATACGATACGGAATTTGCAGCAGGCGTTTTGAGCTTTGTGAAAGGTGAGACAGAAATAAATGATACAAATTGGCAGGCGTTTTTAGACAAAATGGAGAACGCAGGATATTCAAAGATCAATGCAATTGACCAGGAAGCTTATGATGCTATGAAATAATAGCAAAAGAAAAAGTGAAACTTTTGCTATTCCAGTAGAAATATTGTGAACAATTGAAAGGTCGGATAGAATGAAAAAAATAGCAAAAAGAACATTGAGGCAGAATGTTAAATGGGAATTCCACAATTGCGGATTACTTTGGGCAATTCTGCTTCCCGGCCTGCTTGTACTGATTTTGTTTAAGATAGCTCCATTATTCGGATTAGTGATCGCATTTCAAAAATTCAGTACATTTAAAGGTATATTTGGGAGCGAATGGGTTGGGCTTAGTAATTTCAAACAAATTTTAACGGATGCTTATACGTGGAAAGTCTTAAAAAATACAATTATGCTGGCTTTCTGGACATTGATAATCTCATTTCCCATTCCAGTCATTTTTGCATTGTTATTAAATGAAATTAAGGGGAGAAGATATAAAAAAACCGTACAGTCTGTAAGTTTCTTTCCGTATTTCATTTCAGTAGCCGTAGCAGTTAATATTTTAAGCGGTCTTGTTTCGCCTTCTAATGGAATCATTAATATAATTATTAATTATTTTGGAGTAGAATCCATTCACTTTATGGCTGAAAAAGCATGGTTCCGTCCTTTGTATATATTCCTGCATGTATGGCAGAATTTTGGATATTCAGCGATTGTATATATTTCCGCAATGGCAGGGATAGATCCGGGATTATACGAAGCAGCTTCTATTGACGGCGCCGGCCGTTGGAAAAGAGTAATCAAAATCACACTTCCCTCATTAATGCCGATTATTATTACTATGTTTATTGTGAATCTTGGATCTATACTGTCTGTCGATATCAATAAAGTATTATTAATGCAGAACCCAAGCACTTATGAAGTATCAGATGTCTTACAGACGTATGTATACCGCATGGCATTTGGCAGTGCTGGTTTTCCTCAATACAGCCTGGGTACAGCACTTGGTCTGTTGCAGTCACTAATTGCATTTGCTTTGGTTATGATTACGAATTGGTTATCGAATAAAGTAGCTGATGCAGGAGCATTTTAATAAGAAAGGGTCTCTATGAAGACAAAACGCTCTATTTTTGACTTAATAAATTATTTGATTATGGCTGTCATTTTGCTGATTTGTATTTATCCTTTTCTATATGAATTGGCAATAGCCCTGTCAGACGGTAAGAATGTTGCAGCCGGAAGAGTGGTATTATGGCCGGTTGGATTCAATCTGCATTCTTTTAAATATGTGCTGACAGCTTCCAGATTGGGAGTATTAAGAGGATTGGTTAATTCCGTTTTTTATACGGTATTTGGTACTATTGTAGCTGTTATGGTAACCTTTATGACAGCTTTTGTATTAACAAGGAAGAAATTCCGGGCCAGGAAAATGATTATGACGGCATTTATGATAACTTATGTAATGGAGGCAGGATTAATCCCCACCTATATTATTTTGAGTGCACTGGGCTTTACAGATAATCCTCTGGTGATGGTTATACCATCAGCTATAAGTACTTTTCTGCTGCTGATTATGCGTACGTTTTTAAGTCAGGTACCATCAGCGCTTGAAGAAGCATCGATTGTTGATGGGGCAAATGATTTTCAGATCATGAGTAAAATATACTTTCCGATATCAAAGCCCGCTATTGCAACGGTCTCCTTATTTTATATGGTACA
>Ga0153997_1000162_pt1 | contig 19758 bp, 16 predicted proteins | sample TSNC081MetaG_FD_104750 | JGI IMG/M metagenome (GOLD analysis project Ga0153997, IMG submission 104750) | Attine ant fungus gardens microbial communities from North Carolina, USA - TSNC081 MetaG | ecosystem: Host-associated > Fungi > Mycelium > Unclassified | place: USA: North Carolina, Lumber...
GTGATTACAGATATAAGCGCGGGTATGCGGACGCCTCCGGGGGTTCGACCGAGGGCGGCATATACCATTGATCTGAGTACAGTTGCCGCTGCTGGTACCGGGTATACTTACGCCAGCAACGTATTGACATTTACCACCGCCGCCAACGGCAACACCTATACCATAACAGGCAGCACTACCACAAAGAGAATTGTGGTGGCAACCGGCGTAACGGCGGATATAACGCTGAGTGGGGTTAGCATGACCCATGCAACACTTTCTCCGTTTGAGCTGCAAGGCACGGCGAATGTTACATTGACGCTGACATCCGGCACGACCAACACTTTGAAATGCTCTGCTACAACAGCAACAACCAATGTTTCCCGTGCGGGTCTTACTGTTCCAAGCGGTACAACCCTCACGATAGCAGGCACAGGCACACTCAACGCTACGGGGGGAAAATTCGGCGCAGGCATTGGTGGATATGGGTACTATACCTCAGCTTCTGTATACGGTGGCACTGATGCTGGTAAAATCATCATCAACAGCGGCACGGTGGATGCCACGGGCGGCGAATACAGCGCGGGAATCGGCGGTGGATATCGTGGTACAGGCGGCACGATTACAATCAGCGGCAGCACGGTGAATGCCATGGGCGGCTACTACGGCGCGGGAATCGGCGGCGGCAGCCTTACTCTTGTTGCAACTAATATTACGATCAGCGGCAGCACGGTGAATGCCACAGGCGGCACTTGCGGTGCGGGAATCGGCAGCGGCGGCAGGGACTCCGCGAGCGCTGGCGTCCTTACAGGCTGCACAATAACAGTTAATAGTGGCATGGTAAATGCCATGGGCGGCATAAATGCTGCGGGGATTGGCGGCGGCATATCTGGTGCAGGCGGTAATATCACGATTAACGGCGGCACGGTGATTGCCAAAACCAACGTAAACCCCAGTTACGCCGGAGGTGCGGGGATTGGCAGCGGCGTATCTGGTGCAGGCGGCAATATCACGATCAGCGGTGGCACGGTGGAGGCCACGGGCGGCTACAACGGTGCAGGAATCGGCGGCGGCAGCTACGGCAGCCCGGCAACGTTGGTGCAGCTCGACGCGGCGGCAACGGTCAAGGCGTATGCGAATACTTCCGCCCAACCTGCAATCTGGGCAAGTTCTATTACCGGCACAGGCTACTACTTCAATGGATATCTGACAAGCGGCGTAATCAGTTCATCCCCAACCACGCTGGATGTGTGCCTAGTGGGTAGTATAACAGCAACAGATACCTTGACGCTGCCCGGAGATTATATCAGTTTTGCCTACAGCACCGGAAGCGCATCTGAGACAAATAACATCCGGGTATATGACAGCTCTTCGGCCCTGATAGGCGTGATTGTATATACGGCAAACAATAATGCGAATATTGTATCCGATACAAATTCAACCGTGCTGCAGCAGGTGAAGTTCGGGTATCTTGCTTTGGGTACGCTCAGCCACAGCAACGTGACGGACACGACGGCGGATCTGACCAGCACGGGACACAGCTTCACAATCGGCACGATGGATGCGGCCACCGCATTTCAATACGACATAGCCAATACCTTCGGCACCATTCATTACACCCAGGCATTTTGGACGTCTCCCGGGGCAAGTCCCTATACCGCGAACCTGACCGGGCTGAACTCCAACACCATGTATTACTACAGGGTTTATTTGAAAAACGAGTACGGGAATGTGACCTCCGCCACGCAGACCTTTGTGACCCTGCCGCAGATCACCAGCTGGAGTCCTTCGGTTACGAGCGGTACAACGGCCACCGTGAGCGGGAGCATCGCAGCCAGCCTGAACGGGCAGGCCATCACGGGCGTCGTGGTGACTTATGATACCAGCAGCAGCTTCTCAAGCCCGACTTCGATAACATTGACCTCCGGCGAGTTTAACGACACCTCGTTTTCTACAAACCTCACCGGATTGACTGCCGGGGTTATCTATTATGCGAAGGTAGAGGTCACCAATGCGGGCGGCACAACCACTTCGACAGTCAAGCAGTTTCAGGCAAGCTACGGCATAACGGAAAAATTTGTGGATTTAAGCGGCAGCTCTGTTGATACCAGCGGCCTGCCGGACAATACGGTGTCTGTGACAAGCACCTATACCGCAACGGGCATCCCCACCAGCCATACGGTAGGCGGCAACACCTATACCTACCTCGGCTATAAGCTGGACAGTTACACCACCGGAGATGCGCTTACCAGCGGTACGCCATCGGCTGTGACCATCACGGGCAACCGAGACGTGTACTATGTCTACGCCATAGCGGAGGGTTCCATCAAGATAGAAAAATACGACAACGGCGGGACAACGATGCTGACCGGCACGGAGTTCAAAGTAGAAAAACTGCTCTCCTCCGGGGGCGCAGTGGATACCAGCTTTACGGCCTTAACCCAAGCGGCGACGGGTGGGACGACCACGTTTAGCAATCTTCCAGCCGGAATTTACAGAATAACGGAAACTAAGGCTCCGACGGGCTACGACCTGCTAATAGAATCGTTTGAGGTGACAATTCCAACGGACGTCACGCTTCCGTCCGGGCAAACGCCAACCGATACAAGCTACCTCTACTCGACGACTTCGGGCGGCAATATTATCTACCACTACTATGACGTGACCTACAAGGTGAGCGATCAGGCGTCTATCGCCATGCCGTCTGCCGGAATGATGAATACACTCCCCCCCTATGCCCTCATAGGCGGTATCATGATCCTTTTGGCGGCGTGCGGCGGCGGGTTCCTATGGCTGAAACGCCGCAGGGCATACGCACACAAGCATGGATAAGGACTTTTCCACACGACATTAAAAAAATTGGGAAAGGAGCTATTGATGAATTGAAGCATTGAAAAGACCTGTACAGGGGTAATACGCCTGTACACATCCCCAAGGCCGCAAGCGCCCGGCCGGGGATTCAGCAGCCTTGTCGTATCTGCGGAAGATGCGTTCCTCCTTTCTACTTTGTAGTAGGGGGAACGCTCTTTTTGTAAAAAAAAGAGTATCTCCTCATTTCCGCCTTCAAGGAAGATGTGAATAACACGGATTTTAGCCTGATTCTTTTCGGAATTCCTGCATTTTCCAAAGATCGCCTTTCAATCAGGTCATCTGTGACATGGGAAAGGAGGGATGCCTTAACCATACCAGAATATGGGATTGGCACCAAAAGCAGCGCAGGTGCATGTAGGAAAAATCCAGTAATTCTTGAAATGCCAAGTAAGATTTTTTCTGGCGTGCCCAAGAAAAGGTCTGCTTGGATATTCTCCGGATGTTGACGGAAGCCAGAAAATCAGAGACATAGTCCGCCATGTACTTAAAAGAGTTTTCTGGGAAAGGCGTTTGGGAATACCATTCAAATATTGCATTTTTCCACCCTTTCATATATAATAATTTCAGTGGTTTTTTACAAAGGAAAAATGAAAAGAAGGAGCCATGCAGCAAATGGAATAAGCATGGATATAATAATGGAAAAGATTGTTGCAATGAAAAGCGGACATTATGGTGATTATCAAAATAAAGTAGAAAACAAAAGGGATTCAGAGGTAAAAAGCGCTAAAGAGCTATTTTGTAGATGGAACGATGATATAACAGGCGTAATCTTTGATATGGACGGGCTGATGTTTGATACAGAGCGAGTCTATGCAGAAGCCTGGGAGTATGCAGGTTCTAAAATAGGCATCCAAAATGCTGGATATTTGGTATACAAAACTCTCGGGATGAATAGCCAGGCGACACGAAAAGTTTTGGATGAAGAATTACCAGATGGGTATGATAAGACTGGGTTAGCATATCATACAAAGACATTTCTTGAAAACTATTATCAGGAAAATGGTCTGCCAGTCAAAGCAGGATTGTATGAGTTACTTTCCTTTCTGAAAGACAATAACTATAAAATTGCAGTTGCCTCATCTACTAATGAACAAGGTGTCAGAAAGAACTTAGCGGATGCAAAAATTACAGAGTATTTCCATGTAATTATTGGTGGAGATATGGTCCGTCATTCAAAACCCAATCCGGAAATCTATAGGAAAGCCTGCAAAAGGTTGGAGGTGAAACCGGAAAACTCTCTTGCGCTAGAGGATTCTAAAAATGGATTATTGTCTGCTTATCATGCCGGATGTAAACCAATCATGATACCGGATTTGTGGCAGCCGGATGAGGAAATTGAAAAAATATTATATGCCAGATTTACGAATCTTGCAGAAGTTATTGGACTTTTAAGATAAGAAAGGAAGGGGATAAATTAGATTTAAATTGTGATTTACGGACAAATATACGATTGACAGCATATCAGAACAAAGTAATAAATCAAACAAAAAATCAATTTCAAAGAGGTATACCCAGTGAAGAATATATTAATCGTAACAACAGGAGGAACCATAGCATCCGGAAAGACCAACAGTGGATTAGTAGCCCTGATGGATTCAGAAGAAATCTTATCCTATGCTCCTTCCATATTCGAAATATGCAACATAAATACCATACAGCTATTCAATTTAGACAGTACAAATATGGAGCCGAAGCACTGGTGCATCATTGCAAAATCAATACAGGAAAATTATGAAAAATACGATGGTTTTGTCATACTGCACGGAACAGACACCATGTCTTACACTGCAGCAGCACTTTCCTATCTCATACAAAAATCCCCAAAGCCGATTGTAATTACGGGCTCACAACGCCCCATAGATCATGAGATTACAGATGGAAAAATGAATTTGTACGACAGCTTATTATATGCCTCAGATGATAATTCTCATGATACTACCATTGTTTTTAGCGGTCATGTGATTGCAGGGACGCGTGCGAGAAAGACACATACCAAAAGCTTCAATGCATTTAAAAGTATTAACTTTCCTGACATAGCTGAAATAAGGAATGATAATCATATTGTACGTTACATCCAAAGAAATGAGGTGATAAACGGTCCGGTTTTTCATGCAACACTTAATACAAGAATTTTTGTCCTGAAGCTAATACCGGGAGTCGATGCGCATATCTTCGATTATCTGAAGCTTCACTATGATGTTATTATTATTGAAAGCTTTGGAGTCGGTGGAATCCCTTGTAATGAAGTGGATAGCTTTATGGACGCAATAGAAGATTGGATTTCTTCAGGAAAACTTCTTGCCGTAACTACACAGGTAACTCATGAGGGCAGCGACATGGCAATCTATAATGTTGGATCCCGAATTAAAAACAAATACGAATTAATAGAAGCATATGATATGACGCTTGAATCTGTGATTACGAAGCTAATGTGGATATTAAGTGAGACAAAGGATTTTAAGGAGATAAAAGAACGTTTCTATACACCAATAAATTATGATATTATTTCTTAACCGCTATATAGTAGTTACGATTCACTGCCTGTTGGTGACCGAAGACGGACGAGATTTGAAGGAGCGTTCTGTATTTAAGACCCATAGGCGGACGCTTTCATGAGCCCGGGGAGAGCGGTCTGTTACAAAAATTTTCATCTTTTCGCACATCTATATTGACATAGAAAAAGGTATTCAAGTATACTTTACTAAGATATAAAGTCCAATACTATAATAAGGAGTAAATCTAATGAAGCCATTAATATTTCAATCAGATTTTGGAAGAGTAGACGGAGCAGTTTGTGCAATGTACGGTGTGGCAGAATCGGTTTCGCCAGATCTAAAGCTATATGACCTAACACATGATATTCCGGAGTATAATATCTGGGAAGCGAGCTATCGCTTAATACAGACGATAGGTTATTGGCCGGAGGGAAGCGTTTTTGTATCTGTTGTTGATCCCGGCGTAGGATCAACAAGGCGGAGTATTGCGGCCAGAACAAAGCAGGGGCAATACATGATTACACCCGATAACGGGACTTTAACACATGTAAAAAGAATGTCCGGTATAGAGGCGGTAAGAATCATTGATGAAAATGTAAACCGCTTACCTGGAAGCTCTGAAAGTTATACCTTTCATGGACGTGACATTTATGCTTATACAGGAGCCAGACTTGCAGCCGGTGTGATTCGGTTTGAAGAAATAGGACCGGAGGTAATGGTAGATTCTATTGTTGAACTTCCGGTTAATGAAGCCGGGAAAGCAGAAGATGCGGTATATGGCACAATTGATGTCTTAGACGTGCGATATGGCAGTCTTTGGACAAATGTCGGGCGAGAATTATTTAAGTCTTTGGGCATTGCGTATACGCAGCGAGTCGAAGTTACCATTGTACATGAGTCCAGAACTCTTTATAAAAATATGATTAGTTTTGCAACCAGCTTTGCAGATGTCTATGTGGGTGAGCCGCTGCTCTATGTGAATAGTCTGGATAATATTGCAGTTGCAATCAATCAGGGAAGTTTTTCAAAGGCATATAATATTGGAGCCGGTAACAGTTGGAAGATTCGCTTTCGTAAAGTACCAAAACTAATTTATGAATAAATCCATTAAAAGAAAAAAGGAGAAATGTCATTATGCAGAAAGTATCCGTAAAAACCATTGTAGCAACCGGAATTGGAGCAGCGCTGTTTTTTGTATTAGGAAGGTTCTTGTCCTTCCCCATCTTTGCAAACACGACTCTTAACTTACAGTATGCATTATTAGCATTATTTGCCATTTTATATGGACCATTCGCAGGAGGGTTAATTGGACTTATAGGACATATGTTAATCGATTTTTCCACATATGGACCTTGGTGGAGTTGGATTATCGCATCCGCAATCGTAGGTGTATGTATTGGTTTGGCAAGTGGAAAAATAAATGTGGAATCAGGAGAATTTGGTAAAAAGGAAATTATTATTTTTAATATAGTACAAGCCTTTGCCAATGCAATGAGTTGGATTATTGTTGCACCGGTACTGGATATTTTGGTGTATAGTGAACCAGCGAATAAAGTATTTTCTCAGGGCGCAGTTGCAGCACTTGTGAATATTGTGTCCACGGCTGTTTTGGGAACCATATTATTGGCTGCTTACAGCAAAACAAGAGTAAAAACCGGAAGCTTGAATAAAGAATGATTTGGAAATAAAGAATGATTATAAGCAGGAGGGACTATCTAAAGTTTGAAATACTGCATTTCAAATGGAAGGCTTCCTCCTTAAGTACTTTAGAAAAGCTAACGATATACATGGGAGTTAATATGAAAAAGCCAGTCATTGTATATAAAGATTATGGGTTCCAATATAAAGAACAAGGTAATCCGACTCTATACAACATAGATTTGACAATCTATGAGGGAGAAAAAATTCTAATTGTCGGACCATCGGGGAGCGGGAAAAGCACTTTGGGAAATTGTCTGAATGGGCTAATTCCTTTTAGCTACAAAGGCGAGATAACAGGAACGCTTACCATGGATGGGAAAGAGGTTAAAAACGAAAGTATTTTCGAACTTTCTAAAATAGTAGGAACAGTATTACAGGATCCGGACGGTCAATTCATAGGTCTGACTGTTGGAGAAGATATTGCTTTTAGCCTGGAAAATGAATGTATGTCCACAGTAGAAATGCACCAATTTACGCAGGAATCAGCAGAGTTAGTAGGTATAAATGACCATTTAGATGCCCCGCCCCATGCACTTTCAGGAGGGCAAAAACAGAGAGTAAGCCTAGCCGGGGTCATAGTAGATAAAGTAAAAATATTATTATTTGATGAACCATTGGCAAACTTAGATCCCTACACAGGGAAACGAGCAATTTCACTTATTGATAAAATACAAAAAGATACCAATACCACTGTCATTATTATTGAGCATCGTCTGGAGGACGTTCTTTTTCGGGAGGTAGATAGAATTGTATTAATGTCGGAAGGGAGAATTATCGCTGATATGGAACCAAATCAGTTGCTCTGCCTTAATGATCTGAGAGAGCAGGGGATTCGGGAGCCCTTGTATCTTAGCGCTTTAAAATATGCCGGTGTGGACTTAAGTCCCAAGAAGCAGCCGGCTTATATAGACAAGCTTTCGATAACGAAGGAAGACAAGGGCAAGGTAAAGCAATGGTTTTTGGAAAGTGCTGCCACTCATCCAAAGCAAGAGGAGAAAAAATTACTGGAGGTAAAAAATCTAACTTTTTCTTATGAAAAGGGAAAGACAGTATTAGAGGATGTATCGTTTGATGTGAGAAAAGGGGAGCTGCTTGCTATAGTAGGTACGAATGGAGCAGGCAAAAGTACTTTGTCAAAAGTAATCTGTGGATTTGAGACTGCCGATAAGGGAGAAGTTTTCTTTGACGGCAAAAATATAGAACAGGATACCATTACCGAAAGAGCAAAGCATATCGGATATGTCATGCAGAATCCCAATCAAATGATTAGCAAAACTATGATATTTGATGAGGTAGCACTTGGTTTGCAAAATAGTAATCTGGATGAGGTAAAAGTCAGGGAGAGGGTAGAAGAGACTCTGAAAATATGTGGCTTATATCCTTTTCGTAACTGGCCGATTTCAGCACTCAGTTTTGGGCAGAAGAAGAGAGTAACCATTGCCTCCATTCTGGTTTTGCAGCCGGAAATTATCATATTGGATGAGCCTACGGCCGGACAGGACTTTCGTCACTATACAGAGATAATGGAATTTTTGGAGCAGCTGAATAAACAGCGGATCACAGTTCTTATGATTACCCACGACATGCACCTCATGCTGGAATATGCACTGCGAGCCCTTGTATTTTCTAAAAAACGATTAATTGCAGACAAAAGTGCAGCAGAGATATTAACCGATCCCAGGTTGACACAGCAGGCAAGTTTAAAAGAAACCAGCCTGTATTCTCTGGCACAGGTATGCAATATTGAAAAAGGTACCGAATTTGTTCAAAGATTTATTGATTATGACAGGGAGGTGCGCTTAAGTGAATAAAGAGAATGGATTTGGCTATATAAAAAGGCAATCTCCAATACATGCGCTGACAGGGACAACCAAGCTTCTCATGACATTCATTACAAGCGTTGCAGTAATGATAACATATGATACTCGTTTTTTATTTGGGGTTATTATACTGGCGGGTATTTTATTTAGCGTATCAAAGATTCAGTTTAGTGATATTAAAGCGGTTATAATATTTATTGCAGTTATTATGATATTTAACTGCATAGCTATTTATCTTTTTTCACCAGAAGAAGGTGTACGGATTTATGGGACAAGGCATGAGATACTGCGTATTTCGGCAAGATATGCGATTACTTTGGAGCAATTATTTTATATGTTAAATGTCGTGCTGAAATATTTTTCAATATTGCCATTGGCATTGCTATTTATGACTACAACAGAACCCAGTGAATTTGCTTCGTCCCTCAACCGCATTGGTATGAGTTATAAAATTGCCTATTCAGTGGCACTGGCTCTGCGATATATTCCGGATATACAGAGGGATTTTCATGAAATTGGACAGGCGCAGCAGGCAAGAGGGATTGATATGTCTAAGAAAGTGAAACTGCCGCAAAGAATGAAAAATGCTTCGGCTATATTGCTGCCATTGGTTTTTTCCAGTCTTTCCCGAATCGATGTGATTTCCAATGCTATGGAGCTTAGGGGATTTGGAAAGCATAAGAAGAGAACCTGGTACCGTGCAAAGGAGTTTAAAGGTGTGGATCTTGCGGTGATTGCTATATGCATTGGTTTGTTCGTTGTATCTTTGAGTTTGAATTATATAAATGGGGGACGGTTTTATAATCCATTTGTATAGATTGTTTGCATAGAGTTCGTCATATAAAGAGCTTTTGCTGTGAAGGGAAGGATGACTTTTATAAAAAGTATTTTTTTACTTGATTGGGAATTGCGTCCTATAAAGCAAAAACCCTACGGGGGATGCGCACTCCGGCGTAAGAGGAAGATGTCGTAAGCGACTGCCGGAGGCGTGCGGGTTTACAAAGCTCTCCTATATTCCGCCGGACTTTGATTCACATATTTTTTAAATTTCTTATGGAAATAATCCACGTTTTTGTAATTAACCTGGGTTGCCACTTCATACACCTTAAGAGATTTATCCTTCAACAATTCCTTTGAATGTTCTACTCTGACCTGATCGACAAACGCATGAAAAGGAACCCCAACCTTCTTACTAAAAATAGTTCCCAGATAAGAGCTATTATACCCAAACAAATGTGCAATGTTTTCCAATCTTAGATTTTCCATATAATTCAGTTCAATATAATGTATAATATCCCTTAGCACATGTGTCTATTTTTATTTCCCCATTTTCCTCTACACCGTCCAGTCCGTGTAGAATAGCATTTTCAACGATAGGCTGTAATGGGAGAGGGAGAATCTGATAACGCATCATCACCCCGAAATGTGTCCTTTAGATTATAATCCCCCATGCTTGCCATATGCATAGCTTGTCGAAGAGAAGAAATTCGTTTGCTAAAACGTTTTGTGTAAACCATCATAATACAAAATGGAATAAAGGCCGCAATTAAAATAATGGTTATACAAGAAAAGAGAATGCTTTTTATAGACTTGTAAGCATGCGTATCAATCGTAGAAATATACAGAAAATCATCTGTTTGAAAGATTCTTATGGAACAAGCTTTATTCGAAATTTCCTTGTGGACAATCGGAGTGAATTCGGGCAGTATTACAAGTAAACCGGAAACAATTGCGGCTCCCCTCTGCGCTTAGCATGTCTGCGGGCACAGGGAGCGTTCTCTCCTCATGGAATCTCGTCAGGAATCATATAATTACCGGTTACATGCTAAAGCAATCAATTCATCCAGAAGTCTTTTTTTATCTAACCCTTTCGCCTCCCATAGCATTGGATACATGCTGATGGAAGTAAATCCGGGAAAAGTGTTGATTTCATTAAATACAACCTGATTCGTGTCCTTTTCCAGAAAGAAGTCGACTCTTGACAAACCAAAACCGTCAATAGCTTTAAAAATCTTTACAGCTAAGTTACGCACTTCTTCTAAAACACCATCCGGTAAAACGGGGGAAATATCTGTAATAGACTCCTGATTGTTATATTTTGCATCATAACTATAGAATTCATCTGCTGCTAATATTTCACCTACATTGGATGCTTCAGCTTCGTTTCGGCCAAGTACTGCACATTCGATTTCGCGGCCTAAGATGGTTTCTTCTATCAGAATCTTAGTATCATGCAGTGCGGCTTCTTTTAAGCCTGCCTTAAGCTCTGCGGTATTAAAAGCTTTAGAGATTCCCTTGGAGGAACCAGCTTTTGAAGGTTTTACAAATATAGGATATTGTATTTTGCTTTCTATTTTTGAAATTACCATATCCATATTTTTTAGCTCATATCCGGATATGGTTACGTAAGATGCCTGGCGTATATGTAACGTATCTACGATAATTTTGGTATAAGCTTTATCCATCGCAACTGCGGAAGCGAGTACACCGCAGCCAACATAAGGAATCTGTGCCATTTCAAACAGTCCTTGTACAGTACCATCCTCACCATACATTCCGTGCAGAACGGGAAAGATTACATCCACAGGCACAAGGCTGGTTTGTTGATTATCAGTTACAACTAATGCTTTATCAACTGCATCCGGTGAAATAATCGCTTTTGTCTGGCTGTCACGCCAGGCTCCTGATTTCACATCTTCCTTTGCATTTACCTTTAACCATTTGCCTCTCGAAGTAATACCTACAAGTATAATATCATACTTTTCTTTGTCCAAATACTCTGTTATTGTCACTGCCGAGCGACAGGATATTTCATGTTCGGAAGACTGCCCTCCAAATAAAACTACAACTTTTTTCTTAATTTCTGTCATAAAAGCCGTCTCAACTCCATTCTATTTTCATTATTATGCCTATACATAGTACTCATTTTTGCAATGCTACAAAAATAAGTAGTGTAAAAGTGTTATTCTTTCACATTTTCTTAATAATCTGCTTTTTATTGTGTTATAAAAGATGTTCCATTATATGATCCTTTTTATGAAATTATTCAACGACCCGACCAGTCAAATTGCCATACAATATGATATGAGATTGGATACCTTTTTAAAAGTATATACTAACTTGACATGTAAAATCAAGAATAATATTGTAAAAAGGAATCGATTTGATACGATTCACAGCCGATTTTGAATGAAAAAGAAACGGCCCGTTTTTGAGTGTAACAAACAGAGAATACCATCAGCCGAGCATTTACCAAAGCATAAATAATTTTAACTTCTCTTTTTATTGAAATCAAGTTACAATAAAACAAAGGGGACTAAAAAAACGAATAGTACAGTAGCGATTTCGGGATACAGAATAAACCACCAGCTAAGCTGGTGGCCATATTTCAGATTAAGTATACGAAAGGATTATATGTCTTCATGTTTTTGTTTGAAGTATTATGCAAGTGACCAATAAGAGTCTACCCACTTATTATAAGTGTAAGACCACAAACGCTTCCATTGTCTTCCATTATAAATTTTGTATATATAACCTGTGATGTTGCGGCGCAGCTCTATTTCTAGGTCCTGTGGTGAATGTTCGGTTACAACCTCATCACTAGAATAGGTAGTCATTGGTGCTAAATTCACTGCTAAAAATAGCATAGCTAGGGAAACTAATATTCTTCTTTTCATTTCATATCCTCCATATTTTCATATATTTTTAAATCCTTTAGACTTTCATCAATATGTACTATCTGAGCAATAAACTGATTATTTGAATCGTATAGATTGTGACCTTCAGTAGTTTTGATTAAGTACCACGCAGAGGTTACTTCAGCGCTCAGACCTATATCTTCATGACTTGGTAAACTATAAGGTTGAAATACTACTGAATAAGAAATTATAAACATTACGATTATAATTGGAATCAATACTACATCATGCATTTTATTATTATTATAGCCCAATATTATCATTTGAAAACGCTGTTTAAGCTTATCATCATTTCTTTCTTCGATAAAACTACAGGCAGCGTTTGGATAAATAGCTGTAGAAGATATTTTATTAGAAACTTTTGTTATAGTTTCAAGATATATCTTCTGTTGAGCAGCATTAATTCTGTTGCATACAGCTTTATCAGAGTGCATTTCAAGAATATGTGCTATTTCCATTGACATATCTTTGAAAAAAGGGTTCCACCAAAAACATGCTCGAATAAATTCGGAAATGCTTTTGATTATAGAGTGACCATACTTGTAATGAGTAATTTCATGAATAAAAATACTAAACAGCTCATCATCACAAAATTTTATGTTTGGCAAAAGAATTACTGGTCTAAAGAACCCGAAAATAGCGGGAGATTCAATTGAATCATGAACAACAATCTTTATTTTTTTAGGTGATTTTAAGTCGTTTGATTTGGCTAAAATATCATGGAGGTGCTTGTCAGTTACTTCTGGAAGAATGTTTAGAAGACGGCTGAAGCGATAATAGCATCTTGTATTTTTTGTAATAATGGAAAACGTTCCTATAATCCAAATAGTGATTATAATGAAAGCCAAATTAATATTTATAGAATCCATTTTAAAGAATGGTGTATATAAGAATGACTGAATCTGGGGTAAAACTTTATAAGAATTAATTATTAATGTAAAAGGCCACTCGACTGATAAAAATAGTCGTAAAATACATAGAATTAAAAATATTAGTAGGGGGTATATTGTGAAATACTTTAAGAAAATCATCTGCTTTCTCAATAAACATATAACTTTAACAAATATACTTACCCAAATGATAGACACTATTAATGAAAAGATTGTAAACTGCATTTCTAATCCTCCTTTTCATATTCATCTAATAGAGCACGTAATGTTCCAATAACCTCATCCTTTATATTTTTTGTTTTATTTCCCAATAAAGAAGATAAAAAAGAATAGCTATCATGCCCACTAACTTTGTAATACCTATCAAACTGCATTGCTGCATATTCATTAGATGATAGTGTGGGGCGAAAAAGCCTGCCATAAGACTTTCCTATTTTGCTAATTGATGAAACTTCAATCGCACCTTTTTTTTCTAAGCTACGCACAATACTTTGAATAGATGAAGCTGGCCAGCTGCGATTAGGTATCTTATCAGCTATTGATGAAGCACTTAATTCTTCATTAGTTGCCCATAGTACTTTCATAGCAGCCTCTTCCTTGGAAGATAAACAAAAATAATCGATTTTTTTAGACATATCTGTACTCACCTCATACTATATACTATATATAGTATATAGTATGAATATATTACCTGTCAATAATTAAATAAAATGAATTTAGCAAATTTATGATTATTTCAAATTAAAATGATTCTAAAAAACAAAATCAAAGTATTAGATTTATCAAGTACTTAAAGCATGTATAAATAGGTACTATGCCGATGATAAATGATTGGTTTTGCACCTCTTTATCAAGTGAAGAGTAACAGTTTTGCCTTATGGATTCGATGACGGACGAAATACATAAGGCAAAACTGTTACAGTGAAGATATTTATATTTAAAAAAAAGTTGACTTTAAATAGATAAATGATATAATAAAATAAAACGATATAAAAAAATAAAATCCATTATAGAAAATTATTAATATATTAAATCAAACAACTCCAATAAAGAAAGGTTTAAGATATTTACAATTATTGCCAGATAGAAACAAAATAGAAATTTATATTGAAGGAAAACCTGTAAAAAGCGTTGGAGAATTGATAAAACATCTATGAAAAGTAAATGAGGTGTAAGATGAAAGAATTAAAGCATGTTATGTTTTTTTCTAAGTATATTAAATCGCAATGGAAAGTCTTACTTGTAATTTTAGTTCTAATTTTGATATCAGCTGGCATTGGTCTATATATTCCAATGATCAATAGTAATTTAGTTGATAACGGGATACTAGCAGGAAACTTTGAATATGTTTTGAATATTTCAGTGATATATGCACTTGTTTATTTTATTAAAGGATTGCTTGGAATATTAATTAGTGGCTTGACAGCGATTTTAAATTCAAGAATTCGATTTAAGCTGAATCAGGATATTTTTAGAGATATTGAACGATTTAAGCTATCTTATTTTCAATATAATGATCCAACGATGATTTACAATAATATTAGTACTGATATTAATAATATTTCTAAACTATTTGATGGGAGCCTATTTACTGTAGTTACTCAAATATTATATTTAATAGGTGGCATAATGTGTCTGTTTTTTATTAATTACAAGATGGCATTGGTAGCTATATTGGTTATTCCGATAAAATATTTTAGCATTAGCTTCTTTGCAAAAAAAAACAAACGCTTGACGAAAGAGTATATTGATATAAATACAAAATATGCAGGGTGGTTTCAAGATTCAATTCGAGGAATTCGGGATATTAAGTTATTTAATTTATATAAAAAGAAGGAAGATGAATTTGATGAAATTAAAAGGGGATTTATAAAGTATGAAAGGGCATTTTCAATTATTTCAAGCGTCAAAGAGGAATTTGACAATTTCAATACACAATTCATAGTCATTATCATATATATACTAGGAACCTTTTTCATTCTAAGAGATGAGTTGACATATGGTTCAATTGTGGCTTTTTTAACATACTTGGTATATGTTTCTACACCTATCTCATATTTGACAAATATTAAATATATTTTCTCTAGTATTACGCCATCAGCTCAAAGATTAAAGCAATTGTTTGAAGCTGAAAAGGAGATATATAATCAAAAAAAGGTTATCCAATCGTTAAATGCTAATTCAACAATTGAGTTTAAAGGAGTCTCTTATTCTTATTCAGACAATAAAATAATTGACAATCTAGATGTGATATTTAAACTTGGACAAGTGGTAGCGATAGTAGGAGATAATGGCTCTGGTAAAACAACTATTGGTAACTTACTTATGAGATTCATAGAGCCAGATGAAGGAATTATTTTACTGAATGATGTGGATATAAAAGAAATAGATTTGAATTTATATAGAGACATGTTTGCTGTTGCAGATATGAAGTCCCACTTATTTCAAGAAAAATTGATATACAATATAAATATCAAAGACAAAAAATTAGAGAATTTTAAGGATATAATTAAAAGGAGTCAGTTAGAAGATTCAGAACACGTTTTAAACCGCTCGGAATTAAAATTGCATGAAGCAAATGTTTCATCAGGAGAGAGGCAAAAAATAATTATTGCAAGAACACTATTGGCAGATAAACCAATATCGATATTTGATGAGGCAACAGCTAATTTAGATAAAAAGTCGAAAAGAAGTATAGAAAACTCTATAGGAAAGTCGAGTGAGAGAACATTAAATATTATTATTACACATAGTAAAGATATATTACAATATGTAGATACAATAGTGATGATACATAGTGGCAAGGCCAAATGTTTCGATAATTTCAAAGAAGCAATAAATGACAAAGAGTTTAACAAATTATTTGTAAATGATTATGTATAGTGGACATGTTTTTTGTCTGTTATAAAACGGGCATCTAGTAGAAGGAGGGTTAACCATGGAATATACAAAACCAATTTATGATGAAGTAGAGGAGCAAAATGTTCCGAATCGTCAAACAAGAGGACCTATTGTAGTTATTGTAGTTGCTGCAATCATTGGCGGAGGGGTTAGCGGTTGTAGCAAAGACTAAAGTTACTTATAGCAAGTTAAAACGATGAATTTTTAAATCTACATTTTAGAAAACAAAGTATTTAATCTAGATGCCCTAATTTTTTTTAGTATTGTTCTATGTTAGATACAAAAATGAAGAGGTAGATATTAGGAAGGATAAGTATGACAAAGCTAAACTTAAAGCCAAAACGTAAAACAGAGCAATGGGGATATATGGAAGATGACAATATTGAAGTTGTTCATATAACTATTTTTCACTTAAATAATGTTGCTTCATTCGTTTGGGAAAGATGCGATGGAAATCATGAAATTATAGATATTGTTGGTGAATTATATCGAAAATGTAATATTGGTCATGATATGCAATCAGATGTACTGCAAGATATATTGCAAATACTAGAAAGATGGAAATATGATGATTTAATAATTATGGATTTTAATCCACTCCATTCATTTAGCGAATATTGCACAAGTGAATACAGGTTGCAATTAAGAACTGATGATCAAAAGGACATCCTATTATTGTTTCCGCCATCACCATCACCTATGTCATATGGTGATCCCACGAGTGTATTTACTCCATTAGGTATAAAATATATAGAGTCGTATTTAATAGAGAACGGATTCAATAGTATTATTAGTGAAAACTTTTGGACTGTTCAATTAAATGAAAAGACAATTATTAAGATGTTAAGACATTATAATCCCAAAATTGTTGGAATATCATCGATGACTGAAAATTTCGAAAATGGCATTACAATAGCAGAGATAATTAAATCATATTCTAAAGATATTATTATTATTTGTGGCGGAGCTCATTCTACTTATCAAGATATGAATATACTTGAAAAATATTCATGTGTAGATATCGTTATTCGTGGAGAAGGCGAGTTGACCTTTCTAGAAGTGGCTGATTTTTATTTAAATGGTAAAGGTCAGCTAAGGGAAATTAAAGGAATCACTTATCGTGCTGGTATAATAGTTCGTAATGAAAAACGACCATTTATAGAAGATTTAGATAGCCTCCCCTTCCCAGTACGAGGTCTATTAAAAGGTAATGATACTATAGGTATGCAGACAAGTAGAGGATGTCCCGGAAAATGTATCTTTTGTTGTGCAGCAGGATTATCTGGTGGAAAATACAGAATGCGTTCAGCCGAGAATGTTGTTTCAGAAATAGAAGAAATATATAGACTTGGTGGCCGGAAAATTTTTTTTCAAGATGATACAGTTACTGTAAATACAAAACGCTTAAGGAAAATAATAGAATTACTTATTGAAAAGGAATTTTCATTAACTTGGATGGCAGAATCCAGGGTTGATGTTTTGGCAAAAGATACATCTATTTTGTTGCAAATGCGGCAGTCAGGATGCACGAGGCTACAGTTTGGCGTTGAATCAGGGTCGCAGGAGATATTGGATAGATTGAAAAAAAATATAACCATGGAACAGATTTATACTTCCGTGAATGCAGCCATAGAGGCAGGTATTAGTGTGATATGTACCTTTTTGATAGGGCATCCCTTTGATACTCTGGAGACTATAATGGAAACATTCGAGTTTGCTAAATCTTTAATTGATATAGGTGCAACAACAGCTTTGTCGATCGTTTGTCCGTACCCTGGAACAGCAATCAGAGACAATGAAGAAGAATATAAAGTAAAAATCTATAAAAATGATTTTAAGGATTATAATACATTAACGCCAATCATGGATATAGAATATATGGACCGCCGGCAGATAAAGAAATATTTTTATATTTTAGGAAAACAGTTGCAAGAATATGAAAAGGATAGGAGATAATACATGTCTAATGAGTTAAATGAGCTAAATCCCTTTTTTGAAACATCAGTGAATAATATAAGAGTGTTATGCAATTTAGATAATGCTTTTTCCTTTAGAAGTAGCGAAATTATGGATGAATTTAGATTGTTAACTAATGATTGTGGCATTGAAGAGATAGAAGAAAAGCTGATGAAAAAATTTGATAGAGTCATTGTGCAAAGATTTATGAAAAAAATAAATTTGTATCGTGCATTCTTATTTACCGATAAGGCAGCAATCAAACAAAATAACAGTGAATGTTTTACAGTATTAACTCTAAATGTGATACACTCTTGCAACATGCGATGTAAATACTGCTTTGAGGAAATCGAGTTTCGTAAAGACACAGAGATTATGAGCGAAGAGATAGCTTTTAAGGCAATAGATACTTTTATTACTCAACTCAATGGAGAAGCAGGACATATCATTTTTACAGGTGGAGAACCGATATTAAATTTTTCGCTCATAAAAAAAATTGTTAATCATGTTAAATTATCTAATTATAAAATGACATATATGATAAAGACGAATGGGACGTTAATATCTGAAGATATTATGATGTTTTTAATAAATAATGAATTTGATATTCAGGTTAGCTTAGATGGTTGCCAAGAAGCGAATGATAGGAACCGTGTATATGCGAATCAAATGGGCACATATAGAGATGTCGTGGCTGTTCTAGACAGATTTATGGAGAAGGGATATAAGAATAAGTTATCAATTCACGGGACAGTCACTCATCAAACAATCAAGTATCTGCGAGATTCATTAGGCTTAATACATAAACGATATAGAGGCGTATCATTTGAAGTAAAAGTGGTTATGGATAATAATAGTTCGGGCTATTCATTAACGGATGAAGACATGAAAGAATACTTGCGTTGTCATTTAGAAGAGCGTGAGCCGTCTGTATTTGAAGATGAAGGTTATTTAAAAACAAAGTATATTTGTGGTATTGGATTATGGCATATTACAGTTGATACAAATGGAGATTTGTATCCATGTTATAGATTAATTGGAATAAACGAGTTCAAAATGGGTAATGTAATTTGCGACAGATTTTCAAAAAGTAGTCATCAAAAATTGAATGAAATCTATAATCTACATGAAAAACCTGGTTGTCAAAAATGTTATGCAATAAATTCTTGTACAAATGGTTGTTATGCAGATAAGCTATTAACAGATAATAATCGACTTTGTAGTAGTTATGGTAATAAAAAAAGTATTGAGTGGCTTTTAACTGATTATTTTTCAGATCTAAATCGAGTAGCATTAATTCCTAAAATATAGTTTTACTTGTTTCAAAGGAGGGATTGCAAAGTGGAACAGAAGGTATGTTTAAAATACATGTCATACAATGAAAATCAATATCTTTATGATGATGCTTCAGGAATTATATTTCTATGGAACGATTTATATGAAGATA
>Ga0153997_1000165_pt1 | contig 19393 bp, 17 predicted proteins | sample TSNC081MetaG_FD_104750 | JGI IMG/M metagenome (GOLD analysis project Ga0153997, IMG submission 104750) | Attine ant fungus gardens microbial communities from North Carolina, USA - TSNC081 MetaG | ecosystem: Host-associated > Fungi > Mycelium > Unclassified | place: USA: North Carolina, Lumber...
ACGAGAGAACATGGGAAGAATGCTACCCCAGTGTATCCTGACACGCAAAACGCTCCACCCGAGCCCCTTCAAATCAAAATTTGCCTCGTTGTGAGGCAAATTTGGGGTCTCGCCTACGCAGCGTGAAATGGATACACTGGGGTAGCATTCTTCCCATGTTCTCTCTGTTTGTTACACTCAGAAACCGTTTCGATCGCAGTAAACAGACAGCCCACACAGAATCTAGTCTGGTTTTAAATGCTATAGGGCTGTGGATAGTTTCACATTTATTCCTATGAAATAAATAATGAATGCAATTTTCGAAAAAATGGTCTATAATATAGATAAATTATGAGAAACACGCTGCGTGAATTTATCATCTAAGCGTTTGCTTTTGCACGCAAATACAGTATAAAATCTATAGAAACTTGAATTTGCAGACTGTGATTTTTGCTTATTGTAGGTTTTAATACAATAAATATGCTTTGTCAACAGGTAATAAGTTTGTACAATCTAAGGAGGATGCGACATGAAAATATCAACTAAAGGAATTTATGCTCTTGAAATTACGGTTGATTTAGCGATACATTCTCAGGGCAGTAAAATGGAAAGCATAAAGACTATAGCGAAAAGACGAAATTTATCAGAAAAATATTTAGAAAGAATTGTGAGCTTTTTAAAAAAGGGCGGCATTCTCAAAAGCACCAGAGGGGCATATGGAGGATATTTGCTGGCGAAAGAACCAAAGGATATGCTGATAAGTGATATTTTGATTGCAGTGGAGGGAGATTTATCCCCTGTAGAGTGTCTGCATAGAGATGTTGATTGCGGAATCGACTGTAATAAATGTGTCACCAGAAAACTCTGGAACGAGATGTGGAGCAGTATTAAATCGGTTGTAAATACTACTACTCTGGAACAACTTGTAGAAGCATCCAGGTCGATTGAAAATGAATCATAGGAAAAAGAAAGGTATTATAAATCATGAAAATATCGACAAAAGGCAGATATGGTCTAAGAGCGTTGGTTGATTTGGCATATAATTCCAATCATAAAACAGTGGCACTTGTAAGTGTAGCACAAAGGCAGAATATATCATTAAACTATCTCGAGCAGGTTTTTGCATCATTAAGAAAAGCAGGAATTGTGAAGAGTAACAAAGGTTCTCAAGGCGGATATATGTTAGCAGTTAAGCCAGAGGAATTAACGGTAGGAGATATCCTTACTGTTTTAGAAGGGAAATTCAATATAGTAGATGATTTGAGTCCGGAAAGTGAGATGGATAATGTGCAGAAAGCGATTAAGGCTTTGGTTTGGGATCCAATCAATCAAAAGGTAAATCATTTGCTAGATTCCAGAACATTGGCGGATTTATTGGCAGAATATCAGAAGTTAAATGCAGATTGTGGTGAAATGTATTATATTTAATACATCTACTGTTATTTACGAGGAAGCAACGAGCCAAATCAAGGTTTGCCTTAGCCTTACAAACTTGCGGTCTTTTGTCCGCAGCTTGTTAAGCAATGAATCGTAACTAAGAAATCATTACCGTTCAACTTTAGCCGTTGCGGCAAACAGAGATTTGAAGGAGCGTTCTGAATTTGCAAGACGCTTTCAGGCTGCGGAAATGAGACCACTCTCTTCGGGCTCATGGGAGCGTCCGGCCTGTGGGTCTTAAAAATCAGAACGCTCCTTCAAATCTCGTCCGTTTTCGAATACATAAGGCAAAACTGTTACAAATATTTTTTTAATCGCCTAATAATATTGACACTGCATTCAATATTGTATACAATAATACAAAAGCTTTTTATCTCAGTGCGAAGAACTGTTGGTAATGTTAGTATTTAATTTTTTAAATACTAACATTTATTTTGCAGTTATCGAAACAGATTAAGGATACGAGGGGTAACACATGATGGAAAACAGAACCATAAGTATGAACCAGAAAACAAATTTATTACAGTTAGATGAATATATATATCATTTGGTGGATGTGGAATCTCCTAATACTTTTAGAAATTTATTCCCATATGAAGAAGTTCCTAAAATTGCATTTAATGATAGAACCGTTCCTCATCATATGCCAGAGCAAATTTGGATTACCGATACTACCTTTCGAGATGGTCAGCAGTCAAGAGAACCATATAGTGTAGAACAGATTGTTACTATATATGATTATTTGAATAAACTTGGCGGACCCAATGGAATCATCAGGCAAAGTGAATTCTTCCTCTACAGTAAAAAAGACAGAGATGCCGTTTATAAATGTATGGAACGGGGATACAAATTTCCAGAGATAACAAGCTGGATTCGGGCCAGTAAAAAAGATTTTCAATTCGTGAAAGAACTGAGAGTAAGAGAAACCGGAATTCTTGTGAGCTGCTCTGATTATCATATTTTTTATAAATTAAAAATGACTAGAAGGCAAGCCATGAATCATTATCTAAGTATTATCAGAGAGTGCCTTGATACTGGTGTAAGTCCGCGTTGTCATCTGGAAGATATTACGAGAGCTGATATTTACGGCTACGTAATTCCTTTTTGTCTAGAACTTATGAAGCTTATGAAAGAATATAATATACCAATAAAAGTCAGAGCTTGCGATACCATGGGCTATGGTATAAGTTATCCGGGAGCGGTTATTCCAAGAAGTGTACCTGGCATTATCTATGGAATCCTGACCCACGCTGGTGTGGATTCTTCTTTGATTGAATGGCATGGGCACAATGATTTTTACAAAGCAGTATCGAATTCCACAACTGCCTGGTTATATGGTGCAAGCGGCGTAAATTGTTCGTTATTTGGAATAGGAGAGCGCACGGGAAATACCCCATTAGAAGCTATGGTTTTTGAATATGCACAGCTAAAGGGTGGATTAGACGGGATGGATAGCACGGTAATTACAGCAATTGCAGAATATTTTGAAAAGGAGATCGGATATGAGATACCACCTATGACCCCTTTCATAGGAAACAGCTTCAATGTGACAAAAGCTGGAATCCACGCAGATGGTCTGCTAAAAAATGAAGAAATTTATAATATTTTTAACACAGAAAAATTTTTGAATAAGTCTGTAAGGGTTGCCGTTTCCGACACTTCAGGACTTGCTGGAATTGCTCATTGGATAAATACATTCTACAAATTAAAAGGGGAGAAGGTAGTAGGTAAAAATAGTCCTTTAGTAGTCACAGTAAAAGAATGGGTAGATGAGCAATATGAAGATGGAAGAGTGACTTCTTTAACAGATAAAGAGCTTGCAGTCCAGATAGAATTCATTTGTGAGAAATTAAATATTAAGATACAGAATCAGGAGGAAAAATAACTTGAGCAATTATGATGTGAAGAAAATTAAAATGACAACCCCACTTGTAGAAATGGATGGAGATGAAATGACGCGTATTCTCTGGCAAATGATTAAGGATGAATTATTAATACCTTATATCGATTTGAACACAGAATACTATGATTTAGGACTAGAGTATCGAAATGAAACCGATGATCAGGTTACATTTGATTCTGCTAAAGCAACAAAGAAATATGGTGTAGCTGTCAAATGTGCAACCATTACTCCAAATGCTGCCAGAATGAGCGAATATACCCTAAAAGAAATGTGGAAAAGCCCTAATGGAACCATCCGTGCCATTTTAGATGGCACTGTTTTTCGTACACCAATAATCGTAAAGGGAATTGAGCCTTGCGTAAAAAACTGGAAAAAACCAATTACTATTGCAAGACATGCTTATGGTGATGTATATAAAGGTGTTGAAATGAAGATTCCGGGCACAGGGAAAACAGAACTTGTTTATACTGCTGAAGATGGAACTGTCACAAAAGAACTCATTCACAATTTTACTGGTACTGGTATTATTCAGGGAACACACAATGTAAACGAGTCCATAGAAAGCTTTGCAAGAAGCTGCTTTAACTATGCATTAGATTTGAAGCAAGACTTATGGTTCGCTACGAAAGATACTATTTCCAAAAAATATGACCATACCTTTAAAGATATTTTTCAGGATATTTATGATACGGAATATGACGATATATTTAAGGTTTCAGGTATTGAATACTTCTATACACTAATTGATGACGCAGTAGCCAGAGTCATGAAATCTGAAGGCGGATATATCTGGGCATGCAAGAACTATGATGGAGATGTTATGAGCGATATGATTTCTTCCGCATTTGGTTCTTTAGCAATGATGACCTCTGTTTTAGTTACCCCGGATGGTAAATTTGAATATGAGGCGGCCCATGGAACGGTACAAAGACATTATTACAACCATTTAGCAGGAAAAGATACATCTACAAACTCTGTTGCAACTATATTTGCATGGACAGGTGCCTTAAAAAAGCGCGGTGAATTAGATGGCAATAAAGAACTTACCGATTTTGCAGTGCGTCTGGAAAAGGCGTGTATTAAGACCATTGAAGAAGGAAAAATGACCAAAGATTTGGCATTGATTACCACGATTGCGAATCCGGACATTAAAAATAGTTATGATTTTATTAAAGCAGTGAGAAAGACTTTAGACTCTTTACAATAAAATTTCAAACAAGTAAGTCCCTCGATTCTCTTAGAAGGTTCTTTCTGACCTTTGGATAATACGGGATTTTTGAAATAACAATAGGAGCTTTCAATCTGTAATGAGTAACAGACTTAAAGCTCCTTTACTATTTGCTGCCATAATACTCATTTACCCAGAGTTGAGAAAAAACCTCTTAGAAGCGGGGGACTTACCTTGGAGGTTAAATTTCCGATAAACTTTCCCAATCTTCATAAAGTAATTCCAAGCGTTCATAAATACCTGACTTTTCCTGATTTAGCTTCAGGCATTCCTTCGCATTCGTATAGACTTCCTCCTTGCTTAATAGATCATCTAATTCCTTATCCCGCATTTCCAGAAGATGAATTTTTTTCTCTAATTTCTTTAAGTCATTTTCTTTTTTTCGCAGACGCGCTTGTTCTTCCTTATGTTGTCTCCAATCCAATTTCATATTAAAAGCATCTTCTTTATCTACAACAATCGGTTCAGTAGAAACAAAGACAGCAGTAAGTTCCTCTTTTTTCTCCAGATAATAGTCATAATTCCCAATGTAATTTATAAGGGTATTCTCCACCAAATCCAAAATCCTGTTTGCCGTTTTATTAATAAAATAGCGATCATGAGATACATATAAAACAGTGCCAGAATATTGGTTCATAGCATTCTCCAGTATTTCCTTAGACGCAATATCCAAATGATTCGTAGGTTCATCTAAAATCAGAAAATTTGATTCCGATAACATTAGCTTAGCAAGAGACACACGTCCTCGCTCTCCGCCGCTTAAATCCTTAATCCGTTTAAATACATCATCATTCGTAAACAAAAATGCGGCAAGTACATTTCTAATTTCAGTATGACTCATATTGGGATAGGTATCCGAAATTTCCTCAAATAAAGTTTTATCTGGATGCAGCACATTGTGTTCCTGATCATAATACCCGATCTTTACATTTGAACCCAGTTTGATTTCTCCGTCATCAGCATTCATAAGTCCATTTACAATCTTTAAAATAGTAGTTTTTCCCGTGCCATTTTTCCCAATAATAGCAACCTTTTCTCCACGCTTAATATCAAAACTTAAATCCTTAAAAAGTACGAGATTCAAAAACTCCTTCGATAACCCTCTTACAGTCAGTACATCCATTCCACTGGGGGCATATGGGGTCAGATTCATATGCATATTCCTTGGATCTAAAATAGGATTATCCAACCGATCCACTTTATCAAGCATTTTTTTCCGGCTTTCAGCCCTCTTAATAGATTTCTCCCTATTAAACGATTTTAGTTTCGTAATCACCTCTTCCTGATGCTTGATTTCCTGCTGTTGATTTAAATAAGCTTTTATTTTGGCTTCCTGAATCTCTCCCTTCTTCTTTATAAATGCAGAATAGTTTCCCTGAAAAGCCAAACCATTGCCCTGATCGATATCCACAACAAAAGAGACCACCTTATCCAGAAAAAATCTATCATGAGCAACAATAATAACCGCCCCATTATAATTCATCAAAAAGCTTTCCAACCATTCAATCGAACTAATATCCAAATGGTTTGTAGGTTCATCAAGTAAAACAATGTCAGGATTTGACAACAGCAATTTACCCAGTGAAACTCTGGTTTTTTGTCCTCCGGACAAAGTTTCAACCTTTTTCTCAAAATCCTCCTGCGCAAATCCCAGTCCCTTTAAGACCCCAACGACTTCACTTTTATAGGAATACCCGTTTTGCATTTCAAATTCGTGAGTCAGCCGGTTATAGGTTGTAAACATCTCTGACAACGCATCTCCTTCTACCCATTTCATTTCAATTTCCATCTTTCGGATTCTCTCTTCCAGCAAAATAAGATCCATTTTTGTTTTCAGAATTTCATCATAAATAGAATTTTCGCTGGTAAAATCCTGATGCTGTGACAGATATCCAATCGTCTTTCCTTTTGAAATAATGACTTCTCCAGTATCCGGTGAAATTTCATCCATAATTATCTTGAGCAGAGTAGATTTCCCCGCTCCATTAGGTCCAATGATTGCTGCCTTCTCTTTATCCTCTATATGAAATGATATATTATTCAGAATTTGATTGGTTCCAAATGATTTACTAATATTTTGACATGCAAGTATCATAATAACTCCCTTTCCTTTATATGTTTAAATTTATAAACATGCTCAAAAATAGCAGCTATACATATTATAACGGAAAAATACCAAAAAACAACATAAACTTCATTTGGAAGCACTTTAAGCTATTGTACAGTTACATTTTGGCCTATGTATTGAAAGACGGACGAGATTCTGTGTGAAGCCACTGATGCTTAAGGCACTGGATTGCTAGCCGCTTCCCCGAATCTCGTCCGTCTTTGTTACATAAGGCTGAACGATAGCATTGTACATTATAAAAGACAGTTAAATATTTGACATTGTTTGTGCAGTTCTATATAATAAAACAGTAGAGTCGAATACTCCGCTGCAGTATACGGGATATTTGCTCCCCTGCGGCATTTGCCATGTGCGGGAATAAAGAACAGGAGGAGAATTTCTGTGAGCAATAAAGAAATTTCCAAAGCGGTAGTTAAAAGATTGCCACGATATTACAGATACTTAGGGGAATTGATTGAAAGCGGTGTAGAACGTGTTTCTTCTAATGAACTGAGTTTGAGAATGAATGCAACAGCTTCTCAGATACGACAAGACTTGAACAACTTTGGTGGTTTCGGACAGCAGGGTTATGGGTATAATGTAAAATATCTATATTCAGAAATAGGTAAAATTCTAGGTCTGAATTGTAAGCATAATATTATTATTGTGGGTGCAGGTAATTTGGGTCAGGCGCTGGCTAACTATGTACAATTTGAAAAAAGAGGATTTATGGTAAAAGGACTCTTTGATGTGAACCCAAGGTTGGTAGGTCTTACAGTTCGTGGAATCGAAATTCGTATGATTGATGAAGTGACCGATTTTATTAAAGAGAATAACATTGAGATTGCAACACTTACATTACCAAAAACAAAAGCCCCTGAAATTGCAAATCTTTTAGTTGAAAATGGTATAAAAGCAATCTTGAACTTTGCACACACTGATTTAAATCTGCCAAGTGACGTGATTGTAGAAAACGTTCATTTGTCAGAAAGTTTAATGAGCCTTTCATATAATATTAATCGAACTAAAAATAATAACGGGTAAGATCGGCTCACAGGAGTTGGTACGCAAGCATGATTATTGGAATAGGTACTGATTTAATTGAAACAGAACGCGTGAAGGTGGCCTGCAGTAAAAGGGCATTTTTAACGCATTGTTTTACGTTAAAAGAAATTGAATTGATTCAATCGGATCACAACAAAAGTGCTGGTAATTTTGCAGTGAAAGAGGCTGTATCCAAAGCATTGGGGACTGGTTTTCGGGGTGTATCATTAAAAGATATCGAGGTATTGCGCAATGAACTTGGAAAACCCTATGTTACACTCTATGGAAAAGCATTGGACTTATGCCGGTCTTTGGGTATTAAACAGATACATGTTTCTATCAGTAATACGAGAGAATTTACAACGGCTTTTGCTGTGGCTGAGGGGGTGAGGCATATATGAAAAGATTAGTGACCAGCAGGCAAATGAAAGAATGTGATTCTTATACAATATCTCATTATGGTGTGCCGTCTTTGGTTTTGATGGAGAGAGCCTCGCTTGCGGTGGTTGATGAGATAAAGAAAGAAAATATGGATTTAAGAAATATTCTGGTGGTTTGTGGAAGTGGAAATAATGGCGGGGATGGAGTTGCAGTTGCAAGGCTTTTGTATTTGGCCGGCAATAAGGTAAGTATTTTTTTTGCTGGGGATATGAACAGATGCAGCGAAGAAACAAAACAGCAGCTTCTTATTGCACGTAATTATAAAGTGCCAATTGTGGAGGAATTGGAGTTGCAGAAATATACGTTAATAATTGATGCGATTCTTGGGATTTCAATTCGTCATAGTGTGGAAGGGAAACTGAAAAAGATTGTTGAAATGTTAAATCAGTCTGATATTCCTATTGTTTCCATTGATGTGCCTACTGGGATCTGCTCGGATACCGGAGAGATTATGGGGATTGCTGTAAATGCTTATATGACAGTTACTTTCGCTTTTCAAAAAGTAGGGCTTTGCCTGTATCCGGGGGCAAAATGTGCCGGGAAGGTAAAGGTGTGTGACATTGGCATTGTTTTTGATGGCGTGCATTCTAATAATGGGACATACCATGCTTTGGAAAAGAAAGATTTAGCTTTACTTCCAACCAGACCTTCTTACTCGAATAAAGGTACATTTGGGAAAATACTGATTATAGCAGGGTCAGTAAACATGTCTGGCGCCTCTTATTTTTCAGCAAAAGCAGCATATAAAACAGGTGCCGGACTTGTAAAAATAGTAGCTCCTAAAGAAAACAGAATTATTCTGCAAAGTGCGCTGCCGGAAGCAATGTTAATGACATATGCTGCAAATCAAGCAGCGCAGATCAAGGAGGGATTATCTGCTGCCTTTTTATGGGCAGATGTGATCGTTATCGGACCTGGACTTGGTTTGTCAGAAGACGCCCGCCAATTACTTTGGTATACTTTCGAAAACGTCCGGAAACCATTCATTATCGATGCAGATGGATTGAATATCATATCTGAAAATCTATCACTATTAGAGATGAGACGGAAATATCCTCTTATCATCACCCCTCACATTGGTGAGATGTCCCGTCTGACGATGCAGAGCATTTCAAATATTCAAAAAAACAAGATATCCGCCGCGAACGAGTTTGCAAGAAAATATAATGTGATCTGTATCCTAAAAGATGCCCGTACAATAGTCACAGATGGACAGCAAGCTGTATATATTAATTGTAGTGGTAATAATGCTATGGCAACAGGCGGCTCCGGAGATATATTAACCGGAATTCTCGCCAGTCTACTACATACAGCTACGCCAGACACCCGGTTACTATCTTGTGCACTGGCCGTCTATATTCACGGTCTGGCTGGAGAGAAGGCTTCTAAAGAACTGGGATATCATAGTGTTATGTCAAGCGACATAATAGAAAATATACATAGCGTTTTAAAAGAACAAAACGAATAAATCCCCGATATCTTCCATTTAGTAACAAACGCTTATCACCATAAAATAGAAAGGAAGCACAAATGAAGAATTATGACCGCATTCACGCTATCATTGACTTAGATGCAATCGTACACAATATGGAGCAACTGCGAAAAAATATAACAGGCACAACTAAAATACTGGCAGTCATTAAAGCCGATGGCTATGGTCATGGTGCAATTCCCATTGCTCAGATATTAAGGAAGCTGGACTATTTATGGGGATTTGCTGTGGCTACTGCAGAAGAGGCATTTATGTTAAGAGACGTTGGAATAAGGGAACCAATTTTGATTTTGGGATATACATTTCCTGCACATTATGAAGAAATTGTGGCTCGAAATATTACCCAGACTATTTTTGATATGGATACGGCAAAAACATTTTCATGCATAGGGAAAAAATTAGGAAAAGCAGTGCGTGTACATATTGCAATAGATACTGGAATGTCTCGCATTGGATTTACACCTAATCAGGAGAGTTTACATATAATAAAAGAAATAACATCTCTTTCTAGTTTAGAATGTGAGGGGATTTTTACGCATTTTGCAAAGGCTGATGTGCTTGATAAAACCTCTAGTCATACTCAACTAAACATATTTACAACTTTCATAAAGGATTTAGAAAAACTGGGAGTTCATTTCCCGTTTAAACATTCCTCAAATAGCGCAGGTATTATTGATTTACAAGAAGCCAATATGGATTTAGTCCGAGGGGGAATATCTATTTATGGACTCTATCCATCGGATGAAGTAAATCAGGATTTTGTGAAATTAAAACCTGCTCTTTCTTTAAAAAGTCATATTGTGTATGTAAAAGAAGTGGAGGCAGGAACTGGGGTTAGTTATGGTTCTACTTTTATCACATCACGTCCTACAAAAATTGCAACTATTCCAATAGGATATGCGGATGGCTATCCCAGAAGTCTTTCAAATAAGGGGTATGTCCTTATTCATGGCAAAAAAGCACCTATTTTAGGGCGTGTATGCATGGATCAATTTATGGTCGATGTAAGCCACGTTGAGTCTGTACGCAGAAATGACCTGGTAACACTAATCGGCGAGGATATGGGAGAAACCGTTACAATAGAAGAATTGTCTAAGATATCGGGTCGATTTAATTATGAATTTGTATGTGATATATCCAAGCGCGTTCCGCGTATCTATGTTAGGAATGGAGAAATTGTTGCAGAAATAGATTATTTCAGCGAGGTATGTGACTTTAATTCATAAATGCAAGTTATTTTAGATCAAATTGTATACACAGGAGGATTCTGGAGATACTAGAATTAGCAAATAACTATTCCTGCGAGCAATGAGTCGAGTATTGGAATGCTTGCATTCCAATACTTGGCGAATGCCGCAAGGGTCAAATACCCTCAGCTCGTTGCTGCTTGGTTCCGCAGTATGGGTATTTGGCTGCTAAAACATATGAATCGGAGTGTGAACTGTGTGGTTATAAAAAGAGGAGATATTTTTTATGCCGATCTAAGACCTGTCATTGGCTCAGAACAAGGCGGAATCAGACCTGTAGTGATTATTCAAAATAATGTTGGAAATAAACATAGCCCTACTGTAATTTGTGCTGCCATTACTTCCAAAATGAATAAAGCGAAACTTCCAACCCATGTTGAGATTGAAGCTTCCAAATATGATATTGTAAAAGATTCCGTTATATTATTAGAACAGCTTAGAACAATAGATAAAAAAAGATTAAAAGACAAAGTCTGCCGCCTGGACAATGATATATTGGCAAAGATAAATCAAGCGTTATTGGTTAGCTTAGAGTTGGATACATAATTTCACCTTTTCTTTTCATTACTTGAATGCTGTGTCTGGACATTTTCAGCTAATTCTTGACTATTTTTTAATAAAATGATATATTTTTCTAAGGGGAAAGAAGAGTAGAGGAGAGTTAAAAATGTCAGGACATTCAAAGTTCGCGAATATAAAACATAAGAAGGAAAGAAATGATGCATCAAAAGGAAAGATTTTTACTATAATTGGTCGTGAAATTGTGGTTGCCGTAAAGGATGGCGGACCGGATCCCGAGAACAATAGCAGGCTTCGCGACGTTATTGCTAAGGCAAAGTCTAACAACATGCCCAATGACACCATTGAACGAGGTATCAGGAGAGCTTCCGGCGATTTGGAAAATGTGCAGTATGAATATATATCTTACGAAGGCTATGGACCAAATGGCATTGCTATTATAGTAGATGCCTTGACTGATAATAAGAATAGAACGGCAGCGAATGTGAGAAGTGCATTTACAAAAGGAAGCGGCAGTATTGGAATACCAGGCTGTGTATCTTTTATGTTTGATAAAAAAGGACAGATTATCATTGACAAAGAAGAATGTGATGTGATCCCAGATGATTTAATGATGCTGGCACTGGATGCAGGGGCTGAGGATTTCATTGAGGAAGAAGATTCTTATGAAATTATCACAGAGCCGGATTCTTTTAGTGAGGTTCGTCTTGCACTTGAAAAGGAAAATGTGACGATGCTTGCGGCACAGATTACTATGATTCCTCAAACCCGAGTGGATTTAACAGATGAATTAGCAGTTAAAAATCTGCAAAAAACATTAGGTCTTCTGGAGGATGACGATGATGTACAATATGTATATCATAATTGGAATGAGCAATTACACTAAGAATCTGTCGACAAATACGACAGTCCCTAAGGATCTGTAAGTGAATAGACGGTATGATTTCCGGTATGTTTGCGCCATACGGCGTCGGCGAAAACCTTACGTACCCATAGTACGAGCGGCTTCCACTTCCTTGTCTGACACAAAATATCCTTACCAAATCACAAAGTTTATTCACTTACAGCTCCTATGATATATAACCGGAGGAAAAAAATGAACATTATCAATCCTATAAAAGATACAAAGGAGTATAAAAAGAGTTATGATGCTGTCATACTGGGAATGAAAACCCTATTGACGGATAGTATGGATTCTATGAGCAGTTTTAAGAGAAATACTTACCCCGCCGCTTTTTCAGATTATTTTGAGAAGCATTCTGAAACCTTTGAGGCAATCGAGAAGATATATTTATTGGAAGATAAGAAAGAAGGCGTTTTATCCTGCTTATCTGCTTCCATAGCAAAACATGCGCAAGAGGAACTGGTGCAGTTAAAGAGGAATAGAGAAGTCGAAAAAAGACTTATAGAATATACATGTTCCATAACAGCATATTTGAATCCTGCTATTTTGGAGTTTAATGGAACTTTTTCTTCCCTAATGGTAGACAATATTTTACTTAGCTGGAAAGAAACGTTTCCAAAAACAAATATGAAACGCGCTACTTTTAACGAGATTAACAGTGGTTTTAGAAATAAACTTTGTTATATAACAACAGCAGTCTGCGAAACTTTTGGAAAATCTGATGATTGCTATGAATTACGGACATTGCGAAATTACCGCGATACTTATTTGACAGCTCAAACGGATGGTGCCGATATCATAAAGGAATATTATAATATCGCACCAACCATTGTAAATAGAATTCATAAATCTCCTGATTGTAAAGAAATTTTAAAACAGATTTGGACAAACTATCTAAAGCCTTGTATCGCATATATCGAAAAGGGACAGAATGAAAAATGTAAAGATATTTACATTAAAATGGTACGAACTTTACAAGAAGAATATATGCCCTATTGGAGCTAAAAGCGAATTCTTTGTTCAACATGCTCTAGCTCACATTTGACGACGGCGCAATGTCAACACAGATGACATTGGAGCCGTAAGAGGTTTGCGCAGCATACTTCTTAAAGTACATATATATAGATTGGAGAATATATGATTCAAATTCACACACTTGCAAATGGGATAAGAGTGGTATATGAACCCATCCAATATCTGCACTCTGTTTCTTTGGGAGTATGGGTAAATGTAGGCTCTGTTGATGAGACTCCAGAAACAAATGGAATCTCGCATGTGATTGAGCATATGCTATTTAAAGGGACAAAGACAAAAAATGCGAAAGATATTGCTAAAATCACGACTTCTATTGGTGGAAACCTCAATGCTTTTACCAGCAAAGATTGCACTTCTTACTTTGCCAGTACATTAGATACCCACGTAGAGCAGGCAATTGGATTACTGGGAGATATGTTAAGTAATTCTGCTTTATCAGATAAGGATCTGCAAAAGGAAAAAGGTGTGATTTTAGAGGAAATAGACATGTATGATGATTCTCCGGAAGATATGGTACATGAAATGTTACATAAAACTGTTTGGGAGCCACACCCCTTAGGCTATATTATATCGGGAACAAAAGAAACAGTGAATTCATTTACAAGAAAGCAGTTAGTGGATTTTGTGAATACCTATTACGTTGGTAGGAATATTATCATATCTATTGCCGGAAATTTTCAGGAAGCAGCTGTTTTGGAAAGTCTCGAAAAACATTTTGGTCAAATTCCTGCTGGGTGTAAGAAAGTGGAAGTGACAAAGCCGAAATATAAAAAAGTGTTTTATAACAGGCAGCAGGATATTGAGCAGGTACATTTGAATATGGCTTTTCACAATACAACCAGTCTGTCAATGGAGCGGTATCCATTTTATATAGTGAATTCAATATTGGGTGAAAGTGTAACTTCAAGATTATTTCAGGAAATCAGAGAAGAGAAGGGTCTTACATATACGATCTATTCTTATGGAAGTTTATATAAGCAGGCTGGTCTGCTTCAGATATATGCAGCAATGAATCCAAAACAACTTCCGATTGTCTTTGATAAAGTAAGAGAGATTGTAAAATATTTTACTATTGATACTATTTCTTCTGAGGAAATTCAAAATACGATTGAAGAATTAAAAACAGAGTTGATTTTAGATTCAGAAAGCACACATAGCCGCATGGAAAATAATGCGAAGTCTCTTTTAATGGACTGTGATATCATTACTATGGATGATACCATTGCAAACATTTCGGCGGTTACCAGAGAAGATATCGATATGTTCATCAAAAAATACTTGAAAACAGATGAAATAAGTTATGCCGTGATTGGGAACCTTGAGCGAAAAAAAGGGTAGATCGTGTTTTAGATACTAAAAAAATAGGGAGGATGAATTCCCTAAAAATAGAAAATGGAGGGTAACTATGAGCAACGATTATAGAATTGAGACCAAATGTATTCAATCAGGATGGAAGCCAAAAAAAGGAGAACCAAGGGTTCTGCCAATATACCAGAGTACAACATTTAAATATGATACTACGGAAGAGATGGGACGACTATTTGCATTAGAAGATTCGGGCTATTTTTATACACGTCTGCAAAATCCTACCAATGACGCAGTAGCATCCAAAATTGCAGAATTAGAAGGCGGAATTGCAGCAATTCTTACGTCGTCCGGACAGGCTGCTACCTTCTTTGCAATCTGTAATATATGTGAGGCTGGAGATCACATTGTATCCTCGCAGTCTATTTATGGTGGTACATTTAATTTATTTAATGTTACTTTTAGAAAATTTGGAATTGAATGCACTTTTGTAGATTCTGACGCTTCCGAGGAAGAAATTCAAAAAGCATTTAAACCAAACACAAAGGTTATGTTTGGAGAATCCATTTCCAATCCGGCGTTGGTTATTTTAGATATTGAAAAATTTGCGAAGATAGCACATAAAAATGGTGTTCCTCTTATCGTGGATAATACATTTGCAACTCCTGTCAATTGCCAGCCTTTCAAATGGGGGGCGGATATAATAACCCATTCCACTTCTAAATATATGGATGGTCATGCAATGAGCGTTGGTGGTTGTATCGTAGATAGCGGAAACTTTGATTGGGCTGCCTATGGAGAAAAATTCAGCGGTTTGACGAAACCAGATGCGTCTTATAATGGGATTGTTTATACAGATACATTTAAAAAGGCAGCATATATTACGAAAGCAACCGTGCAGCTTATGCGCGATTTGGGAAGCATTCCTTCACCGCAGAATTCATTTTTATTAAATGTAGGACTGGAAACATTACCTCTAAGAGTAGCAAAACATTGTGATAATGCAACAAAGGTTGCAGCATTTTTAAAAAATCATGATTTAGTCTCGCATGTAAGCTATGCCAGACTGAAATCTGATAAATATTATGGATTGGCTAAGAAGTATATGCCTGGTGGTACTTGCGGGGTTATTTCCTTTGCATTAAAAGATGGAAAAGACGCAGCGGTTGCGTTTATGGACAGCTTAAAACTGGCAGCTATTGTAACTCATGTTGCGGATGTCCGCACTTCAGTGCTGCATCCGGCTAGCCATACACATAGGCAGCTTACAGTAGAACAGATGAGCGCAGCAGGCATATCCCCAGGGCTAATCAGATTTTCTGTAGGAATTGAAAATCCTGCTGATATTATTGCTGACCTGGCACAAGCGCTTGAGGTGGCAAGAGGTTGAATTAGGGCAATAAAGTCTGAATATGAACATCCGCCGGAAGTTTTATCTCAAACTGAAACAAAAAATAAAAAAGGAGCTGGTAAAAGCATGAAATCATTAGTTATTGCGGAAAAGCCTTCCGTTGCCAGGGATATTGCCAGAGTGTTAAAATGCACTAGAAAATCCGGCACCAGCATTGAAGGAGATAAATATGTAATTACCTGGGGGCTGGGACATTTGGTCACTCTTGCGGATCCTGAGAGCTACAATGAAAAATTTAAAGAATGGAAGATGGAAGATTTGCCCATGCTTCCGAATAAACTAAAGTTAGAGGTTATCCCACAAACAAAAAAACAATATAACGCAGTGAAAGCATGTATACACAGAAAAGATATTAAGGATATTATCATTGCAACAGATGCCGGACGCGAAGGAGAATTGGTTGCCCGTCTTATCCTGGATATGGCAAAAAATACGAAGGAAGTAAAGCGGCTTTGGATTTCGTCAGTAACAGATAAGGCAATTAGAGAGGGATTTGCAAAGTTAAAACCGGGGAAAGAATATCTTGATTTATACAATGCAGCACTTTCAAGAGCAGAGGCAGATTGGCTGGTAGGTTTGAATGCTACAAGAGCACTTACCTGTAAGTATAATGCGCAGTTATCCTGTGGGCGTGTACAAACACCTACTCTTGCCATGGTTGCAGCTCGGGAAAATGAAATCAAAAGCTTTGTACCAAAGCCTTATTATGGATTGACTGCACAGGCAAAGGGTATTTTATTTTCATGGAAAGATAAGAAATCCGGCAGCACCAGGATTTCTAACAAAGCCGGAATTGAAACTTTACTAAATGATATCAATCATACACCCTTACTAGTGAAGGAAGTACAAAAAACAAAGAAGAAGACATATGCTCCAAATCTATATGATTTGACCGAATTGCAACGAGACGCAAATAAACGATTTGGTTTTTCCGCAAAGGAAACGCTTCATATGATGCAGCATTTGTATGAAAATCATAAAGTGTTGACCTATCCAAGAACCGACTCAAGGTATATTAGCTCCGATATTGTTCCGACACTGAAAGAACGGATAAAAGCCTGTGCTGTTGGTCCTTATAAAAAATTGGCAGGAAGGCTAATTCTTACCCCCATATCAGCAAAGAGTTCCTTTGTAAATGATGGTAAGGTTACAGATCACCATGCAATTATTCCAACAGAGCAGTTTGTACAGATGGAACACATGACCAATGAAGAGAAGAAAATCTATGATTTAGTCGTGAAAAGATTTTTGGCTGTTTTGTATCCGCCATTTGAATATGAGCAGACTACAATCACCGCCACGGCAAATAATGAAACCTTTATGGCGCAGGGGAAAGTCGTTCTGAAACAGGGGTATAAAGAAGTTTATGATAATCATATGGATGATGAAGAGGAGAGTGAAGGGGAAGAGGACTTAAAAGAACAAACCCTGCCAAATGTTGTAAAGGGTGATTCTTTTTCAACTCCTGTTTTTAAGATTACAGAAGGCAAAACAAAACCACCTGCTCCATTTACAGAAGCCGCCATTCTTTCCGCTATGGAAAACCCATCAAAGTATTTAAGCACTTCCGATAAGCAGATGGCGAAAACCTTAAGCGAAACCGGTGGTCTTGGCACGGTAGCTACCAGAGCTGATATTTTAGAGAAATTATTTAGCTCATTTTTGCTAGAGAAACGGGGGAAGGAACTTCATACTACCTCAAAAGCAAGACAGTTACTCGCATTGGTACCTACAGACTTAAGGCAGCCAGAGTTAACTGCCGATTGGGAGATGAAATTATCAAAGATTGCGAAAGGAACTATAAAACGCGATATATTTATGGAAGAAATTCGTTCCTATACGGTTGAAGTGACAGATGAAATAAAGAAGGGTGATGGTAAATTCCGTCATGATAACCTTACGAATAAAAAATGCCCTGATTGTGGTAAAAATCTGTTAAGTGTGAATGGGAAAAAGAGTAAAATGCTAGTTTGCCAAGATAGAGAATGCGGCTACAGAGAGACGGTTGCCGTAACTTCTAACGCAAGATGCCCGGTATGTCATAAAAAAATGGAACTGGTTGGAAAAGGGGATTCCGGCATATTTATTTGCAGTTGTGGTCATAAAGAGAAATTAGAAAAATTTCAGGAGCGTCGAAAAAAAGAAGGTGTCGGCGTTTCTAAGAAAGATGTACAAAACTATATGAATAAACTAAATAAATCGGAAGAACCGCTAAATAATCCATTTGCAGAAGCACTTAGGGACATAAAATTATAGTGTTCTATTATAGAATCATTATATTTTACATGAAATCAAATTTTTTACACATACTATTTTCATATGAATGAAAGCGGAAAGGATAGTACCTGTCAACAGGTAGTCAGGAGATAGTATGGGCAGAGATAAAAATGAAAGAAAAGAATCTGAATTAAAAAAAGAAGAAATAAAAGGAAGCCAGGTTAGAGAATTTGGTCAGCTGACCTTAGATAATAATGATAAGGAACATAAAATCCATCTCTTATCCGTGATTGGAGAGGTTGAAGGACATGAGTGTTTACCGGCTCATAATAAAACCACCAAATATGAACATGTTCTTCCACAACTTGCTTCCATCGAAGATAGTAAAGAAATTGATGGGTTACTTATTCTTCTTAATACAGTGGGAGGTGATGTAGAGGCAGGGCTTGCTATAGCAGAAATGATATCTTCTCTTAGCAAGCCTACTGTTTCTTTAGTTCTCGGCGGCAGCCATTCTATCGGTGTTCCCTTGGCCGTTTCCTCTGATTATTCCTTTATTGTTCCTAGTGCCACCATGATTATACATCCCGTTCGTATGAATGGAACTGTAATTGGTGTAGCTCAGACTTATGATTATTTTGAAAAGATTCAAGACCGTATTCTGGGTTTTATAGTTCGTAATTCTGAGATTAGTGAGAAACGATTGAAAGAACTTATGCTGGATACCGAAATGCTGGCAAAAGATGTCGGTTCTATATTAATTGGGAAAGAGGCAGTAGATGAAGGGATTATAAAAGAGGTTGGCGGAATAAGAGAAGCCTTGGAGCATTTAAATAAAATGATTACGGAAAGAAGAAACTCCATGAACAGCAAAAATGTAAAACAGCAAGATTGCAATGCTCACGCAGAGAATAAACATAGAAAAGAGGGCGATGACGAATGTTATACACAGTGATTCCCCTCAATCGAATTTATAGAAATACGGACACTTCTTTGTCTGACGATATTACAGCATCTGTCGAAGATATTTTCCAAAAAAGCAATCATTTGAAAGTGCTCAAGCAAGGTGATAAAAAGTTAATAAAACAACTGGTATCCGGAGATATAAAAGATTATCTCAAAGA
>Ga0153997_1000166_pt1 | contig 19374 bp, 21 predicted proteins | sample TSNC081MetaG_FD_104750 | JGI IMG/M metagenome (GOLD analysis project Ga0153997, IMG submission 104750) | Attine ant fungus gardens microbial communities from North Carolina, USA - TSNC081 MetaG | ecosystem: Host-associated > Fungi > Mycelium > Unclassified | place: USA: North Carolina, Lumber...
CTTGATCCCTCGATCTAGTACACGAGTATTTTCTTATAGGTGAAGAACACAACAACTGTATCTTCAGATGAAGAAGACGATTTTGACCAACTCAAGATTGTTGAACAAAAACTATTGCAATTTGATCCCACATTCACAATTAAACACACACATGCTGCAATTAGTTCTCAACGTTCTGCACTCCTGTCTGCCTTCAAACCTGTATACGAGGATGGTGACCTTTGTGGCAATGCACGCATTCATCTCACAACAGAACGTTGGCGGGTCTGCGAGACGTGGTTTTCACCTAATCTGGCTGGAGTCGACTCCGCTGGCCTAGGTGAGGTGATACAGAATGTTCTTATGAGTTTCACCGAAGCTGAGAAAGGACGCCTAGTCAACGTAAGTTCCAGGGATACTCCGTTCTCTTCACCAGAGCTCTGATCCCATCACAGAACATTTTCCTGACTGGTGGACCCTCACAACTTCCAGGTCTCTCAGACCGCCTTGAAGTTACCCTCAGACCAGTTCTGCCTCCCGAGATGCCTATAGCTTTCAAGTGTGCGGAAAATCCGACAATGAATCCCTGGTATGGTATGAACAAACTGAGTGAAGCTGGGGAACATCATGGATATACTCGACAAAATTATGAAGAACATGGTGGAGAACGGATGAGGAGATGGTGGGGTGGTAATTGGAATAATGCTATCAATGTTTGATGTGGTCACTATGAAATTAATTGCTTCTTGCTTGTCCATAGTGGGCGTTTAGCTATTATTGGGTTGCCAAAGGTTCAGTGTCATCTGATACAAATTTCCCCCCTCTGGTCTGAATCTATGAGAAGGAAGGGAGAAAAGAAATTGAAAGGCATGCCAAGTGTCTCAGAGTGTTTGACCAAGTGCTGCCAGATTGTCATTAGGAAAGAGACAGTTTTTGATCACCATATAATCCTCTGAGTCATAGGTAAAACCTAATGACAGTTGTGAAGAATAGCTTTGTAAATATTTGTAACTCAGATATCACCCCAACTGGTGGATGACCACATATCTGTAAATAATTGTATATCTACATGTGGATAATAAACCAAGTACATTCACACATCCAGTACTTTCATGTTGATCATCAAATAACTTGATGAGGAAAATAGTAGAAATTTTGAAAATATCATGTAATTAGGTTTAGACTCTTGGCTCCAGGTTCCAAAAGGAATTATGTGATTTGGTGGAAGAATAGTAAGCCAAACAAAATGATATAGCATTTGAACAATTTTTCTGCTAGCTGTTTGAATAATAACAAAGCATATCTACTAGTACTTGGTATGTCCTCCCTTGGTCTTTATCACTACTGCATATCTCCTAGGCATACTAGCTATCAGACTCTGCACCACTTCCTTGGATATCTCATTCCATTCTTTCTCAACCTTAGCCCAAAGCTCATATACCCCCTAGGTGGTTCTTCATAGTCATTAAGCTTTCTCTTGAGATAACCCCAAAAGTATTCAATGAGATTGAGGTCTGGAGACTATGCTTGTTAAGACTCTAGACCTCAAGGAAGAATATGTGTTTCAACCTGAAACCTATGTCAAACACTTGATATCTTCACACTCCTTGTTAGAGGGTCCAGTTAAGGTTTTCAGTGAAGTTATATTGGAGGAGAGACATCTCAAGACTCTGAGTAGCACTCTTCAAGGTTGTTCTAAGACAGGAAAGAATATCAATTCCTCAGAGTAAGATTTTACAGAGGGAATACAGAAAGAGAAAACTTGCTGTTTTCTTTCTCTTTCTGGTCTGTATTTATCCTAACTAGGTACTGTGACAGTGTTACAATGTGGTAACACTACTTGTAACTAAGAGTGACTAGTTCAGTCCAGTGACAGAAGTAACAAGTTGAGTCATTATAAATAGATTAGTCTGATATTGTCCCATTTGTTAGAATCAAAAATAGAAGAGGGGAAGATTGTCCAAGACTTCTCTGAAGAGTTCTGTTCATACCATAAAGCCCAATATCTTTAAGTCCTCAGACATCTGATGTATTACTATATTGTTATGTCCTCATCCAACAGTGCCAACATCTTATCTACTAACTATTTGTTGTTAGACCAAGGTGGATAATAGTTGTAGCCCCACTTGATGTTCATAACAGTGCTGGCCATATAAGGACTCTGAAATTATTGTTCTGAAACTACTTCTTGGTCAATTTTGAGGTGTACTTGGGGTCATTGTTTTGTTGAAAGTAGATATCCTCTATCTGACAATCATAATACTCCAAGAATTTGAGAAGCTTATCCCCCAGAATTTTTGTGTAAAGGTTGGCATTCATCTTATCATCAACTCTAGTAGTATATCCAATACCATCCTAGTTTATACAGCCCTATATTATCAAGTTTTCTTCTCCAAACTTTACTGTTTACTTGATTTTTAGAAGTAAAGTTAAGTTCTTAGATGTCAAACTTGTAGGTTAACAACTATATTGATATCTACCTTTTAGAAGTAAAGTTAAGTTCTAAGGTAGGACTTCATAAGTTATTGCTGTGTGATGTGTAAGATAAATCTCACCTCAGATATCAAACTTGTAGGTTGACAACTGAGATATTCTAATGCCTTTTTGTCCCTCTTATAATCAACCCTCACTTTCCTTCCAGCTATCTAGTCAACAAAGTAGGTAGTTTGTGGAGTGGCAGATATGATTGGTAGTGTTCTGAAAGTGTTGGTATGTGAGTTGTTGTTGTATTAGGGTAATAGGGGTCTATGTCAGGACAGCTGTTGTCATTTACTAGATAACACAGTGGGCATTTAATTGTCAAGTTCCCATTTGGGTGCAACTATTAAGTGACTTGTCAAGTCATCTGTTATCTGATTTATCAAGTCAATCAAAAGTCACACATGTGTGATATTGCAGTTTGAACCTCAGTTCATGCTCACTATGAATGACAATGAGAACACTCACTAGCCTGAAAATTTAGCCATTGACCCCTAACTTATTACCTATCTTAAAAATATTTTTTGAGCTCAATGGGCTGCTGCAGAACAAAGTCTTAATATATGACTAAAGTGTGTGAGAGCAGAATGGATACAACAGCAAGTACAGAGCCAAGTCCAAGAGCAAAAAGATTGAAGAGCTACAAGCTTAGCTGAAGAAAACTTAACTTGAGTCAGCTAATGTACCTAGGTATGTCTATTCTTATAGTCATGGCTGCTTATACTCACTATTGACAGTGTTTTGGTACAACCCATTTTGTCCCAACCTCTAATACCTGTTTGTTGTTCAACTCGCAACACTAAGAATTCAGTATTACCTAGTTAGTCTTCCTTCCTTAAGACTACCAGTTCCTAGAAGCATTCTAGATTATAGAAAGCAAAGCCAACAAATACTCTGCAATAGTCTATATCCTCTGTCCTGGTTACCTTATCACCTGCAAAGGTTACTAGGGCATGTAAGACATCTGTTCAAGTTTATTGTCTTACACAAAATGAAGTACCTAAAGAAGCTAGAGTATTCAAGGTACTTGTAAAATGTGTTCTTAATACTTAAGCTTAATCATATTGGTTTTAGAAAGCTCTTGAGTTATATATTCAGATCTTATAGAGTGTCCTTGATACAGGTGCTGTTCCATCTGCCCCTGATACAACCCATATCAAATACTTCCATTCTCAATTCTCTGACTCAGCTACTCAAGCTAATCTCAAAGCTGCAATAAGTGGTCCTCAGCACATTGATATCAGTTTGGTTTAGATTAGCTTCTCAATTTTATTAACAACATCAAAGCGACTTTTTGCTAAGATAAAGATAGTTGAAGAATTTATTCTTGAATATGTTCAAACCTTCCTTGCAAAGTTTAGGCTTGTCAAATTTTGTCCTAATTATAATCAATCTGCCTACTCTATTTATGTTTGTCTTCACCTTAACTGCAAGTTTACTCAGGATATGGTGTTCATGATCAAACTATATGATCACTTTGTTTTCTACTATATGCTAAAGAGATTCAAACAAGAGAGCTTACAGCCATGAAAAGCATATATGATATCAGAGACCAATCCTTTATATCAAAACTGCAAACATGTGAGTAGATATCATATTTTGTTATTTAGTTACTAACTTGGTTTCTCTAGCTAGCTAATACCAAACATAATTTCTTAATTCAAAATGGTTATCCTCAACATTATATTGATCTCATCAACACTAAGACAATCTTAGATAATGAAGCAAATGAAAATAGCAAGCATGAAAATGGAAAACTTGTGTACTAAATTAGGCATCATCCTGAACAATCTACAAAAATAAAAGAGTTTATTTGGCTGCTAAAAAAGAAGTGAAAAGAAAAGCTTTGATATAGTGGACTAAAGAATAGTTGTGAATATATTTAATGTATACCTGAAGTTCAAGCAAAGACCTAGTTCTTGGTTGTTCCTTTTGGTGTTCCAGTTGATTATTTTGATCCTACTTTCTTTAATGCTCAAGGGCTTGCTCTGAGAAAAAAAATAGCTATTCCTATTGTTGCTCTTCTCCCAAATGTTAAAGAATCTTTTTCTAGTTATCCTGATGAACATCTCAGTGACTTAGCATTTAATCAAAAATATGGTAATGATATTCTTGCACTATATAAATTTGATGATTTAGATAACATAGAGGAAGCTAAAAAAAGAGGAGAAATAGAGTGGAGATAATATTAAAGATGATATGGAGTTATAAACATCTCATTTATTTTTTACAGTTGATAATTCTACTGATTACAATGTAACCCATCTATAAGAATTGTTATCCCTACTGAAATTCCAAAGGTATTTACTGGGCAAGAATAATATGCTACATGTTTAACTATCTAATGTGATTCAATTATAACCATATTTTCCACCAAGGCATCTTTGGGGTTATGTATATATACCATAGAACACTGCAAACCAGGAAGTGATTTGTATAGATTTTGTTTTTTATCAGAATGAGAAAGATTTGGGTGAGGTAAAACTAGAATAAAAGTATGGTGACTGTTGAGATTGTCATCAGAGAAATGAATCCAAACTGAATGAATAAAACCATAATAGATCTTGTTTGAGTTATTAGAGGTATAAAAACTAATTGGACTGTTCCCTAGATGAGAGGAAAATATTGAAAATCTACAAGTATTTTGAACAAAAGATCTTTACTCAATAATCCACAGAGAAAAGACAAGTACCTTATCTGAATGTGGGAAATCCTTAAAATAGTAGATCAGATTGCTTAAGAATACCAAAAAGCTGGCCATGTCAGCAAATTTGGCATAATATTGTTAAGTCAAGTTTCCCTTTGTAGATCTTATTAGTCTTAAATGAGTATATAATTTTGTTATTACTACTTATAAATATATTTGTTTGTCTTTACATTTTGAAAAAGTCTATTATGATGTTCATATGAAAACTTACTTAGTATAATAAAAGGACCCCAAAATGAAAGAAGATAAGGGATATACATTGCAAAATAATGATTTGGGTGAGATTGTACATTGGGAAATAAACTGTAAAGTGATTTTTAGTACTGAAGATAATGATCAGAAAATGTCTTGGGTATCTCAGTTGAGATTGTGTATGGTATAACAATCTGAGTACATACTACCACATCATAAAAATTATTGAGTAAATTCTGGGTAACAGATGTTGACTATATCTTAGAAAAAATAAAAAGGAGAAAGATAGTAAAAAGTGTTAGCCATTGATCAGCCTTCAGCTTTCTATGTGTTTTGTTACCAAGGTTTAAAGGTGGTTGATCAACCCATAGTGGAATAAAAACATAAGCTATGTAGTCTTAGATTTATGCCAAGAAAGACTAAGAAAAGATACATCCTAGTAGTAATAAACTAGTATCATTAGAGTCACTGGAACCATTAGAATCAGGTGAAAAATTTATTAGAACACAAAGTCTCAGTCTAAAGTGTGCAGAACTAATTTATTGATGTACCTATTAGAACACGAAGTCTAACTACATCAGTATAATATATAAAACTGTTACAAACTTCATTCAGTCATATCTCTACCAATTCTTTGACGATTCCCATGGTCTCAAAGCCAGCTTAAAGCCCTTAAAAAGACCTTTCAATCGATACCAGTCATGTCTCGAGGCGATCAATAATGGCCAAGATATTAAGTAGATCAACTAGTAACTACTATGTTACCATTTATTAAATTGCTAATATCTCGGAAACCACCATGATCGACGCTTCGGTTCTAGGCTCAGCAAAAGCCTTCTTCATAACGCTCAGAATGAGCCTAGAACAACCTCAAGGCGATTAATATTAGTGGAGATATGAAGGCCTTAATATTTGCATATAAACTTTATTAATTACCCATAGATAGTCATCTGTCCTTTTCTTAGAACAAAGGACAGCCTCCATATGGTTAGGTTATCATTATTTCAGTACAAAGACACTACCATATGTAGAACAATAGGTAGTAATCAGGTGATGATCTGTACTAGTACACAGACTATCACAATTATGTATATAAGGACTCATAGTCTGAGGATTAGACCTCAGACTTAACAACATCTTTGCTGCTTGTCTAAACTTTGCTTTTTTGAGCCTTTTGAATATCAAATCAACCAATCACAAATTAGTAAGTGGCCATTTGTGATAGAAACAGTCTAATAAAAGTCTTTACCTCAGTCTGAAGTATACAGAACTAAGGTATAAGAAAAAATCTGCACTGGCAGACATACTTGCTTACTAATCAATCAGAAGATAATGATGAGAGAAAATAGAGACAAAATAATAGTCCACAGAGAATATATTCAACATCCCTTCTCGTTAAAGATCTCTTATGCATATACTCTAATTATTTCTCAAAAATATAAGAACTTCTCAGCACCAAACAGCTTTGTCATTATGTCTGCAATCTGTTCTTGCATAGCCACATGTTGACTCAAGATCGTTCCTTGATCCTCTTAATCACAAACATGTCTGAATTTAATGTCAATATATTTTATGCGATCATTGATTTGTCTAGACTTGATGAGATCCAGGATACCTTGATTGTTGATAAGAAGTGAAGTAGGACTTGTCAATGTCATGTCAAGTGAGCTAAATAAAGATTGATGCCAAAGAATTTCCTTGACAGCTGTTGACGTGGCAATAAATTCTACCTCAATGGTTGATAGTGACACTGATGTCTGCTTTTTAGAACCCCATAAAATTGCCCCTCTATCCAACAATACTACAAAACCCAAAATTGACTTCCTGTCCATGTGGTCTCCTTCCCAATCTGAATTAACATAAACTATTGGTAAAGTGTAATTTGAGTTGTTGGCTTAGAACTCAAGTCTATAGTGACTTGTTCCACAGAGATACTAGAAAACATGTTTGACAGCTTGCATGTGAGTTCTTCCAAGACAAGCGACATGACGTGAGAGTACTCCAACTGAATATGCTATGTCGGGACATGTACATATTATCAGATACATCAGAGATCTAATGTATCTCTGATATTCTATGATGTTGATCTCGGCTTCTGTCAATATTGGAAGTTGTAAGTTGGCTGCCATTGGAGTCTTTGTTGGTTTGCAGTCTGCCATGCTATGCCGCTCCAGTATGGTCTCAATGTACTATTCCTGAGAAATTGTAAGTTTTCTCATTCCATCGTCCATATCTGTCCTCTGAATTTTCATTTGCAATATCTACTTTGCTTCTCCTAGATCTTTTATCTCGAAGTACCTCTTGAGGTCTTCCTTAACAGTTCTGATATGACTGATATTGGACAAAAATAGAAGAAAGTCATCAACATAAATAGCAATCACAAAGAGCTTCCCATCAATGATCTTTGTGAAGACTCTGTGGTCAGCATCACTCCTCTTAAAGCCCAGCTCCTCTAGCTGTCCCTTTAACTTCAGGTACCACTCTCTAGATGCTTGCTTCAAACCATAGAGCACTTTGTGTAGTAACCACACTTGTTCTTCCTTTGCCTTAACTCCTGGTAGTATTCTCATGAAAATCTCATTCTCAAGGTCCCTATTTAGGAAAGCAGATTTGATATCCATCTAATGAATATGCCAGCGATAACGATTTGCCAATGAAAGAAGTGTTCAAAGTGTCTGGTGGCATGTGACAGGTGCAAAAGTCTCATTGAAGTCTATTCCAAGGATTTGTGAGAATCCTTGGGCAACAAACTGTGCCTTATAACATTCCACCTGGCCATTCTCATTGAGTTTAGTCTTGAAGACCCACTTGTACCCTATTACTTTGCATCCTACAGGTTTTAGAACTATACTGAACAACTTGTTTGACGAAGGCCTCTAATTCCTCTGCACATGTTTTTTTCCAATAAACTGCATCATTCTTTGACATAGCTTCTTCATAGATGACTAGGTCCTTCATTACAAGTGCTGTATTTTGTGGTTCCTCTGACTCTCCAGGCACTTTCCATCTTGAATAGGACGTCACAGAGTACTAGAGATCATCATCTTGAGTTGGAGTATGTTTGACTCTTGTTGATTGATGAAGTTGGATAAGTGTGTCCTCCATAGTTGTTTCTATAGTGTCACTCTTTCCAACATTGTTATTCTTAGTAACTAAGTTCTCAACCTCGCTGTTTCTTCCCTCTATATCCATGAGAGATCCATCAGACTCAGGCACTTCTTCATCAATTTGAATTGTCATGTGCTCAGAGGTCTCTGGAGTTTCGACAAACGTCACATTACAAGAAACATATACCCTCAATGGGTTTTGATTATTGCTGACCATGTACCCCTTTCTGTTTTGGGGTATGCCAATAAAACGACCCTCTACCGTCTTGGCATCTAACTTCTCTCATTTGTTGTCAGGTATATGAACATATACTCAGCATCCAAAAATTCAGAGATGTTTTACTAATGGTTTCTTGAGGTAGAAGGCTTTGTATGGAGTTTTGTTCTTAGATAGCGCTCGTGTAGGTAGTCTATTCACAATTTCTTGAGTATATTATACTGCAAATGGCCACAAATTCCTAGGTAAATCTGATTCATGCATCATGGTTCTCATCATTTCCAAGATGGTCCTGTTAAGATGCTCTGTTATCCCATTCTCCTGTGGGGTATTTGTATTCGTCACCTTATGGTGCATCCCTCTAGACCTCAAACATTCTTGAAATTCTGTACCCATGTATTCGCTACCTCCATCAGTTCTCAGAAAATTAGCCTTTTCCCCTTTTTCTATTTTGGAGCATGTGATCTACTCCTTTAGAACTTTAGAAGTCTCATCTTTGCTCCTGATAGGTTTTATCCTGACATAATGTGAGAAACTGTCAACGAACGTCACAAAATATCAACTCCAGGAATAGCCTTCAATATCAAAAGGTCCACAGATATCGGAATAAATCCTGTGTAATCTCCTAGGATTTTCCATATTGGATTTCTTAGGAATTACATTTCGTGTTGTCTTCCCTTTTATGCATACTATGCATTCACCATCTGCATGATTTGTACTGTTATCTATAAGTTCTATTCCTGTTACTATTGATAATTCAAGGAGCTTCACAGAACATGTCATCATATGTCCAAGTTGTTTGTGCCATATACTGAGTGATGCTTTTGCAACATATGCAACATGAGGATTGGGCACAACAGGATTGCTATCTAAGACCCACAGTCTCTTCCTATTTTTGGCTCTTCCAATAATTGATCTAGCTTTTGAGATCTCACACATGTTTGTCCCAAAGTTGACAGTGTATCCCTTCTGGACTATGTAAGTGACTGACAGCAGATTGTTTGTTCCCATATCTAGGACTCAGTATACATTCTGGAGTTTAAATAATCTTGATGTTCCATCAACTGTCATTGAGATCCTAACTGATCCTAATCCGACTGCCTTGATGATGCTATCATTACCTAAACCAATTGAAATAGGTGTCCTGAATGGAGAATAGTTGATGAACCATTTCTTTCTGGATATTATTGGTGACATTGTTCCTGAGTCAATAATCCATCTGCTTGCTAGATCTGAGATTGCTTCCCATGTCATAAAGAGATGAATAACACTTTCTTCAATGGTTATGGCGACCTTTGCAGTTTGGGTTTTTGATCCTTTTACTCTTTTGTTCTCAGGAACTATCCCAGCTGCCTAATTGGTCTTCAACTTCCTACACTCCAGTTTGACATGTCCCTTCTTTTTATAGTAGTGACACTTTATGTTCTTCTTCTTCACATCACTATCAGTAGAAGGACCCTAAGAAGGCTTTTTTCTCTTGCCATCTCCTATCAATGTGACGTATGAGATATCGCCATGAGAATTTTCTTCCATCAAGATCTGTTTTGTAATGAACTCCATCATCAACTTGCTCTCCTTCTTCATATATAGATATTGTCAAAGTGAGGCATATAAATCTGGCAGCGACATGACTATCACTGCTGCAATTAGGGAGTTCTTTAGATCGTGTCTAAGAATCTTGAGTCTGTGAACCTTTCGACGTATTTGACTGAGCTGATTTTCTATTGGAATAGTATCAAGGAAGGTACACCTGAAGATATCTCCAAGTAATTGAACCATTATATATTGTCTCTTTCCTTCATAGTGCTCTTCCAAGTAATTCCATACCTCTGATGCCAAAGTGTATAGAATGACAGCACTGAGCAGTTCCTGTGACAAGTTTATGGTAATTTCTGCTTTTGCCTGATAATTGTGTGCCTGCTATTTTTCATAAGCAGCAGTGGTGGTAGGTTGGTCCTTTGGATCAAGGGCTGTTTGTGGTGGACATTATTCAGTTCCTTCAGCAATTCCAGACAGACCCTTCAGATGCAGTATAGTTGAGACTCTGTACTTCCAATCATGGTAGTTTGATCCCATATTGTCCAAATGAGGAATGTCATACATGTGGTCTGGTTTTGAGCTCATCTTGATCTAACATAAGGTTTAAAATAACTTGAGTTCTTGTGCTTCTCTTCTGTTAATGGTTTAGGCAAAGGGGCCCATAACCTATTAGAACACAAAGTCTAACTACATCAGCATGATATATGAAACAGTCTAATAAAAGTCTTTACCTCAGTCTGAAGTATGCAAAACTGAGATGTAAGAAAAATCTGCGCTGGCAGACATACTTGCTTACTAATCAATCAGAAGATAATGATGAGAGAAAATAGAGACAAAATAATAGTCCACAGAGGACATATTCAACATTTCTTGGATCATATTATTCTCTGTCCTAGAAATAATGAGGTGCATGATATTAATGAGACCATTCTTCAACAGTTCAACCCAAATGCAGAGGTCCATATGCTGAGTGTCATAACTTGGCAAAAATGGCTAAGTTATTATTTATATTTCTTTTTCTTTTCTTTTCTTTTCCTTTTATCTTGGACTTACTACATAGAAGGAAGTATGGGAAAGTATTATGTTATAAGTATTACATCACAGGAAGTCATAGTATCACATCACATGACATCACATGATGGGTCACATGATAGGCATGGGAAAGTAATGCACAGACCATGTAGTAGTTTTATAAGTAGTATAAAAAATCTAACGGGAACTCTATCAAGTTCTCTTTGTCAATTACTGAACAAAGAGCAGTTGGCTTAATTCTAGCTTGGAGTTTAGCTTTCTTACACTAGAACTCGATTCACTTTAGAGCACCATCCACCTTGGACTCTGCTCACTCTCTTATCTCATCACAAATCAACTCTCGGTTGCTGATCATCACGATCAGTAACCACCTCTATACATAGCTAGGCCCTTGGCTTAAGGGAACTTCACTGTCAGTTAGAGACAGTGGGTGGAAGAGTGGTACCAAACTTGGATATCATTTCTAAGACCTGACCTTACAAACAAGTAGTATTTAATAGTATACTTGTACCTTTTCTCAGTATAAACTTTGTGCTGCAACTCTATTGTGAGTTGGTATACACAGAAGAGTGACAGTTACCTCTAGAGAGCTGTCTAGATTAGGGATCTCATCTGTTGGGTGATAGACAAAGTACTATTAGGGTAGTAGGTATCTGGCTGGGTAAAGATCTTATACCCCAGCAGACGTAGTTGTAACTAGCAAGACTCAACATTAATTCTGTACTACTGTAGAGATGTAACATAATGTCTCTATAACAGTATAACTCCCTTATGAGTAACTTGCTCAAAGAAAAGTGTGCTCTCGCTTTGTTAAGAGCAAGGCTAGAAGGAAAAAGAGAAAGAGAATATTAGAGCTGTAAGGGGTTTGGGCATCTGGCCCAAAATTGTAGGAGACAGAAAGAGGAAGAAAAGAGAACAGTGGTTCCCCAAAATAAGTTTGAAGTATTAAGAAGTAGAATAATGCAATATGGAGTGAAAGAGAGGATGATAAGAAGAATAGGAGTAGTAGAGGTTGAGTGTTTCAAGTGCAGGGAAAGGGGCACAAATGCAAAGAGTGTCCATTGTGGGTAAAAAAGGAGAAAGCGACGTATATGGCAAGGCCATAAAAGGCGCAACAAAAGAAGAGGCCAGTATGTTCTATAAGGGAAGAAGTGCAAAAAAGAAAGTTGAGGAAGGTAGAAGAGGAGGAGCCAGCACATGTGGCCAAGCCACAAGAAGCATAGCAAGAATGGAAGAGGAGTTTAGTAGAAGAATTGAAAAGGAAAGCAGATAATGAAAGGTGTAGAGAGAAGAGATGTCATGTGAAAAAGAACAGGAGGCAGGGGGTAATTAAGGATAGGCAGAGATAGTGTGGATGTCAAAAAAAGAAGAAGAAGAAAATGGCACACCCCATAAAGGAAAAAGTACAGCAAAGTGGCACATGACCAAGAGAGTCAGAAAGTGCAGCCAAAGAGGAGAGTAGTCAAAAGGAGGTCAGGAGAATTTTCAAAATGCTAAAAGAAGTGTAGATGAGTATTAGAGTAGAAAAGTTGGATACACATGAAGGTATAACTGTAAAGACACTCTTGGACAGTGGTGCCACTAGGATGTTTATGGACAAAAGGATGGCAACTAGACATGGGTTCAAGCTGCAGAAATTAGAAAGACTGATAATGGTCAGAAATGTAGATAAGACGAATAATAGTAGAGAAGCCATTACGCACCAAGTAGAGTACAATGTGTATTACAAAGGCTATGTAGAAAGAATAAGGATAGATGTGTGTGACTTAGGGAAGACAAAAGTCATTCTGGAAATACTATGGTTAGCAGTACACAACCCCAAGATAAATTGGGAAACTGGAGAAGTCAAGATGACAAGATGCCCACCCCTATATGGCAGAAGGAGTCAAATGAAAGAAAAGGTCAAAAAGGTAGTAACCCTAGAGAAAGAGAAAATTGTCAGATGGGCAATAGATGACAAAGAAGATTGGGGAAAAGAGGAAGAGATAGAGAAGAACTACAAGAAAATTGAGGAAATAGTCCCAAAAAGGTTTTTGAAGTAAAAGAAAGTATTCAGAAAGGTAGAGTCAAAAAGGATGCTGACCAGGAAAATTTGGGATCATGCTATAGATCTCAAAGAGACATTCAAACTGTAGAAAGGAAGAATTTATCCATTATTTAAAATGGAAAGGGAAGAAGTCCAAAAATTTGTGGAAGACCAGCTAAGAAAGAGGTATATTAGACCATCCAAATCTCCTCAAACATCACCAGTTTTCTTTGTAGGCAAAAAGGACAGGAGTAAGCAGATAGTAATAGACTACTGCAATCTAAATGACCAGACAGTGAAAAACAACTACCCATTATCATTGATCACAGATCTAATTGACAACATGGGAAGTAAAAAAATATTCACTAAAATGGATCTGAGGTGGGGGTTCAATAACGTGAGAATAAAGGAAGGAGATAAGTAGAAGGGAGTGTTCACGACATATATGGGCTCCTTTGAGCTAACAGTGATGTTCTTTGGGATGATGAATTTGCCAGCTATATTCTAAGCAATGATAAATGAAATTCTAAGAGATTTGATTAACAAAGGAAAAGTTGCAGCATTTGTGGATGATATACTAGTGGGAACAGAAACAGAAGAGAAACATGATGAGATTATAGAGGAAATATTAAAGAGGTTGGAAAAAAATGACTTGTATATTAAGCCAAAAAAGTGTATGTGGAAAGTACAGAAAATAGAGTTCTTAGGCATTGTTATAGGACCAAATAGAATAGAAATGGAGAAGGAAAAGGTGGATGGAGTGTTGAGCTAGCCAGAGCCAAAGAATATAAAAGATGTCAAGAAATTTATGAGCCTTGCAAATTACTACAAGAGGTTTATCAAAGATTTTGCTCGAGTAGTTAGGCTAATGAATATACTCACCAGGAAAGATGTAAAGTGGGTATGGAGAGAAAGCCAACAGAAGGCATTTGATGAGTTAAAAGGAATCTTTACAACAAAACCAATATTAACAGCACTAGACTTGGACAAAGAGTTTAGGATAGAAGTAGACACTTCAAATTATACAACTGGAGGAGTACTATCAATGAAGTGCTTAGACAACTTGTTAAGACCAGTCGCTTTCATTTCAAAGTCTTTAAGTGATACAAAGAGAAACTATGAAATACATGATAAAGAAATGTTAGTGGTAATCAGATGCTTGGAGGTGTAGAGACACTTCTTAAAGGGAACAACAGTTAAATTCGAGATCTAGACAGATCATAAAAATCTTGAATACTTTATAAAGGCACAAAAGTTAAATTGAAGACAAGTAAAATGGGCTTTATACTTATCTAGATTCAATTTTACACTAAAACATGTTCTAGGAAGTAAAATAGGGAAAGCAGATAGTTTGAGTGGGAGGCCAGACTAGGAGATTGGAGTGGAAAAAGACAATGAGGATGAAACATTGATAAAACCAAAGTGGTTAATAGTAAGAAAAGTGAAGATAGTAGAAATAATAGTAAACGGAGTAGACCTACTGGAGGAAGTAAGGAAGTCAAAGATAAAGAATGATGAAGTAGTAAAAGCAGTAGAAGAAATAAAGTAAGCAGGGGTGAAAATGTTAAAAAATAAGAAATAAAGAGAAGTCAATAGTATCATGTACAAAGAGAAGAAGGTCTATGTACCAAAAGATGATAAGCTCAGGGCAGAAATAATTAGGCTACATCACAATACACTAGTAGGAGGTCATGGAGGACAATAGAAGATAGTAGAACTTATCATTAGGAACTTTTGGTGACCAGGAGTTACAAAGGAGATAAAGCAATATGTGGAAGAATGCAATGCTTGTCAGCAAAACAAAAACTGTACAGAACAACCGGCAGAAAAATTAATGCTAAATTCTATTCTAGAAAAACCTTGGGCGCATATATCAGCAGACTTTATTACCAAGTTGCTCTTAGCATAGGGATATAATAGTATTCTAGTAGTAGTGGACCAACTAACCAAAATGGTTTACTTGATACCAACTACAGAGAAAACATTGGCGAAAGGATTAGCAAGGCTGTTTAGAAATAATGTGTAGAAACTGCATAGGTTACTAGAAAGCATCGTTTCAGACAAAGAACCATAGTTCGCAATAGGATTAATACAAGAGTTGAATGGGATATTGGGGATCAAAAGTAAATTGTCAGTGGCATTTTACCCCCAAACAAATAGACAGACAGAAAGGGTAAACCAAGAGTTAGTAATAGTACCTGAGAATGTTCATTGACCATAGGCAAGAACAATAGCCTGAATAGTTAGGGACAGCAGAATTTGCATACAACAATAAAACATACTCTAGCACTAAAATGTTGCCCTTTAAGGCAAATTATGAGCAAGATCCTAAAATGGGGTTTGAGGGTAGAAAAAAGAGAAAATATTAGGAAACAGAAAAGTTCATTGAGAAAATAAAGAAAATACAGGAAGAGACAAAAGCAGTGCTAGGAAGAGCACAAGAAGAAATAAAGAAATATGCAAACAGGAAGAGAGGAGAAGCAGATGACTACAAAGTAGGGGACTTAGTGATATTAAGCACTAAGGATCTGAAGTACCAAATGGTCAAGAGGAGAACAAAGAAGTTGACAGAAAGATTCATAGACCCTTATAAGATTAAGAAAATTGTATCATTGAATGTAGTAGAATTAGAACTACCTAGTATAGTAAAAATACACCTAGTAGTAAATATCAGTAGAATATGATGGTATATAGAACAAGTAGAAGGACAGAGGAAGAAGCAACCAGCTCCAGTGATAATTGAGGAAGAAGAAGAATGGGAAGTAGAGAGGATATTGAATAAGTAGTGAGTAAGGGGCAAGGACAAGTACCTAGTATATTGGAAGGGATTTACAGCAGAATTCAATACTTGGGAAGAAAGAGAGAATTTAAAGAATACAAAGGAAACAATCAAAGAATTTGAGAAGGAATATCAGCAAGACATAGAAGATGTGGCAAGATAAGAACGTGAGGAAGGAACATTCGAAAGGGGAGAAAGGTTTACCACAAGAAAACTATTTAGATATTCAGATAAGAGATACGACCAAGAATACTGGGGAAGACTAGAGAGAAATTGGAGATGGTAGAAAGGAAAACAATTAGAAGAAAGGAAAATGGAAACGATCATAAAGGAAAAAGAAACCAAGGAAGAAAATTTGAAAGTTAGAGAATGAACAAAAAAAGGTGATAATGAGATGGGCAATATGGTTAACCTATACTACAAGTTGTAAAAAAATTCCTCGGGATGAGAAAACTTAAGAGAGAGGTGGTATCATGACTTGGCAAAAATGGCTAAGTTATTATTTATATTTCTTTTTCTTTTCTTTTCTTTTTCTTTTATCTTGGACTTACTACACAGAAGAGAGTATGGGAAAGTGTTATATCACATGATATCACATGATGGGTCACATGATAGGCATGGGAAAGTAGTGCACAGACCATGTAGTAGTTATATAAGTAGTATAGAAAATCTAACAGAAACTCTATTGAGTTCTCTTTGTCAATCACTGAACAAAGAGCAGTTGGCTTAATTCCAGCTTAGAGTTTAGCTTTCTTACACTGAGAAGTGTAGACTCTGTGTCTGAAGAAGATAGAATGCACTATGCTTATCCTATAGAGTTTCTTCAACAACTCAATACTAGTGGATTGCCTCCTGCTTTACTTTGTCTCAAGGTTGGCTCTCTAGTTATTTTATTAAGGAACTTGGATCCAGGAAAAGGACTTTGTAATAGGACAAGAATAGTGGTGTTGAATGTGAGAAGAAAGGTACTCCAGTGCAGGATTATTAGCAAGGACAGGAGATTCAGAGACAAGGTGGTGTTGATTCCAAGGATTAGGTTATCACCTAAATGCAGAGACATTGCTTGTGCCACTCAAGAGACTTCAATTCCCAGTCAGGTTGGCCTTTGCTATGACTATTAACAAGTCTTAAGGACAGTCAGTAGAGCCTATGGGAATTAATTTGCAGACATCAGTGTTCTCTTATGAATAGCTTTATGATGGTCTTTTCAAGATGTACTTCATCTCTGAACATCTCAGTACTTCTTCCAGAGCAAAGCCAAGAGTAGAAGGACACTCAATGTAGTATATAAAGAAGTATTTAATAGTATTAGATTATAGATTGTATATGTATGTGACAATAGACTTGAGATTGACTTTTACTATAATTTGAGAAATGAAGAAAGAAAGCATAGCAAACTAACTATAACACAAACTTAATAATATAGTGTTACAGAAAGTAAACTGACTTTAACCTCACAGACTGTTGTAAGAAAGGAGTATAGTGAACTAATTTCAACACAATCTTAATAACACAAAATTAGTAGAGGGTTTGAGATAGGTTGAAGACCTAGATAAAACCTCATATAAGTATATTTTCTTTGTTTATAAATTTTTCTAGTATAGTAGTATTGTTGGAATATTGAGTATCACACTAAAACTAGGTTTGTTTCATCTCTTAGTTACAAACTGTTTTATATATTATGTTATAATAGTGAATAAATATCAACTTAGATAATTGAGAAAAGACTTGTTATATCAAATATGAAGGGCAGATAACAGAGTGGAGGAGTTATAAATAGATTTATACTTTGGGATAAATGTATGATACTACTTTAGAGAATAAATAATACTTAGCAATGGTAAAAAACCTAAGAAAGTAGGCTCCAGTGAACAGAACAAAATGTTGGAACAAAGTATGACTTTTGATAAGTGACCTTGGTTTCAACTTATGTGTTATGTCTTGGTTTTTGATCATGAGATCAGTTACTTATTTTGGAATGAGGGTAAATTGACAGAGTAGAGATCCTGGAGATACAAAATAAAGGCTAAGATGGACAAGGATAAGATTAGAACCAAATGACATTAATTTACAGACTAAAGAATTATACTGTAACTACACAGTACTTATAGAAAGTCCAAAATAGGAGGAAAGTAGTTTACTACGTTATCCTACTATTATTAATTTTAGGAGAATTATTAGGAGAAATAAATTACATAATTATCATATTTCTGGAATATAATATGTTATATATTTGTACCAAGTTTTTACTTTTGTCTTATATTCTCTAAGCTTAACACAAATATACAAAACAATGGTCATAGTTCTATTAATACTATAGACAAACCCAAAGAACCAATAATGATTTTTTCTTATATTAACAATCTCTTTATAGTAAGTACTAAAACTAGCCTTGAATTAGTTTTTATGCTATACCTAAATAATACCAATTATGAGTCATACAAATAAAAGTTATATTCACTAGATAAGGTCTATGAGAGATAGTAAAGATAAAAGTAGTAGAAAAACCAATAAAAAACAAAGTAAAAAAAAGATAGCTCAAACAAAAGCCAAGATGATTTTATAAGTTAAAAATAACTAGCTAGTATACATAAAGTCACATAACCCCATAAAAGCATAGGTGCTTGTTGTAGAAATCTAGTTACAAGTTAATCTAACTTGAAATAAGGTATATTCTATTATAAACCAATAATTAGATATAACAAATATCAAACTTATATACTAAATATTACAAACTTTATTTGAGTCTATCTCTACTAATTCTTCAATAATTCCTATAGTCTTAATAGTATTATAAAGCTCTTAAAAAGACCTTTTGATTGATACTAAATACATTTCAAGGCAATTAATAGATAACCTTTATGGTACTACATGTTATATTCTAGAAATCTGACAATTATGTAATTTATTTCTCCTAATAATTCTCCTGAAATTATAATTAGTAAGATAGTATAGTAGACTACTCTTCTTCTATTCCAGACTTTCTATAAGTACTAAGTAATTACAATATATTTTCTCAGTTTGTAAATTAATGTCATTTGGTCCTAACCCTAACCCTGCCCACTCCAGTCTCTATTCTACTTCCTTAGGACCTCTGTTCTGATAACTTTCTTCTATTCTGAAATAAGCGACCAACCTCATAACCAAAGACCAGGATGCAACATATAAGTTAAAGCCAAGGTCATTTATCAAAGTTATATTATAATTAGTAGGATTGCGTTGTGATGTTTGAAGTCAATCTGACAGCCTAGAGTTCAATCCAACTCAGTCTGATGTCCACAGAACTAAACTGTATTGTCATGTACCTAGAGTTCAATC